>Ga0209599_10000140_pt1 | contig 51427 bp, 85 predicted proteins | sample Shrwel_input2_FT_FD_187534 | JGI IMG/M metagenome (GOLD analysis project Ga0209599, IMG submission 187534) | Subsurface microbial communities from deep shales in Ohio, USA - Utica-3 well 1 S input2 FT (SPAdes) (version 2) ...
CTGCACACGCGCGTGTCTGTTGGTGGGGAGGTGGCGATCTTCATCGCCTCCCTCTTGAGCGCACACAGCTTCAGCCCCGAGCTCTTCTGGGCATACGCGGACGAATACCGCCGCCTCCGTATGCCCCGCGATGTGCACCTGTGCGCGTTGCAGTGCCTCCCGGAGGCAGTGAATCACGAGCGGGTACGCGAGTGCCTTCAGGGATTCGGGGCCAAGATCCCGGAGGTCCTTCACAGCGTTGAGCAGCTCCACGCCGACTGGTCGCGGCGCAGCCCCCTGCCCACCGACCTCTTCGGAGCGGAAGTCGCCGTCCTTCGCCGAATGATGCGGGTCATGGAGGAGCAGAAAATCGCCAACAAACTTAACCAGACAACCCCCTTCACGGGGTCGCCTCTCTACACCCGCTCGGAGATCCACGTGCTCACGCAGGCAGCGGACTTTCTACGCCTTCCCTGCGCACACTCCCTCCTGGCCGTCGAAACCCAACTCGGAGAATCCAATGCAACTTGAAGAACAACACCCCCTCTTCCCGCTCACCCTTACGCTCCCCGCCAAGTACAAGGAGTCTTGCTGCCGGTATCTGCGGGAGTACGCGTCCGCCGAGAACTCCAAGACGTGGGCCGCCATGTACCTGTTCGGCGCCCTTGAGAAGGCGGAGGTAGAGACCTTTGTTGTGTTTGACGAGGAGCAAGGCAGTGTCTTCATGGCTGCTTTGCTCCTTACCCAGCACGAGCAAGACCCAGACGACCCGGACAACGTGCCTGTGGGCCTCAACCCCTACCCGCTCTTGCCCGACATCCTGCACGCTGCGGTGAGAGCTGGCTGGCAGGAGCCCCAGCAGAACCTCCGACGCGTGCACCTCTTGGCGGCGCAGCGCCTTATGCGCCAGCACATCTACCTGCTCCCCAGGTGGGAAAGCCGTCTGTCCCGCCGTTTACTGCAGGAGCTGGACACGATGCTACGCGACTTCGGCTGCACGTACGCTCTGACGGACCTCCCCCTGGACTGTCTCGCGGTGCTCTTTGCGGTCTACACGGCGGCGGAGCAAAAGGGGGCACTTCGGGCTGAGGAGGGGGTCTATCTGGGGGAGCTGCTGCGAGCGAAGCTGACCCTGGACAGGGCGCCCGTAGAGGTTCGCGCCCTCCGCGACTACCACGCGCATAGGGCGAGCCGCATCCGACTGGATGCTCCGGAGGCGTGCGCGATCGACCCCGACATGAGCTGCTCACGACGGACGGGGCACGAGGGGGGTTGCACGCTCCGGTCGGAAGACCTCCCTGCGGGGAACTTCTTCGCACTCGGCCCTCTGGCCAAAGAGGACACGGTGGTGGTGATCCGGCGGCTAAACGGCGTGCAGCTCTCCGAGACGCACGAGGTGCAGAGGGTGATGCTCGTGGAGTGCCTGCTGAACAACCTCCGCAACCCCTTCGCACGCCCGGTGCTCCTCAAGCCGACGGAAAGGGACCTGCTCCTCTCTACGATTCCCGTGGACCGCGGTGCCGCCAGGGAGGGGATTTCGGACGCACTTTATACCGCACTCCACAAGCTCTCCTACGACAACCCCGTATTCGCAGGAGTCCATCCCCGCGTCATCCGGCAGACCACCAAGTACCGCCAGGCGGAGAGGGAGGCGGACGCGTGGAATGCAGCACATCCGGTGGGCACGCCTATCGAATGGAAGTCTTCGAACACCAGCTTTCCCCTGCAGTGCTCCACGAGCACCACTGGGCCCGCGTCTGTGTACCTAGGGGTGGCGTCCGTACCTGCAGGTTCGCGTCGTTTCCCCCTTGAGGAGGTCACGGTCCCCTCGCCCACCGAGCTCGAAGAGGAGGACGTGCAGGATGAGGAGGTCATCCAGTCCTACCTCGAACAGTTCGAACAACCCGCAGAAACCAAAGAAGGGGAGTGAGCCATGGGCGTGGATTTTAAAGCAGTTCTCGTTATCGGGTACGTCCGGGAAGCCGACAAGTTCCTCTCGTGGCAGAAGGCCGAATGCGAGAGGGAGTATGGCGGAGAGGCCGAAACCTTCGTGGAGAAGCACCTGCAAAGCTTCGACCCCCCGGTCGTTGTGGAGCGGCTCGGCAACTGCCTATCGGGGGAAGACCTCGTCCTCGCGGTCTACTTCAAGGAGCAGGGAAAGCTCGAGCCTGGCCAGATCCAAGGGGATTGGGATGTGCCACTCCCCGGAGCTGTCTCCATCGCCAAGCTCCTCACGTCCAAGATGCTCGGGGACCTTGAGCGCCTCGGACAGGCGCTGCGCGACTACGGCTTCGCGCCAGGGCCTCTGGTCGTCCACGCCGTCACGCACATCTACTAGGAGCACACCATGCCCAGAAGCGCGAAGTGTAAGTTCTGCACCCGCCGTTTGGGTGCGCAAAACCCCGGGAACGTCTGCACCCCTTGCAGGTACATCTGGGTCTGGGTGCCAAAGTGACTATGGGCGTGAACGCAGAGACGTACAGTGCTGACGCACTTACGTACGAGCCGACCCTGCATGGGCCGAAGAACACCAAGGTCCACGTGCACAAGGATAAGGACGGGCAGCTATGGGCCCATCTACCTTGGGGCATCACCCTCGATAGGAAGGGGAGGGAGAGCTACACCACCGTAGTCGTCCCCCTTCGTGTCGATGGGACTAAGGAGTGGAATCCGACCCTGTCCCTGCGTGACAGCTACCTCGCGCGGGACAACCTCAACCAACTGTACCGCCTCTGGGTCACGTACCCGGATGTGGGGAAGGGATCGACGGCATGAGCATCTGGGATGCCTACGCAAAGAGTATCGCCCCAAAAAATGACCGCGCGTTTCTGGCTACACTCGACCGGCCGCGCCTCCGACACGCGCTTGCGTTATTGCGCCGGATGAATGCACGCCCTCACGAGAGCAACCCCGCGGGGATGCAGCTCTGGCGTCTCGCCACCCTTCGCGGTGTTCACGCTGAGTACAAGCGCCGAGGTTGGAAGCTGCCGAAGGCCACGAAAGCGGAGAAGCCTGCACCATGAGCGCGGAGTCAAAGCGCTTTTCAGCCATACTGGCTCATCGCACGACGAACGAACAGCTCCTCCAGGTCTGCGAAGAACTGGGGGAGCTTGTCGTTTCCATCTCCCAGCGTCTTCGGGGGCGCATCGACAACGAGCAGGTGGCCATCGAGATCGCAGACGTGGAGCTGCAGATCGAGTGGCTCCAGCACCTTTTCGGTATCAGTGACACGCAGCTTAACGAGGCCCGCAAGCACCAGCGGGCGAAGTTCCGGCGCATCGCAGACACCCAGTACGGCTACAAGGCGGAGAAAAGTACGAAGAAGTTCAAAGAGACCGGCATGACACGCAGCGAGGTTCTTCGGAGCCGCACCCGCGCCGCGCAGTCCCCCCAACTGCGGAAGATCTCGGGTGAGGAGAACATCGTCCGGGATGCGGACGGGCTTCCCGTCGCCCTCTACCTGTCCCCTCGCCGCACCTGAAGGAACAGCACATGAAGAGTACCAAAGAGCAACGTCAACAGGTCCGAGACCGGGCGTACGTGACGCGCTTTGACGCCCCACACGCCCAGTACCTACAAGCTGCCGCAGACCTTGCGGACGACGTAGACGAGCTCGAGGATCGAGCTCAACAACTCGCCGAGAGCGTTCGGCGTATGCACGCCTTCATTCGAAAGTGGACGGCCTACGGCTACGCCCTTCACCCCGTAGCGCAGCTCAGCCCGCAGGAGCGCGCAATGGCCCTAGGGAACAACCGGGTGTTCCTGCTCGAAAGCGACGAGGGTGTGGACGCGTACGCCTTCCACCTTCAGCACTCTTGGCGGCCCATTGAGGACTTCAGCGGCGCGCGCACGGTACTTGTCGCTCGGCAAGGCTCTGGACGAGTGGCTCCCGCGTACCGACACGCGGACACCTGGCAAACGGGTGCGGGGCCGCTGGACTTCGAACCGACGCACTACAGCGAGGCACTTGACCCTCCTCAAGGCTCCGACACCCCTCCCGTCTCGAAAGAGACGATCTACGAGGAGCTGCGCAAGATGGCCGCCAGCGCGCCTCCTATCCAGTTCTCCGTTCACGCGCGCCCGCTCGTATCTGTTGGCACGATCACCGACACGGTACGCTTTGGGAACGAGCCCGCCATCTCGGGGGTGTATGACGCTCCCCCCATCCACATTGAGCCGAAGCCCCCGGAGTCGATTCCCATCGATACCGAGAGCGGCTTGGGTTACGTGGCCGTCCCCGCGGATACTTCAGCCAAGCTGCCGTCTGTCTCCACCCCTGAGCCCGACAAGTCCGAGTAGGGGGAGAACAGCCACCCACGCGTAGCGGAGATAGAAGGGGAGGTAGGCGCAGCCTACCTCCCCTTCTATCTCTCGTCCATCCATCGAGGGAAACATGAGCACCACCAAGAGGAAGAGTACGTCCGCGCCTAAACGCCCCACCCCCGTGAAGAAGCCCTGCATCCGCGTCTATCTCAGGGACTCAGCAGGGGGAGCGCCCAAGCTCATCGCGTGCGTGTCCACCGTCCCCCACCTCCTCAACATCATTCGCAGGCACACCGGCAAGAGCCTCTCCATCAAGAGCAGCCAAAGCCAGAACGACACCGTCGACTGGCTCCGCCTGACGGCCAAAAACGTGGAGGACGTCAGCATCTACGCGATGGCCGACAACCCCCACGTAGGTATCAAGTTCCATAGCTACGCCCCCTTCTGCGCCCCCTCGGTTACCGAACGGCTCATCGAATGCCCCCACCTCAGCGAGGTTGCGATTCCGGAACTGCCGCCTATCGCGCCCCTAAAGCCCTTCGATAGGGACTTCCAGGAGACCGCCGTCGCCAAGCTCGGGCGCCTCCACTCTGCCGCTCTCCACTTCATCGCAGCACCTAGCAGCGAACGACTCCGCACCTTCGCGCTCTTCGACCTCACCTACGACGTCGGGGAGGATCACGCCGAAGGTGTCCTCCGAGGCGTGGACTCGTACGGCTCCCGCGCACACTCGCTCTACGGGGGGCTGTACCTTCTTACCGCCAAGCATCTCCGCCGCCACGTCTGGGACTTCGCGCTCCTAACCTTGACGGAAGCCGAGCTCGCCCTCTGGAGCTACCACCTCGCGCCCCCCGACTTCAACCTGCCCATCAAGCTGGTCGGATGAACACGCCCAACCACTGCGCCTCTCCGAACCCGAACCACAACACGTTCGCCAACATCATGGAGCACATCTACGGGTGGTGCGTCCGCCACCGAAGGCGCATCCGAACCACCTGCTTCTACCTGGACTACGGCAGCTTCTTTCACAGGTGCGGCCCCGAACGCTGCCCCTACTTCGGTCGGGTGTGCAGCGACCCTCCCCCGCGCCAACTCTGCTCCAACCTCGACGAGCTCCCGTACCCCCACGGCATCCTCCTCACCACCTGGGATGCACACGGCACCCTCATCCGCGCCGAGTACGTCCGTGCACAGTGCCCACGTCTCCAGCAGCGTGGGTGCTTCACCTTCCCTGCAACACCCGCAACGTAGAGGGGAGTTCCACGTAGACCTGGGAGATAAGAAAGGAGGTAGACGAGTCTACCTCCTTTCTTTCTCGAGAGTCCACAGCCATCGGTTGCCTAAGAAACTGGTGTGGGGGTCGGTAGGGAAAGTTCAGTACGTCATCCAGGAAGTGGGTGGAATGACCCATTTTCAACCCTTTATTCAACAAGTTCATTAAGTTAACTCATTTTCGGAGGTCAACATGGATGTGAAAGACATGCCTGAGGAGTGGTTTGCGTCGTCGGGGTACAAGCGGGAGACGGACGCGGACGGTGGGGAGCGGCCAGCCCTGCTCGTGTACGTGGACAACCATCCTGAGGGGTACACGTACCCGCTCTACCGGGTGCTGGAGGCCCTGAAGGACATGGGGGTTGAGCCGTACGTGTTCGGTCCGGTGTTTGGGAGCCTTGAGGGCTACCGGATGACGCGTAAGGAGTTCGAGGAATGGGAGCGTGGGCTGACCCCTCTCCTCTTCCTGTGCCACGGGGCCACGTTCGAGTACGCGGGGCGGACGTTCTCGGTGCAGGACAGCGCGTTCACGGCACCGGACTACGTGCACCTCCACCATCGGATGCTCCGGCACGATATGGACTTCCTCACGTACAACGAGGTCTACGGCGGGGAGTACCTCTACAACGAGATGGTCGACCGGCTGGCCTGGCTGCTGGTGGGGGCAGCCCAGGCTGTCCTTGGTACGCGGGTCGCGGTGCTTCCGCAGGGTGCCTTTTGGCGGAGGCGGCTTCGGGCAAGCCGTTCGGCTACTCACGTGTTCGTGGGCACGCCGGTTGTGCCGGACACTCTCCCGTTCTGGGTGCGCTTCCTCCTACGTATTATGCAGCGTGGTGGGCATCCCGTTTTGGGTGGCCCTCAGGGGGCAGAGCTGTACAGACACCTGAGTAGCGTCTGGGACGACCTGGGCATCTACGCCCTGTCTACGGTCGGCGTCCTTGACATGTACTACGCCGTCATCTCGGCGCCGACTGACTACAAGCTGGAGACCGCTGCTCGCGAGCATGCCGAGAACTCTGGCGCGAGGACGCTCCAGTGGATTCAGTGCGGGCCGGGCTTCTTCACGGGGGTGGACTGGCACCGCACCCTCGGGAACCTGGAACACTTCGACCCCATCCGTGACGCTCGGCACTTCCCCACGTACTGCCGGAGCCACCTCTTCAGCGGGGCCTATGTCCCCAATGCCCGCGTTTACCGTTCCGAGGACGTCCCCCGCGCAAACATGAACGGGGACATTCTCCCTTCGCCGTCCATCCCCCTACCCGAACCCGTGAAACACGAGAACAAGGAACAACCCATGAGCACGACGGACAGCCCTCAACTGACCGAGGCCGAGATTGCCGAGATGTGGGACTACGTGCGCGACCAGGCGCGCGCGACTGTGGCGGGTGCCGACCCTGTGGTGGTACCGCACTTGGAGTGCCGCATTATGAACGTCCTCGACGCCACGCCCCAAAAGGAGCTCAAGGCGTCGTCGGGTGATATGGCCCCTGTGCGCGCGTACCTTCGAGACGTTCTCCACGTCAGCCACCAGGTCGATAACACTATGGGCGAGCTTCTCCGGGCGGTGATGCGGGCCCTCGCTTCCCGCATGGCGGTGCAGGTGGAGATTCGGGCGAGTGGGCGCGCCTGGCGCGCGGAGTTGCTTCCGGCCGACGACCTGCTGCTCGCTTGCATTCCAGGATCGGGTGTTTCGGAGGTCGCCCCCATGCGAGCGGCGGTTGCCTTCCAAAAGATTCTGTCCGTAGAGCTTCGGAGGTACCCGGCCGTTGTAAAGGCACATGCCGAGTACCTCAAGCAGAGGATGGAAGAGCCCCCCGCTGCCAAGGAGTTCTTCGACGCACTTGGGATTAAGGAATCTGTGGCCGCCCTGAAGGAGGCGGCAGGGAGTACCGGCTCTGCGCAGGTGGTTGCGACGCAGCAGCGCCCGGCCACTTCTGACGAGCAGGAAACGGACGGTCTGACGGGTGCAGCGAGCATTGCGGCCGCCGAGGACGCCCGTATTCTGGAGCGTCTCAAGAAAATGGCAGAGAGTACTGACCCCGAGCGGACGAGCTCGACGCAACAGCGACCGGCCGACGAGGGGGTTGAGGGGAACGAGTGGATCGAGCGCTGGGTGAGTGACGAACGGGTACCGCCTCCGACGGTCTCCCACGTCCCCACCGTACTGGTGTTCGAGGACGACCCGACTAGCCTGCTCCACCCGGCGTTTTTGCACGCGCTGGGGGAACACTTTCGGTTGGCGGGCTACCGCATGCTCGTCCTGCCCGCGCCCGATTCCTCGTTCCGCCGCTCGAAAGGCGCTTGGACGAAGGAGAAGGACCGCCGGAGTGCGGAGTTCCTGCGGGAGCTCAAAGGGGACATCTCCGCTGTCCTGCACATTACGTGGGGGGACCCGTCGTCGCGGGACTTCTCGGAGGAAGCTCGTGACCTCCTTCGAGCGCTCCCCTACTCGGGGAAGGGTGTGTTGGAGGTGGTGCATCTTGAGGCCCGCAAGCTGCGGAGCTCTCGGTACGACATTGTCGACGCGGCGTCCTGGCAACTGGACGCAGACGCGGCCACGTACCTCTTCCGCTCCCTCATTGTTCTGCACAACGTCCTCTGGAACAACGCCACGGAGGAGCAGCAGAGCCGGTGGCCTTTGCCCTCTCCGGCGGATTACCCCACGGCCAACATGCTGTCCTTCTCCGTGTTCCCCGTGCAGCAGGCATCCACGCTTCTGCCCGTGGCCGTCGTCTTTCCGAGCAACCGGAAGGGGTACACCCTCCGGAACGCGAAGAACCTGGCGCGCTTCTTCCGGGGGCTGGGTATGGAGATCCTCCCTGTGTCGGACAGCGTGGGCATCGCCACCCGCAGTAACGGGGAGTTCGCTTCCATCCTTGCTCGCCACTACGCCCGGTGGGTCCCCGTTCTGATCGTCGAGGGGGAGGATGCGGAGGCCAACAGCATGTGGGACTCCCCGCTGAACTGGCGCACGGTGCAGTACCGCTACACCGAGAGCAAGGAGCGTCGCCTCGACAGGCTGGAGGAGTTCCTGGAGGCGGTGCGCGACCATCTCCGAGAGGGCTCCCCGCATCACGCGTCCCGCGAGAAGTTCCACATGGACCGGCCCACCATGATCGCGATTGATGTGGAGACCAGCGAGCTCAACCCGAACGACTGACGCACGAAGGCCCTGGGGTAACACCCGGGGCCTTTTCTCTTTCCCCTCAACCAGGACCGCGCATGCCCGCACTCACCCCTATGCAGGAAGACCTTCAAGGAGTCCTCCACTCAGTATCTTACCTGCTCACCCACCTCCCTGAGGACATCCAGGCGATTGCGACTAGGATCCTCCGTCACTCGCTCGACACGTCCGCTGTAGGTAACCCTCTTCCCGCCTTGTACGCGGAGTTCCCCAGGGATCGCGTGGAGGAGGGGCGTATTTACGCGATTCACTGCCTGGAGTTTTTGGACCGTAGCAGCGACCTGCCTCTGTTTGAGACCCCCTCTGGGGTGACCATCAATCGGAACGTGTACTTCCCCTATCCTAAGGAGCAGTGGGTTAGGGAGGGTCAACTTCTCCAGCGGCATCGTCCCGAGGGCGGGGACGAAGCGCTTAGTGAGTGGCTCACCTCCATCGAGTACCTCCGCCACCGCGCCGCGCTGCGTGAACCTGTTGTCCGGGGAATGGGTACGTGGGTCATCCTGCAGAATGTGGGCCTGCGCAAGTGGGCCCGTTCCGCTTTCCCCACGGTAGTGACGAGCCATACATACGCCGCCGCACTACTCGCGACGAAGGTGTCCCCGGCTGTCCTCGCTACGGTCCGTCTCCCATGGGACGCCTTCGTGCTGGAGGTCCCCGATGGCCTCTTGCCCCTTACACGCGTCCCCCTCAAGAACCCCCTTGAGCCCGGCGAGTACTTCGTGGGGAACAGCGAGATTCGCCGTATTCTCGTCACCTGCTTGGATCCCCTGCCGGGAAAGACGGGCCCTCGTGTGGGTCTCGTAGCCCACGCAGACGGCGGTAACCTGTGGCGCTTCGGGGAGATGAACAGCCTCGTCAAAGAGGAGGGCGCGGGCGCCGACCTCGCCCCAGTTACGGGGATGGACAGTGCCGATGAGCGGCTCGGGGCCGCCGTCGGGCTTTTCGTGGTGAACGCTTGCTTGGCGATGAGCTCCCCGGAGAACCTCACCCGTCTGAGCGGGTCGTCCCCGAAGGGAAACAAGAAGGGCAACAAGCGGGGGTCGCCGGAGCCCGTCCACCTGCACTACAAGCTAGGCGCCCCCGTAACGATTGACCTTCGCAGGGAGGTGCGCGAGTACCTGCTTGGCCGACGCCGTTCGTCCCCCACCGTACAGACCCTCGTTTCCGGCCATTGGAAACTACAACACCACGGCCCTCAGCGGTCGTTGGCGAAGACCCTGTGGATCCAGCCCTACTGGCGGGGTCCCGAAGATGCACCCATCCTCGTCCGCCCCCACCATCTCGGAGTAAACGCATGACGACGACACAGCGACTGCTATTTAGTCTCGCAGGGGAACAAGCAGCGATTGCCCGTACCCACGGGACGTGGGCGGTTCTGGTCCTAACAACGGCACGCGCTGCGCGCCACTACAGGTTCCCGATGGGCGGAGAGGACCAGCTCATTTACTTCGGCGTGACAACGCGCCGGGGACCGTACGCCAGTCATTTCGTATTCGCCGTCGTGCAGAAGCCTGATGGCGAACGCAGTGTCTTCTGTGTCGACGTTGATGTCGCCCGCGAGGATGCAGGCGAATCCGCTGTGTCCATGCGCCTGGTAGACCCTGAGTACCACGCCTACTGGCGGGACACCCACGGCCTACCTGTGGCACAGAAGGAGGCGAACACGTGACGCACCGGGTGATAAAGGCGAAGGACGTTGAGCCTGGGATGTCCATCTACAACAGCCACGCGATATACCCTGCTTGGCAATGGGTACGAGTGAAGGAAGTGCGCCCCATGCCTGGACGCAACTACATTGTGCTCTCAACGGTCATGTACGAGACATGGGCACACCCGGAAGAGGGAGTCGCTGTGAGGGAGTTGTGAGGAAGCGTGTCGAGCTTGAGCTCCTTCTCGAGAAAGCGCGCAGCCACTTCCCCTCCCCCGAGGAGATCGAAGAACACCGTCGCAGCTTCGCTTACGGGAACGCCGCGTTGGCCAACCCCGACGTCACGCGGGCGATGGTAGACCGGGCTGCCGAGAAGCCGCGGACTGCTTGAGGGTGCTCAACAACACCTCCGCCAGCTTGATCTGGAGCTCGGGGTTGTTGGAGTGCTCCCCGATGAGACGAAGCAAGGAGGTTACGGGGTCCGCTGGGGCAATGCTCTGGCGGACCTCGCTCCGCGTCTGTTTTCTACGTCTCTGAACGGGCAGCTCAAGGTACTCGCGAATGGTGTGGACCGCGCGGCACACGTAGGTGACGAACGTCTCCTTCTTGACCCCCTCCGGCGTGTCCTCGGCCGAGAGCACACTCACCCGCTTGAGAACGTCTTCGAGGGGGAGCGAGCCCCACGGGATGGGCGGGTGGTCCTCCGTACGGCAAGAGGCGAACACGCGAAGGGCGGTCAGGCGTGCGTTCAGATTGGTGCGTTCGGTGGAGCGGGGAGGGCTCCCGTCTCGGAGAACGAGCACGTGTTGGATGAGCCCCTCGAGCGTAGTAGTGCTTGCAGCGGTCATGCCTTGCGGTCTACGTGATGCTTAATCAACATACAATCAGAAACAGAGGGGGTCGCCTAAGGGTTCTCTTCAGGAGGGCACTGGGTGTCGATATTAGGGCTGTTTCGGGGATAAGAGAGTTGAAGGAGAACTACTATGTCGGGATGGCAGACTTGCAAACACGGTGTGTGCTTTGACTGCGGCTACCACGGGGATGAACATCACCCGTATTGTGACTCGTCGGAGGATTATCCGAAGGCGGATGAAGAGCCCTGCGCACGGTGTGCGCTGGAGAAGAAAGAGAAAGAGGTGGCAGCGGCTAAGCCGGCGCCGAAGCCCCGAGAGAAGAGGGCAGTGCACGCGCACTGAAAAGGGGAGCTTCGGCTTTTCTTTTTAGCCCCTAAAACGAACAGCCCTAGGGGATAAGAGAGACGGTGCGATACACGCGCCCACGAAGGAGTTCTCGCCGTGAGCATTAGACCGAACAGCTTCAACGTCTACATCCCCCTCGCCACCACCGTGGAGCTCAGCAAGCGCGCCCGCGAGCGTATCCGAGACAAGATGGCCTACCTCAGTATTCGAGGGCAGATCCCCGGCGTCGTCCACCATGACGTCCGGGTGGCTTACGAGCATCTAAACGGCCTCGCTCCGCAGCGACCTTCCTTCGCTGCCTCCTTCCCTGATCCTGCAACGGCGGAGCACTTTCTGTACCACTGCGCGGACAACACTCCGGTGAGCTGTTGGTTTGACGTGCTGTTCTATCGCCTGCCGATGGACTTCCCTCCGTTCAAGGAATCTCCCCTGCCCGCCGCGCATGCGTTTCTTGCCCACCACCTGCGCGCTGCCATCGTTCGGGAGGTCGCGCTTATCGCGGATACCCCGAAGGCCAACCGCACCCGCGCCTATCGCCGGGGTAGTGGTGCGGCCCCCAGTGCGCCGGAGCGGTGGACGTTGGAGTTCACGGGCTCGACCGCATTGGCCACCCGCCTTCTGCGCCAAGTCCCATTCGCCCCCAGCTACGGAGAACGACCCGTTCTCACCAAGAAGGAGCAAATCAAATGAGAGAGTACCTGGACCAACTGAGCGACGTACTGCACTACGGGTACACGCGAGGAGACCGCACGGGGACCGGCACTGTCAGCCTGTTCGGCCCGCAATACTGGGTGCGCATGCACTCGTTGGGGGAGGGACTGACTGGCTGCTTCCCCCTTCTCACGACGAAGAAGATGTTCTTCCGGGGCATCGTCGCCGAGCTGCTTTGGTTCCTCAGTGGCAGCACGGACAATCGCGTCTTGCAGGAGCAGGGAGTCCGCATCTGGGACGCCTGGGCCACGAAGGAACAGACGGCGAAGTTCGGCCGAGAAGAGGGCGACCTCGGACCGGTTTACGGCCACCAGTGGCGGAACTTCGGCGCCACCAAGCTGCCCGACGGTACGTATGCGAAGGATGGTAAGGACCAGATTGCCTGGTTGATTGAAGAGATTCGCCGCAACCCGAACAGTCGCCGGCTGCTGGTCTCTGCGTGGAACCCGATCGAGGCGGACCAGGTGGAGCTCCCGCCCTGCCACACGCTCTTCCAGTTCTACGTCCGCAACAGCTACCTCGACTGCAAGCTCTACCAGCGTAGCGGGGATGCCTTCCTCGGGGTCCCGTTCAACCTGGCGAGCTACGCACTCCTTCAGTGCATGGTCGCCCACGTCACGGGGCTCGATGTGGGCCGCTTCATCCACTCGTTTGGCGACCTGCACATCTACAGCAACCACATGGAACAGGTGAAGGAGCAGCTTGGTCGCAAGCCGAAGGACCTTCCGACTCTCCGCCTGAACCCTCACGTGAAGGACATCTTCGCCTTCACGCTCGATGACATCTTCCTAGACGGGTACGACTACCACGCGCCGCTCAAGGGGGCGGTCGCAGTATGAAGGTCGCGATCATCGCAGCGGTGGCGCTTAACAACGCCATCGGCAATGCGGGGGACATCCCTTGGCGCATTCCCCAGGATTGGGTTCTGTTCCGAAATCTTACGAGGGGGAACACGGTCATCATGGGGCGACGTACCTGGGAGAGCCTTCAGGGGGCCCCATTCCGTGATCGGAAAAACGTGGTCGTGTCCCGTGAGGATGTTGACCACCCCGACGTACTCACTGTGCGCTCCCTGTCCGAGGCGATCGCGCGTACGGACCTCCCAGGCACCTTGTTCGTAGCGGGCGGTGCCGCGCTCTACGCGGAGGCCCTGCCCCTCGCGAACGAGCTGCACATCACGCGTGTCCACCTCAGCCCCAAAGGGGACACGTTCTTTCCAGACGACCCCCTCGACGACTTCCGGCCCATGGAGACGTGGCAACTGGAGGACCCGGAGGATGCGTACACGACACCAAGAGCGACCTACACCAGGTACCAGCGGCATGCGTCGCGTACTTTGCGGCAGTACCCCGAGCTCGCAGAACGGATCCAGCACCGCACGCTGCGGCCTCTGAGCGAGATGCCCAGCACGCATCCAGTAGTCGTTCTCTCCGGCAGCAAGCTGGACATCGCGTATCCGGGCCGGACTCCTGAAAACGGGGTTCAATGGACCAAGTACTACGGGGACAATGCAGATAAGCCGGTGCAGCTGGCGCCAACCACGGAGGCGTGGTGTATCGCGAGGACGAAGGAGCTGGACCGGGCGGTACAGTCCGAGATTGCTCGTGCATTCGGCGAACTGATCGAAGGAGTCGTACGGGCGCATCAGCACGACCATCCTGAGTTTGAGTACACCCGCCGCAAGTTCCGTCGCGAGGGGATCGCGACGTGCAAGCGCATCCTTCACACGAGTATGGGCGGTCCTATTCCTGATGAGGTACCTCAATGATCGTTTCCGCAAGCACCTGCAACTTCACCGCTCCCGTGCGAAAGACGGGCACCTCACCCCGGTACCCCGTGCTCACGTACAACCTTTCGACGTACTCTTTGGTCGGTCCGGGGGTGAATCGCGCGGAGCGTCGTGCACACGAAAGCGCAAAGAGGGGCCGTTACACTCCGCAAAAAGACCGACGTTTCCACCTACGAGGTGCCACGTGAAACACCCTGAACAAGAGACGGCCCCGGAGCCGGAAAAGCCCGTAAATCTGCTCTCCCTGCTGAAGCACGCGAAAGTAGTGATCGGGCCCGGAGCGTATAACCCCAGGGCGCTGAAGAAGCTGCAGGTACCGAAGTAAAGCCGCACCACTTAACGGCATAAGAGAGTTGGCTCGGGTATCACCCGGGCCTTTCTTTTAGTCCCCACCATCAAGGAGTTCCGCATGCCCATCGATCCCCTTCTCAGCGTCCCCCCGGAAGCGATCCTTACCGCCCCGAATCGGGACGAACTGTTCGCCCTTATCCAGGAGCACCATCCGGAGGCCAAAGTCACTATGCGCACCCTCCTCCGCGCGTATCACCGCGTGCTCGTCGTCCTCCACGCACGGGCCTGGCCGGCTATGCCGAAGGAGCGTCAGGTGCAGATTGTTCTTGCGGACGAGTTGGTTCCGAAGAGCCCCAACTACGATCACGATGCGCTGCAGAGGCTCGGGGATAAGATCGACCTTCCGTGGTCCGTCACGGTGTTTGAGGGGCACGCAATCTTCTCGTTTCTCAACGCAGAGGGTGTGCTCACGATCCTCAACGGCAATCCGTACCAGCACCCCAATGAGGAGCACACGACGTATCTGCGCATCCCCAGCAGTGCGCTGCCCGACTATGCGCACGCCTACCGCCGAAAGTTTCGGAAGTGGTCACAGGCGGGCGTACCTGACCACGTGTGGGAAGCCGCAGGGCAGGAGATTGCGCGGTGTGAGGGGTATTTCGACTTCTGCCTGCGGAACATGGTCCAGCACCTGTTCGCCGTTGGGGAGTACCTCGGCGTCTTCCCTACCAAGGAGCAGAAAAAACAGGAGGTGACGGTTCTCGTGAACGGCACGCCTCGAACTGTCGTGGGCACCCGGGTGGACTACCTGGGCATCGTCCGTTGGGTACTGTCCTCCCCCGAAGTGCCCGAGGGGCTCGTCTACTCGGTGACGTACACGAAGGGCCCCTCCGCGAATCCCGAGGGCATCCTACACGTAGGTAAGGCCGTTGAGGTGAAGGAGGGGATGGTCTTCTGCGCCGCCCGTACGAACAATGCCTGAGAAAAACCAGAAGAAAGAGTACGCCTTTACGGTGCTTGTCGGGCAGGAGATGCAGATCATTGTCCGAGCGACGAGTCTGCGCGCCGCCCGCAACAAGGCGGTCCGAGCGCCCATTCAAACGGACACGGGTACCTCTGATGAGGAGGACATCTGGCAGCCGTCGGAAGAGACGGACTTTGACCCGAGGGACGCGAAGCTCGTGTCCGCTTACGTGGACGGTGACGACATCCTGGAAGAGGCAAGGGAGGTGTGGAATGGAGAGTAAGACGGTCTACTGCGCGGAGCACTGGGGGACGCGTGGCATCGAGACGGTAGTGGTCGACTCTGTTGCAGACCCTGCGGGGTACTACCGCGACCGAGCTCCCGGCTTCGTGCTCAAGCGAATGCTCTCCTTCTCGAATACCTTCGCTACCCTTGAGGAGGCGCGGCAGTACGTCGCACGAGAGCGGCTGAAGAAGCTCAAGAAACTGGAGCGGGAGCTGCGCAAGTACGAGGCGCTCCAACCCGATAGCCTGGTCCCGAAGCCCCGCGTGTACACCTAGGAGATCTTCGATGCGCATCACGAAAGAAGTCTGTTGCAATCCCCGCCGAATGAAGCTGCGCGTCTGCGCAGGGGCACTCCCGCCCCCTCCGGATGTGTGGACCCCGGTACCCGAGTTTCGGGAAGGGGTCGGGTACTGGAGCCCTTGCGAGCTCCGCAGGCGGTGTCGGGAGACGTCCCAGTACGCGCCCTTCTTCCGCGCGATTCGCTCGATCAAAACGGACGGCTGTGGCAACGGCCGAGGGATCAAGGCGTACCTGAGCACGCGCCTCAACTCCCGTGATGCGGACGCGGTCATGGGGGTGTGCGCGCGCCAGTTCCCTCGTCACTTCCGCGTCCCTGGGGGTATGTGCACTTCACGTTCTGTGGAGCGCCGCATCCTCGCGATGATCGGCTAGTTGTCCCCGCTCACTCTCCGGCGCGCCCGTGCTACCCGCACGCGGCGCGCTTTTTCTTTCGACACGCAAGGAGATCCTCATGCCTACCAAGTCTGCCCATTTGTGGAGAAACGACGAGTACCTCGGCACCTTCCTGGTGAGCCGGTACGGCCCGAAGAACATCACGGGGTCGTATACGGGCGACCCCAAACTACGCACCTTCAAGACCGACGATGGGTACCAGCTCGTGTGGGGCGAAGAAGACCAAAAGCGGAAGCTGGAGGTTGTCCGGCAACGGGCACGCACCCGACCCTTGAAGGCATCAGCTGCCAACACGCACGCGCTGCTCGAGAGGCACGTCGTGCCCTCTTCCGGCTTTTACGGACTTCGGAACCCCTCCCTGCCCAACATCCACAAGCTCTCGGATACCAAGCTCGAAGAGCTCCAAACGGCCCTCCGGTGGGTCAACACCATCCTCTCCTCTCTTGATTTGGAGGAGAAGAAAGGCCAATGATCACCATCACGTCCACGAGGGATGCCGCAGGGAATCTGCTCAGTTTCTCCGCGAGGAACCCTTTGCGCAGGTTCGAGATCCAATGCGACCTCACCACGATGATATGCAAGGGGGCGACGGGAGACGCGTTTCCTCTGGCCGCCTCCACTTCGGCGGAGATCGCCCTTCTCGACGACAGGGAGCTCCGTGACTACGTTCTTTCGGCCTGGCCGGCTCTGCATTCGGCCGTAAACGTGGACGTCCTACAGGATCTCCGGGACATGGGTGTGTCAGATGCGGAGCAGGCACTCCGCGACATGGGGGTCGATCCCACCCAGGTGGCCGAACGTGGCGTGTCTTTCGTGCACGCCGTGCAGGACGAGATTCGCCAGCGAAAGCTCCGCGGCCAGGCAGCCCTGCGGGAGAAGCGTCACCCTCGATACTGGTTCACGTTTCGACGCATCACCAACCGCACCCGCGGCTACTTCACCAATGTGGGGGTGGCGATCGCAGACCTTCGGGACGGATGCCTGCACACGAAGTTTCTCCCAGACAGCCCCGTGGCGGGACTCGATCTGGCACGCCGCCTCGTGCGGGGATTCCACGAGGAGTGCGCGACCATGTCGAGCCAGTACGTACCTGACTGGGAGAAAGTCGCCCGTCTTCTCCGAGTGTTGGGCGCGACCGCTTATGCGCACCCCAACTCCGAGGTGCAGCCGGGTCCGATCTTGCCCATCAGCACCCGCGAGCTCCCGGCAGACCAGCTTAGGCAGACGTACTGGGAGCAGGTGAGCTCTCGGCCGAGTCCCCACGACCCCCGCCTGCTGGGCATTCTCTACAACGCGGTAGGGCTGGGTCGCGGAACGCGCCCCTACCGGAATCACTACTCCCCGGCGGCAGACTCCCCACAAATGGAGGATTGCCTCGACCTGCGCGCGCTCGGGCTCCTGGCCAGCAACGCCGCTGGCGAGGTCTTCCACCTCACGAGTGCTGGGTACGAAGAGGTACTCCGCACTGCCCGGATCCAGAACCCGCCACCCCTTGAGGACCTATGAACAACGAGGAAACCTTCACACCGATGACCCTACAGAAGTGGGGGGGCGTACCGATCCTTCCGGGACAGTGGGCAGGTGCGGTTCCTGCTGAACGAGATCCAGGACATCGTCTTCGGCGACGACCCTGGGTACGGTACGTCGCAACACGACGCGCTGTCGATGGTGATTTCCACGCACTTCTCGAAGAGTGTGGAGCTCCCCGTCGTGCAGATGACCCGCCCCGACCTCGGCCTCGTGCTGACGATGCGGAACAACTTCTACAACTGGAAGCTCAGCGTCAGTACGCCGAAGCCCTTTAAGGCAGACTTCACGGGCCTGTTTTACGAGTACCCGCCCCGGGATCCTGGCTGGTCGGGCGATCACCTCTCCTCGTGCTACTTCGAAGGGTTCCCGGAGGATCTCGTGTACGGGTACCGCGGGAAGGGGCGGACGGAAAAGTGGTCTGCAGAGATCCATACCAATGTGAACTTCCAGTTCGTGATCCAAACCATCCTTCGCGGGGTGAACCCTCCGAAGCCGCTCCGGCAAGGTACGCGCAAAGAGGCGTACGCGGACCGGGTGGTCACGATCGCCGCGGAGAAGCGGCTCTCTGCTGCACAGCTTTCCGGCCTTATGCGGAAGTATGACGCGACCTTCGTGATGAGCGACCGCCCTCCTCAGTACTACGCAGGCCATTCGGACTACGTGCCGGTGGAGGGGTGCCGCGCGGAGAAGCAGGGAACCGCGGTTGTCTCCATCAACGCCCCCTCCATCCCCGACTTGGAGGCACGCATGATTTTGAAGAAATCCATGAAGGGCATCGCCGAGGCGCTTGAGAAGGCCCCCATCGCGCCGCGCCCCCGCAAGAAGGCCAAGGCGTGCCCGGAGTGCGACGGGGACCGAGTCGTGGCGGAGGGCGAAGGCGCCCAGACCTACCTCACGAACTGCAAGCAATGCTCGGTGCTTGTGGAGACGTGACCGTCCTCGATCGCACGTAGTAGAGGCCCTGGGGAGCTCCGGCTTCCTGGGGCCTTTTGCGCTCTCCCTCTAACCCCCAAGGACTCTCGATGCTCACCCGAAACACGTGGTTCTACTTCGTTTATGTCGGTGCGATCAGCCCCACCCTTTTCATTGTGGTCGCGCGCTACCCGTCCACTTTCCTTCTTGTTCTGCCGCTCTACCTCGTGCACGTGGCGGCTTTCCTTCAGCTCGAGCTGCTCGTGGAGAAGCGTCGCCGACGGCAGGAAAGGAAGAAGGTGGAGAAGACAGAGTGGAGAAAGGGGGAGGTGACCTACACCCAGGAGGAGGCCCTTCGTACGCTCAATCGCATCATCAATAGCTTGCGCCAAGAGCACCCTGAGGCGTGTCGTCAGAAAGGCGCCTTTCGGCAGTTGTTCGTGTCGGAGGACCTGGCGAAGGTAGCGTGGCCAGGCGACGTCCCGGAGATGTACCAATCGTACGGGGTCAATGTGGTGCGTTCTCACGGGGCACGCGCCACCATCTGGTGGCGCGTGCCGGAAGGGGACGACCCCGACGATGGGGGAGACGACGATGAAGGGGAGGATGGACCGGGGGACGAGGGAGAAGCGTCTCCGGACACCTCCGGCTCTTACCCCGTATCGGAGATAAGAGAGTTGGCGCGCACCGCGTCCGAGAAAAAGGAGTGAGCATGTGGAAGTACTTTCGCCGCACCCTGACGCGGCTTCTCTTCGCCTGTCGTTTGGGGGATCTCCTCGCGGCGTTCCGCCCCGAGCTCTACGTGCGCTTCACCGCGCAGCGCCTACGTCTGCAGGGTTCGCACGGCGTCGAGTGGGGAGTTGCCTGGGGCAGGGGCACCACGCTCGTTTCACGGGACGAGAGCCTCGTTGGTCACCGGCAGGACGCGTCTAGCTGGCCGGGGGAGTGGGCCGAGATCACGGTCCCGGTGCACGAGCCCGTCAACGAGAACCGGTTCTTCGTGTTCGTCTATAGCAGCAGCACGTGGTCGCACGTGCTTGAGCCCGTTGCGGCTACGTGCAGTGAGGAGGCGGCGCACGCGGCCGCGCGACTTCTCGGCTTGGAGGTGCGTACCTATCACTGCCTCTCGGGCTGCCCCGAGTGCGGAGGGAGGGGCTACCTCGTAGGGGAGATGGCTCCCACGCGGTGGTACTTCAACGAGTTCCTCGCCCACAATCCCTCTTTTCGAGAGGAGTTCGAGAAATGATGAATACGGAAGGACTCAAGTGTCTGGACTGCGCGGCGCCCGTTACGGGGGAGAATGCCCCCTTTGAGTGCGGGTGCAATCGGCCTAACTGCCGCTGTGAGAAGTGGCAGCCCGGCTGCTGGTACTGGGACGACGGGGAGTACACCTGTGGCAACTGTTCCTCGGTGTTCGTCGCGAGTGTCTGCGGGGACAACGGGGTGGAGTTCGTCCGCAAGACGCCTCTGAAGAAAGGGTGACGTATGGGACTTGTGGTCATCTACCGTAGCGACACGTACTGCCCGCCATGCGGTGAGCAGATCAAGAAGGAGCACCCGCGAAGGAGGAAGTTCCAGCGCCTTCACGACAGTGACTTCGACTCCGACGAGTTCCCGAAGGGCCCTATGGAATCCGACCCCGCGGACCGGCCGATGTACTGCGGAGAGTGCAAAGTCGACCTGGGGGTGGAGCTGACGGCCGAGGGAGAAGAGTACGTGAAAGAGCTCCGAGAACGAGACCGAAGGAGGAAGGCATGACGCAAGAGAAGCCTGCAGCAGACCCCTGGGGGGATAAACCGATTCCCGAAGACGCCGCGATTAAGGCAGCGCACCCTATCCGCACGAAGCGCCATGACCTCTACGAAGAGGCTCAGAGAATGGTGGGAGCAAAGCGCTCAAAGGTCGCTCTCATCGAACTCGTGAACTGGCTTCTCCACGACATCGATGCACTCAAGAAGGAGCAGAAGAAATGAGCGACGATACCAAGGGCCTCCTCGTGTTTCTCGTATTTGCTATCCCCTTTGCGCTCGTTCTCGCTTCTTGGGGTTTCATCGCTTGCCGGGCCGTTCATGCGGGGGAGCCTTGCGAGATGTACCGGTATTCTCCGCAGAAGGACGTTCCCGTTATGTGCGTGGAGTACCTCAAAGCCCACCCCTGAAGTCCCCTTCGAATGAAAGGTGCCACCATGCCGATTCAGACCCTCGCGTTCTACCTCTTCTGTGCGCACTTCGCGGCCGACTACTCCCTCCAGGGAGACACGATGGCGCTGCAGAAATCCCGCTTCACGGACAACGGCTTGGCCAAAGCCGTCCCCTGGTACTACTGGATGCTCGCGCACGCCTGCATCCACGGGGCGTTTGTCGCCCTCATCACCGGCCGCCCTCTCTTGGGTGCGGTCGAGGTCGTGCTCCACTTCCTGACTGACGATGCCAAGTGCCGGAAGGTGTTCGGTATTCACGCCGATCAGATTCTCCATCTCGGCGCGAAGGTGGCGTACGTCGCCGTTGTGGCTTACGCCGGAGGGGCTCGATGAGCTCGGGCATCTGGCGGCCCATGGTCGATGCGCCCGACGACGGTAAGGTCGTCATCAAGACGGCCGACGAACGACTGCACCTGGCCACGGCCACCGTCATTACTGTCGGGCGGTGCTCATGTGACGGGAGCGGGGGTTGGCAGGAAGCCGCCTGGGTGGACGAGAACTTCCAGCCGATCCCCGAAGAGGACATGGTGGGCTGGTGCCACGTCGCCCTAGTTCAGGAGCTCGATCGCGCCGTGCAGGGCGAGATTGTGCGGGCGTTCGGTGTGCTCCTCTCCGGCGTCAAGAGCGGGGCCCGCCCCACGAACCAGTATGCGGAGGCCGACGTCCACACCGCCATCGTCCGCACGCATCGGATCCTCCACACCGCCATGGGTGGACGCATCCCCGACGAGGTACCCCGTGTTTGACTACAACCGCTGCGACGTGTGCAAACACGAGTGGCCGGAACGCTACGGGCGGATCTGTCCCGTCTGCACGGAGGCTATGGCTGTGAAGATGCGTGACCAGAAGGCCGCGGCGTACGACGCGTTCCTGGAGTACGTCGACGGCCTGGCTGAGCTCATGCACGTCCACCCCCACCTCCTGTTCGCCGCCGAGGCCCTTCGCTGCCTGGCGGAAGGGCGGGGCATCCGTGATACGCAAGTGGCCAGCCAGGCGCCCCCTACGCCGGAGCGAGTCAACCGCCTGGCGGAGCTGCCGCTTGAGAAACGGCCTGTCCGGTGGGTCGACCCCACGTTCCCCGTCGCCGTCCACGCCATGTTGATCGACCCGCCGAAGGGGGACAACCTCCGGCCGCGCGGGACCATGGAGGTGCTCTGCTCGCAGTGCTCCTGGACGTTCTGGGTGGACGCCTTGAGCCCGCGGGCTCGCTGCCCTACGTGCTCCGGGAAGGACTACCCGAAAGCGCCGGACGAGTAGGTCGAAAGGGCAGAGGCACACGCCTCTGCCCTTTTCTCTCGCAACCTAAGGAAAAGAATGAACGTCCCCTGCATCACACAGATCCTATCCGACCTCGTCTCCACGGAGCCCGATCCCGCGTTCCCTCGGCACACCGTTGCCACGCGCTACCTGGGAAAGGACTTTCGTAACACTCAGAACCCCTGCGGGAATCTGCAGTGGGACTTTAGCCTTGAGGGGCGCGACGACTACGTGATCTCCGTCGGCGACCGCTCCGTGTTCTTCAATCCCAGCACGTTCGTCATTGCCTGGGAACCTCGCGAGCCGACCCTCAAGAACGGACCGTACCCGCCCTCTACCTGGCGGGAGGTTGTCGCCGTCTGCCTCGCCAAGGAGTGTTACGAGCTCCAGCAGGCACTTGAGTCCAGCGAGCCTAGCGGCCAGCTGAAGTACGACGGGACGGTCGCCGTTGCACGCCTGAGGGCGAAAACGTGAGCATCTTGTCCTTCCTCCGGGGGCTCTTCCGAGGGAAGTCGTCCCCTGCCCTCAGTCCGGAGCCCGCGCACCCCTACCGGGAAGCGGCCGCTCAAGGAGAGGAACCGCCGTGCCCCCACCCCCACTGCCTCATTCACGGCGAAGTCTACTGGCCCATTTGCACCTGCGGGGAGTGGGACGACGGCCCCCTGACTACGGCAACTGCCCGATTGCCGCCCACTGGTCACCCTCACCTCCCGAGGACTCCTTAGCCGCGCATCTGGTGCGGTGTGGGTGGGACCCTGGGCACTTCCAAGAAAGACCTGAATGGCCCTTGCGTAAAGGTAAATAGGGAATGGACCCGTACAGGCAATCTGACCCCGAAGTAACGCTGGCGGAAGCGAGGGCAAAAGCCAAGCGGTACCGCGCCGAGTGGAGAAGGGCGAAGGAGGCCCTCCACGAGGAAAGACGTCTGGAGCAGGAGGCTCACAGCAAACGCAGAGAACCTGTCGTAGCGTTCATGTGTCTCCTCTTCGGCGGTATCGCCGTGATATGCGGGATGTTCGTCTGGGGGACGATCACCAAGACGCGTGCCGCCGAGCAGGCCGTCCAAAACCCCAACGAGTGCGACCTCCAGGTATGGCGCCTGGCGGAAAAGCCCGCCCCCTGCGCGTGCTACGCGGACACCCCGATGCGGGATGTCCCCTTTCGCTGCACGGAGAAGAAATGAAAGCCGACACACTAGCCGCCGTCGCCTGCGCGATTGCCGGAGGCATGTACCCGTCCTCCGGCTACTTCGCACCCGCCACTCCTCGCGCACTGTCCTTGGAAGGCCCCCTCAACGGAGGAGGGCCCTGCCCTGTGGAACAGGTGCGCCGAGGCACCCGTAAGACCCGCCGCCAACGAAAGAAGGAGAAAGACCGATGACGACTGACGATAAGACCCCGCCGGTAGGGTGGGTAGGGCTTGAGCACGCCCCCCAGGGAGGTGCCTGATGCGCAGGTATCTCCGCATTGTCCAGCGGCACCAAGGGGCGTCTTACGTCACCACCTCGGAGGTCGAGTGCGGGGACAAGACCTGCGTCGACACCGAAACACCCGACCCCGACGGTGCCCGCGAGGGGTACCTCACCCGCCCGGGCTGCCCGCACCTACGAACGCGCGGTCCTCGGCAAACGCCCCTGTGCGCGCTCTTCGAGACGGAGCTGGAGGAGGCACCTGTGGAGGGCAAGGACCCGGAATGGCCCTGGCGCCTCCGCCACGCATACTGCTTGCTCGCGGAGCAAGAGCACCAGAACTTCCGCAAGTCCGTGGCGCAGGAGAAGGCTGCCCTCCGCGTCAAACAGCCCTACCTCCCGTCCCACGACTACTCGCGGGTTCGCCGGGTAGTCGGCCGTGTCGAGGAGCTCTGGCCGACCCACCCGCACATCGCGTGTTACGTCCTGGAGAACTTCCTTGAGGATCTGGCCGAAGGCAACCAGGTCGAGGACATCAACTACGTCTTGATCACCCTCGACTTGGAGAAGGTCACTCCCGCAGGGTACGTGGTGATCGCCGAGGTAGTGCACCCACTACGCAAGAACCCTTGGATCGGACCGATCTTTGACGGCTTTCTTGTGCGATCCGCCGCGATATGCGCGTCGCACTGGAAGCAAAGCGCGGCTGCTATCGATGCCTGGCAGTACCCCTTCCAGGAGACAGCGCCGTGAGGCCCTTCGAAGGTCCCCGGCAGAAGTACTTGCCCGGTCCCGTGTGTGCGCCCCACACGCGAGGCACCTGCCGAAAGCACCGAGCAGGCCCCTGGTGGTACCCCTTCGGCAGACCGGGCACCCTGTGCTTCGCCCCTTACGAGTGCCGGCCCATTTGGAAGCTGGCCAAAAAGGGTGGGTGGGTGCCCGCGGGTACGCGCAGCAAGCCTCGTTGCAGCAACTTCCGCCAGGAGCGCTGCGAGGAAGATGTGCAGGAGGAGCTCGGGCCCCTGCAGGGGTGGTGTCAGGAGTGCGGAGCACCCTCGCAGGAAGGCACGTGCAACGACTGCTTCCGTGACCAGCGGCTTCTCGACCTTCTCGACCGCTCGTACGGGTAACGGAAAGGGGCCTTCTGGGCCCCTTTCTTTTAGCCCCTAAGTAAGCAAAAATACAGGGTTTTAGGGGATAAGAACTATGAAGAACTCTAGCTCGATTCGACTGCCATAGTGGCCGTCCTTGAAGCCAGGGACTTCGGAGTATCCCATGTTTAGCTATCCCGTTTCCCTCGAAGTTGCTCGTCTCCGTGGCTTGGTTGCTGACCGCGCCGAGGCCCTCTTCTGCCGCCGCGCTCTGAAGGACCTGCGTGCACGTGCACGTATGGCGCAGGAGGTTGAGCGCGCTGGCCGTGTCGCCGCCAGCATCGCCCAGCCTCTCCAGTCCCTCGCAAGGGTGATGCAGGCAGATCTTCCTCGTCTCGAGGTCATGTACCTCGAAGCGGGGGAGGCCATCGGCCAGTCCATCCGGCAGTGGTCTACCAAGCCGATCCGCGACTTCGGTGTGCGGAACGATGCGGCCCAGGCTGCGTACAACATGAGCGTCATCACGGCACTCGCGGACGCCGTCGTGGAGGCGGAGAAGTGATGGGCGCTTCCTCTACCGTAGAGGAGGTTCCGATCCTTCGGACACTCTGGGCGACGACTCTGATCGTGCCTAAGGGCACGGTTTTTTTAACCTTCCTCTCCAAGGGGGGATGACTTCGTGCTGTGCATGCACAGCCCCGTAGTCCCCGAGAAGGAGGACCGCCGCATCGTCCTCCGTGAAACGGAGCCTGCGGCGCATGAGCTCCCGGACTACACACTTATCGGGGCTGCAGGTGGCAGGCGCCTCTACGAGTTCCGGGGGGACGCGCATGTTACCCCGTGACTGGAGTCCCGTTAGACGGGAGCCCAAGGTCTCGACAACAACAGCGACAGCTTGGAAACAGGTTGTCGCCATTTTCATCATCATCCTGTGCACCATTTGGTGCCTGAGGTAACCATGGCAACGATTCTTAAGTGGGGCGAGGTTGAGGGAGAACGTCGTATCATCACCGCGTCAATGACGCAGGAAGAATACGAGGAACTCACGGAGGCGTCCCTCGGGATGTGCCTCGCGTGTGGCGCCCTCCGGGACACAGTTGAGCCGGATGCAGAGGGATACGAATGTGAAGAGTGCAAAGCGCTCGCCGTCATGGGTGCCGAGCAAATGCTCATGGAGGGCATCCTGGAGTTCCAGGATGAGTGAGCTATAAAGAAGAGAGATGGATCTCTCTTCTTTTAGCTACCAGGTCCTGGAGAAGGTCCGCCTCTTCAGTGCAGGCACCCCTGCGGGAGTGACCGTGCGGAGGGTGGCGGAGTCTTTGCGCGAAGACACCCTCCGTGTCTCCCAGGCCCTGACGTCTTTACGTGTGCGTGGCTACCTGCTCCGAGAGGGCACCCGAGGGTGGCGTCTATCGGGCAAGGCGCACAAGGTGCTGGAGGACTGAGCTCCTTTTTCTAGCCCCTCGAACGGGACATTCCTCAGGCGTTCCTGAGATAAGAACGGTGTACACCCCGCTATGAAGGGGTTTTTGGAGGGCGAGGACGCGGTGTCCTCGCCCTTCGCCTTTTTCCCACAGAGGAGCATTGTATGTCCGTCAGCGAACCCAGCACGCCCGCCCAGAAAGACGAGACCCTCAAGGCAGCCCTTCGCGAATATGCGAGTGCCTTTTACCGGCAACTCCCTGCTCGTCGCGCTCCGCCGTCCCCGCGAGTTCCGCTTTCCGAAGAGGAGTACCACACGAGTATGTTGGAGAAGGAGGCTGAGCGTACCGCCGCCGAAGAGGCGTACCAGAGGTACCGGCCCGGGTACCTGGAACGGATCGCCCAGCACTCGCAGATTCTGGCGTTCTTACAGGGTGAGTCCCTCATGGCTCTGCCGGACTTCCGTGGGTTCATGCAGGGACAGTACGCGGAGGAGGTGGACGAATATCTCGCGCAGGAAGAACGCCGACAGCTTCGAATGAGCCCACTCCCCACGTATGCGCAGCACCTCGAAGATACGACCGCGTGGAATGCTAACGCCTTGAGGCGGTACCAAGAGGAGTGCGCGAAGTGGGACGCGTCATTCAAGGAGTGCGTGTACCTCTTCCAGCAGGCGGGACTCCCCCACGAGGTGTTCATGGTGAACGTGAACTGGGCGGGCACCGCGTGCGTAAAAACCGTGGAGTTCTTCACGCAGCAGGGCGGACTTACGCAGGAGTGGGGTAAGCACTGGTACCCCGTCCTTGCTCGGGAGATGGAACACGCGCGTAGCCTTGCCCGGGCTGCCTGGGGGAAAGGCATCGCCAAGTGAGCCGCCGCAAGTCGCCTCGCCCCTTGTCGGAGCTGACTCGGGAGGAGCTGATCGCAGAGGTGGAAACGGCCCGCGCCTCTCTGGTGTCCGCCGTACGTGAGATCGTCACCTTGCGTGGGCAACTCGCCAGAAAGATTGGGGATGTCGGGTTCTGGCAGCTCCAGTACATGCGCGCCCAGAAGGTGATCCAGGACACGGTTCTCACCATGGACAAGGTGTTGAACCAGCACCCGCCGTCCGAAGACGCCCGCAACATGTTTGCCTCGCTGACGGAGAAACGCCGATGAAGAAGCCGCAACACTGCGAATGTCGCCGTCCAAGGGTCCCGGACTTCTTGACCGTTCTCTACGAGGTAAAGGAGGAGATCGAAGTGGAGGGCAAGTACGGCATCAAGGGGGTGGACGAGGAGAAGGCGCAGGTGCTGATCGTCACTGAGCTCCGTTGCATCCGAAAGATGCTGGAGACGATGATGCGCCCCCAGGACAAGGATGAAGACTGAACTCGGGGGAATTTCGCATGTTCGATGAAAAAGGGCGTGAGTACCTCAGGCTCGCTGGCGAGTTCGACAGCAAGAGCAAACACGAGCTTTGTCACATTGCGGCCGAGAAGACCCAGGAGGTAGATGAGCTGAAGGAGCAGGCAGAGCTGGCGTCCATTTCATACGACGTCGCGCTCAGACAGCGCAATGAGCTGCTGTCTGCAGAGTCCAAGCGTCGGGGAGATCTGGAGAAAAAGCTCCGGAGCACCCTGACGTGGCAGCCTGCCGGGGATGCCCCGGAAGGTGTCGTCTACCTAGTGCTGGTCGGAGGTCTCCCGCAGATCGGAAGGCTCGGACCGCGCGGGGTGTGGGTGCTGCGCGATCTCCCCGTGGCGCTGCACCCGCAACCCACCCACTTTATGGAGATTCCCGATGCGCCACAGTGAACAAAAGCATGCGGACGAGCTGAGCGACACGTTCTGGCGGCGGGCGCTACTGGTGGAGAGGCGTGCCAACAGTCTGGAGACCCTTATCTGGGCCTGCGTGACTGCGGTTCTCGTGCTCGCGCTTGCCGCCTGCGTCGCCAACCGCCTTGCGGTGGAGAACGATCTCCGGCGTTGTGCGGAGACGTCCCCATGAGGAGCTCCTCTATCGACGTGGACTTGTTCTGCGGAGGGGGAGGGGTCAGCGAGGCGATTCGGCAGGCGACTGGGAAGTCCCCGGACGTGGCGGTGAATCACGACCCTTGCGCAATCCGGATGCATCAGGCCAACCACCCGGAAACCCTCCACCTTCGAGAGGACGTGCTGGCGATCTCCCCGATCGGCATCGCCAGCGGCCGACATGTGCGGCTTGTTTGGGCCTCTCCAGACTGCCGCCATCACTCCTCCGCGAAAGGGGGTAAGCCCCGCGACAACAACAGTCGGTTTCTGGCGTGGACCGTCATCGATTGGGCGGAGCAGGTTCGCCCCCAAGTCATCATCCTCGAGAACGTCCCCGAGTTCCGCGGATGGGGCCCTCTCGACGCGCACGGGAAGATCATCCCCAGCCGGGCAGGGGAGACGTTCTCCGAGTTTTGCGAGACCCTACGCGCGATGGGGTATCGCGTGGAGTGGGCGGTCCTGAACTCAGCCGACTACGGGGCGCCTACTTCCCGCAAACGCCTCTTCCTTGTGGCCCGGTGTGACGGGTGGCCCATCCAATGGCCAGCTCCCACGCACGGTCCCGGGCGGCTGCCCTACCGGACGGCTGCCGAATGTATCGATTGGTCGATACCGATTCCCTCCATCTTCCACCGCAGGCGCCCTCTGGCGCCGAACACCCTACGAAGGATCGCGCGGGGCATCCGGAAGTTCGTCGTGGACCCGTCCACCCCCTTCATCATCAGCCACTACGGGCAGAGCATCGGCAGGAGCATTAACGCCCCCTTGCCGACCATCACAGCGGGTGGCGGAGGGCATCACGGTCTCGTGGTGCCCGTCTTTGAGGCGTCGTTCATCGCCAAGCACTACGGGGGCGTCGTGGGCCACGGCCTAGGCCGCCCCTTGGGCACCATCACTCAGAAGGACCACCATTCCCTGGTAACGGTCTTCCTGGAGAGGCACGGGGTCGTTCATCCGGTACCCACCGCGGTGACGTCCTTTTTGACCAAGTTTTACGGGACCTCTACAGGGTCCTCCTTAGACGCCCCCGTCCCCACGGTCACCGCCACCGGGCAGCACCTCGGTATCGTGACCGTTCACGGGGAGGCCGCGCGCATCGTCGATGTGGGGATGCGCATGCTTCAGCCGAGGGAGCTCGCGAACGCACAGGGCTTTCCCCCGAATTTCGTACTCACAGGCTCGAAGACCTCACAGATTGCGAAGATCGGCAACAGCGTTCCACCCGCGGTCGCTGCTGCTGTAATACGCGCACAGTTTCCAAACCACCGCGGTTTCGCCGCGTAACTCAAGGGGCGTAACAGCCCCTTTTCTTTTGGAGCACCATGGCAACGAAGCCAAAGTCACCGTGGACGAGTCCGCTACGCACCCCTCACGTTTCAAACAAGAAGTCTCTAGCCCATCTGACACATAGGTCCGGTCAGCTTCATGAGCCTGTCTATCAGGCTTTCTACACCACGGCGGTACAGAACGTGGACCGCGCGCATAACTTGGCGCACGCACACGATGCGCAGCTTCGCCGCCTGGAGGCCCTGCCCTTGGAGGACCCTGACTACAAGGGACTGAATGAGCACGTTACGAAGCTCGGCATGGAGTTGCTCGAGGTGAATGATGCCCTCCGACGCGACCTCGCAGAGCTCGCCGTGTACCGAGCAGAGGACAAAAAGCGGCACGGGGAGGGCCTCCCTGGGAAGGAGTACCGGGTGACCGGATCGGGGATCGAGGGCGTATACACCCAGTTGGCCACGTCCCCGGAAGAGGTGGTGATCAACTACCTCGACGTCTTCGTAGCTCACGGCCTCATTGGGGTCCCTCCTCAAGGCCCATTCGGCACGTACTACGTGGAGACCGTAGGGGACAAGCAAGCCCCCATCTACATCGTGCAGGGCGGGTGGCATGCGGGCTACTACACGGCGTACATCTCTGGAACCAAGGACGGGGTTTGAAAATGGCCGCGAAAAAGAAGAGTGCCGCGGATAAAGTGCGCGAGGAACACCTGAAGCGAAAAGAAGCGGCAGCAGCGCGTGCACGGTGGGATTCCGTACCCACTCCGGCGATCTCTGCGCATTCCAGTACGTGGGAGGACTCCCCAAAAAGTCTGCTTATTGCGCTCGCCCGCGCAGTCTACACCCGGGAAAACCCGGAGATGTGGTGCTTTGTCGGGGAGAGTACGCTCGTCACGAATAAGCGGACGGGAACCCAGTACCTGGACGAGAAGGTCGCCGCCTCGATCATGCCTCTGGTGCTTCGCTACTTCGGCACGGCCATTCAGCGTGTGGCGCTACTGGAGCGGGACGCAAAGGGGCGTCCGATGGCGGGGGCCCCGCGGGATGGCCGGCCCATCTTGATCGCCGACCCGCAGAAGAACCGCCCCGTCATCGCCAGGTACCTGGGCGCAGACGAAGCGAGCCCGACGGCGCGGTGGGTGCTGGACGCAGACTTCTTCGAGGACTTCGTACCTCTGGACACCTGGCTTTGGTGGGACCTCCCGTCCGCCGCACTGGAGGTCAGCAATGCGCAAGAAGAGGGGTAAGAAGCTGTCTCCCTTCGACTTCTTGGTGAAGCGCCTTCGGGAGGAGCACCCGACGATCTGCACGGACCCCGTGCGGGGGATCTCCGCGTTGGAGGGTGTCATACGGGAAGCAGAAGCGTACGCCGCAGGGATGCAGCCACCGAAACAGGTACCTCCACCACCTTCCCCGGCGAAGGTGTTGGAGATTCTGAACGCGATCCAGGAGGACATGAAGAACCCCGTGGGCTACCCGCCCCCGGATGTGTGCGAGCGGCGCGCGTATCGACGCGAAGGGGTCCTCAGCGCACTCCGCTTCGCAGCAGGGACTGTTACAGGCCCGAATCTCCGCGCATGGACGCGAGGGGATTCAGGGGCAGGAGGAGACTAGAGATGGAAGCAGAAATCATCAAGTACGGCGCTCTACAGCAACAACTGCACGTGACCGACGAGAAGGTGCTTCGGAACGCCACCCCGTTGCCCAGTCTCCTTGCGCTATCTTGGTACGTCTCCTTCCACGCGGCGCGTCTTGAGGGGGTGCCCTGGGCACTGCAGGACACGACCCCCGTGTTCACCGAGGAGGGGGCGATGGACCGGTTCTTCAAAGTGGGCAGCAAGACGCCTCCCCCTTCGCGCAAAGGGCGGTGGTGGGACTGTACCAACCCCCGTGCCGTCTTCAGCGTCCCCCCGACGGAGGGTTCCGCCCGCATCGAGATGCAGCTTCTCCCGACGAAAGATCTTCGGGTAGGCTGTCGCGCCGTTCTCCCAGGACAGCACAACACGGACGCGGAGATGGTCCTCTTGTGGGAGGACCTTGCCGAAGCCCTCCGAAGCACGTACGCAACGGACCCGGACAACGTGGTCGTGTCGTATGCAAGGCAGCTCGGGGACTTTCTCTACTTCCACTTCCTGCCCGCCATCGCGCACGACCTGATGGGCATCCGCAAACGGATCCCTTTGGCGGTGGCCTCTGAAGGGGGCATGCGCGCTCTCGAAGAGCACCTGGACGGAGTGTCCGCAGGATTTCGAGGGATCAACTACTGGGGCAAGTGCACCGCACTCGCCATCCAGGAGTACGACATGGGCCAGATGGAGGGCGGGGATAAGCTCCTTGCGTCGCTGCGCGATCGCCGCAAGAAGCTGTTGCTGGAACACGGCGTGCTGCTCTGACCGCGTTGCCGGCAGATGCCGCCTGAGGTACCCCTTCTGTGTGTTCTCCCCCATGTTGCGCGTCCTAGGCGCAGATACCCAGAAGTGGGCGGAACGCTACGGCGCTCAGCCTTGCCAACTCCCCTGTCACAAGTGCCGCGCGCTGATGGAGGTCAATGTCCCTTTCGTGACTTGGGGCATACGGGGGTTCACCGCTAATCCCTGTTCCTGTGGGGCGGAAGGGGGCCCTCCCCTTACGTTCGCCTGCAACGGGGGGTTTTTCGGTCCAGACCCAAACTTGCGACCGCGGCCCCCGAAAAAGAAAGGCCGTAAGAAAGCGAAAATCTTGAAGTGGCCCGTGCCGTTACGGGTCGATTCTGTGTCCGAAAGGCAGCCCTAACCAGGCTGCCTTTTCCCTTTGGAGATCTTCTATGTCCCAGCCGTTTCAAACGCAAGACTACCGACCCCTGCTCATTCGACTGGGTCTTGCGCGACCCCTCAATCACAAAGCGGTGTGTCTCGCGGACAGTAGCCGTAAGCAGCTCGCCGAGTTGGAGGAGTCCGTCCTCCAGGAGGTGTTTGCCGCAGCCCACCAAGAGGCCCGTGAGTGTGTTGCGCGCGGGGGCGCGGTGAACGTGAGCCTCCCTATCCTCCCTTGGTGCAAGGCCGCGCAGCTCAAGCCGGAGGCATTCGACGAACCCCTGTCCCCCGACGCGAAGGGAGATGAGAAATGACTCGTGTCGGTTTCGTCATCTGGTGCTCGGACTCCGGGGAGGTCGTGCAGTACCGGGGTTGCCTTTCTCCGATTCTGTTCTCCCCAGGGCAGGACATTGATGACGCCATCTGGGACGTACCTGGGCGTCTCAAGGATGCCCTTCCGGAGGTGCGGGAACACTTCCCCGGTAGGCACTGGGAGGTGACCGCAGTTGCGTACTGCCCCACCAAGGAACCGGAGCCTTACTCCGGGTAAAACCGTAGACAATACGGGACAAGACACACGGGGCTCAGGTACTTCCTGGGCCTCTTTTCCACCACAGGAGATTGCAACAAAATGACCACCACCACGAAGAAGAAACCCCGCGCCCTCCGCCTTGAACTCGGCCTGACGGCGCAGAGCCTTTCGTCCCAGCTCCGCAAGCAGGGTTGGCGTTGGGATATGCCTGAGGAAGGCAAGATGCTCCAGAAGGACGCGGACGCCATCTACCGCCTCCAGATTCGGGGAGTTCTGTTCCTGAGCGTGGCGGAGAAAGCGTACCGGGAGATCATCAACCGGGTGCGAAAAGCAGTGGTCGAGATCCCGAAGAAGGGTGCAAAGCTCACCTGATTTACGGGATAAGAACGATGGGGAACTCGTGAACCCTGCGATCGGGGAGGGGCCATGGTGGCCCCTCCCTGGTTGTTTTTTAGCCCCCAATATCCCAGGGATTCCGGAGATAAGACCGCTGAGGACATCTTGTCCTCGAAAGGGAGCAAGAGGATGGAACTAACCAAAGAGCACTGGGATCTTCTGCGAACAGCTTCGCAGCAGGAAGAGCGCATCCGCGCCCCGACCCCCTATGGGAACTACGTAGTGCTCGCCGAGAAGACTGCGTGCGCCGAGGAGTTGGTCAAGCTCGGGTACTTGGAACCGGGCTCCCTCTTTGCTCCCGATGGTCGCATCGTCTATCGGCTCAGCTTTCTGGGGGCCGACGTAGTCACCGACTACCTACTCCCGCAGCGTATCGCAGCAATCACGGAGCGGGATGACCGCGCCCCGGAGCACCTCACCGGGACGGCTGTGTTGGACCGTCGGGAGCTCGTCACCATCACGAGGCGGCAGCAGACACGGCTTCTGCGTGCAGAACGGGAGGTGGAAGAGCTTCGCCGGAAACTGTGCGAGTCGGAGGAGACGCGGAGAAAGGAGAACGAGGCGTTCACGGCCGCACTGGAGCCCACCGAGCCGTCCCCCGAGCAAGTGGCCCGTGAGGCCGATTGGGCGGGGGAGTTGTGTACCTTGCTCAGGAAGACCGATCTCCGTAGCGCCCTCGCGTTCTTTCACGGGACGCCGGACACCGTAGATACGCGGCTGCGGGTGGTGGAGATCGTGACCTCACTACTCCAAGAAACCGCGAAGAGACACAACCTCCACCTACCGGAAGTCGAGGTCAAGGTTCACCCTGGCGGGCGCGTGGTGCTTTCCCCCATCAGACGAGCAGGGGACTTTGTGCCTCCGCCCGGGCAGGAGGTGGTTCTGTGAAAGAGTACCTTGTAGCTGGGTCCGTTACGGGGCTCCTCCGTAGGGGTGAGGTGGCGCTGCCCAAGCGCGTATACGCCCGCACCATTCAGCAGGCCGCCATCGAGGTGTACCTGAGCTGGGGCGAGCACGACGGAGAGGGCGTGGTGTACGTTCAGCCTGTGCTGGGGGTCCGGAAGATCACACGGGTACATCTTGAGCAGGTCTCCCGGTGGGAGACTCGCGCGGGCAAGGAGACCTTCAGCCAGACGGTATCCGTCCTGCGCGTGAAAGGGTTGGGGCCGAAATCCGAGGTGCGCATTCTCCGCACCGAGGCGGAGAGCTGCGGGGAACACCTGTGACGCCCGAGTCCCGTCGGGTGCGTCAACTTATGGATCGGGTCACCCGCACCCTGGAAAAGGCGTTTGCCGAGGTCGAAGTCGACGTCCAGGAGCTGACGCACATCCTGGACATTACTCAGAACGAAGGGGGACTGCCGGAGCGGGAATGGTACCAACTGCGGGACACCTTGAGCAGTTTGCGCAAGGCCCGCTCCAAGCTCAGCACTTGCCTGGAGGACGTATGACCAGTTCGAAGACGGTTTTGACGACGACCGCGGGTCCCGGGGTCGTGTTTCTGCATGACGGCTCAGGCACCTCCTTCCGGATGCCCCCGGAACATGCGCGTAACCTGGCGCGCGCCCTCACGGCACGTGCCGCGGAGGTTGAGGGCCAGGAGCAGGAACGGGAGGACTCCGTGTACGACAAGGGTCTGTCCGTCTCGTTCTCGTGGACGCAGATTGCCCTCGGCGTCAGCTACTCCCCGGAGGAAGGGCATCTCTGCATCATCTTCCCGTTCCTCACGGTCTTCGCGTCGTTCGGAAAAAGCGACCGGGGTCCTACTTTTCGTTGACGTCGCGGGCGATAGCCCGTAAGGATCGTCTCAAGGCGAAGTTGCGCTGGGGTGCACTACGGATCTCGATCTTACCTGTGGCAGAGGACCTTGAAATCCCCGTAAGCAGGCTAGCGGTATAGACCATGTGGGGCCCAGCTACCTAGCCTTTCCGGAATCGGCGAGTTCTCCAAAAGAGGGCTCGCCGTTTCTCTTTCTGCCCACCACCCACGGAGTCCTATGAGCCAGTTCGATGAGAAGTACACGGAACTTGCCGCCCAGCACGCCTACCAAGGTAATCGCCTCTGGTGCGTCGCCCACAATCACCCCCCGATCCCTGCGTGGGAGGACGCAACGGAGCAGGATCGCGAGTCCATCCGCATCGGTGTTCGGGGTGTCCTTGCGGGGAACACCCCCCGTGACTCACATGCCTCCTGGCTCCGCACGCGCAAGGAACAGGGCTGGGTCTACGGTGCGGTGAAGGACGTCGAGAAGAAGACGCACCCCAACCTCGTGGCCTACGACGACCTTCCGCCTGACCAGCGCGCGAAGGACACTTTGTTCGTGAGCTCCGTGCGTGCGGTGATGGAAGCGGCCTACGCGGCCAGCTCCAGCACCTGACAAAATCCGCCATCACCACGATGAGGGTCCTTCCGCTGGAGGGGCCCTTTTTTTCTTTCGGAGGATCGCATGTCCCGTAAAAAACCTAAGACTAGTGGGGCTTTACCTCTCTCAAAGCCGTTGACGTTCGCGCTGCCTGAGGAACTGGTCCAGTACCTCACCGCGAACCTGAACCGACGTATTCTCCGGTCTCTTCGAGATCACCCGTTCGTGCACGAAGACAGCGTTGTGACCCTCGGGTACGACCCCCAGCAGCGACGATTCGCAGTGTACGTGGCGAGGAAGGAGGGAGATCCGCCCTACCACGTGGAGTGGTGGACCCCCGTTTTCAGCTACGTCCCGCAGATTCCTCACGAGAAGTACCTCGCGCAACCTCGGAGCCGCGTGAAGCCGGCGCCTGAAGGTTCGTGCGGCTGTTGCGGGGACCGAGTGCCGCGCGGGGATACCTGCAGCCGCTGCTGGCTGTGCCCGGGGTGCGAGCAGCTGCGCCCGTATGAGTACGGCTCTGCCGACGACAACGACGAGCTCTGCGACACGTGCTGGAACCTGCAGGTGCACACGGCGTGCCCTCGCTGCCGGCAGCACACGTTCCGTATCAAGGAAGATGCGGACCAGCCCCACTGCGCGGAGTGCGCAGGCAGCATTTTTCGCGAGTCTTTCTACACCCCCGCGATCTGAGCAACCCAGCTAGGAGACACACACCATGGACACGCACGAAGCCAAGTTTTTCCTGATGAACCAAAGCATGGACGCGTTTATCGACGAGGACGGGGAAGAGACGGACGACATCTCTGACGCGGTATCCTCGGAAGAACGCGTCGTAGTGGAGAATATGCTGGAGGAGATGGCCCGAGAGTTCGGGCGCGACACGCAGGACTTCGCGGTTGCACAGCTCGTACGGAGGTCGTCGTAGTGGTCGTGCCGTACGACCCCGCTACCGTATGGGGACAGCGTATCCAGCGCCTGTCCGTCCAGGGTGTTCGGACGCTACGTGTCTTGGTGACGGAGGGTCCCACCCCGCAGCAGGATCTCAGTAGTCGAGGGCTGCTAGAGCTCGTTTCAGAAGGCATTGCCTTCGTCAAAGAGGGCCTATGGCAAGTGGAGGCAGGATGCGCGAAGGTAGCGAGCCACACGCTGCTGAACCTCCCCGATTAGCCCTGGTGGTTACCGGTGGGAGGGACTTCGACGATAGGGCGGTGGTGAGCACCGCCCTTTCTGCGGCCCTCCTAGACCGCCCGTTCACCGCGCTATTCCATGGGGATGCGCGGGGGGCGGATCGGCTCGCCGCCTCGGAGTGCTTCTACCTGTCCCCCAGCCTCACCGTCTACGCGGTCCCTGCGGACTGGGGTCGGTGGGGTAAGGCTGCGGGGATGCGCCGAAACGTGGAGATGCTGAAGGCCGCCATCGAGTACGCCGGGTCCGTTCAGAACGTGCTCCTGCTCGCGTTCCCTGGAGGGGTCGGCACCGCGGGGTGCTGCGCCGCTGCCAGGGAACTGGGGGTACATGTTCAGCACGTGCCGTGATTTTACGCCTATGCGCGGAACGCAGAAGGAATGCGAGTTCAAGCACAACCTATGGGGGACACCCTCTCGTGAGACACAAGCCCTTGTTCCCTTCCTGGCCCCGGCCCAGTACCGTGGTCGAACCAACCCCCTTCGAAGTCGGACCTGTCGTCCGGCTTCATTTTTTTCGGAGGCCCCATGCGACGTATCCGGGATGAGCGCAACTTCCTCGCCGACTTCTACGCACGAGGAGATGCGTTCCCGAACCTCCTGGCCCGCTCTACGTACCTCTCCAAGTTTTCTCGGGACGACGAGGCTTGGACCGACACCGTCGTCCGCGTCGTGGACGGGAACGCCGACCTCGCCAACGTGAACCTCGACGAGCGGAAGGCCCTGTTCGAGACCTTCTGGAACATGCGCGCCCTTCCTCCGGGGCGCGGGTTGTGGACGGGAGGCGTTCCGGGGATGCCCGCCGCCGCCCGTTACAACTGCTGGTCCACCACGCTCCGCAGTATCGATGACTGGGCCTGGACGGTCGAGATGTTGATGTGCGGGGGAGGCGTCGGCATCAACATCAACGACCACCATCGGCTCCCTCCTGTGGCGTCCTCGGAGGCAGACCTATCGGTTTACGTCCCCGAGGGGCACCCGGACGTTGCGGAGGTCCTCGCTACACACGCCAACCCCGCCCCCGGGGAGCACGTTCGGTACTCCCCCTCCACCGCTCGCTCCCCGCGCGCGCAGTACCGAGTGCCGGACACCCGTCAGGGGTGGGCGGAGGCCCTGCGGCAGGTGCTCCAAGCAGCGTTCGCAGGTCGGTCCCTTGAGGTCGACGTGTCGGACATCCGCCCGCGTGGCGCGCCCATTCGGACGTTCGGGGGCACCGCCTGCGGCCCCGGTCCGCTGGTTGAACTTCTCGCGTCAGTCTGGCGTATTGTGCGCGCCCGAGGCGGCGACCGCCTTACCGATGTGGACTGCCTCGACATCACCACCTTCATCGGGAAGTGCGTCAAGGCAGGCAACGTCCGGCGCTCCGCCATCATCGTCTTGGGGCACCCGAACTCAAAGGGGTTCCGGGACGCCAAGAAGAACATCCAGCCGCACCAGTACAACCGGTACGCGTCGAACAACTCCATCGTGTTCACTTCCGAGGAGCAGTTGCGAGACTTCGACTACTTGAGCCTCGCAAAGGACAACCTGTACTTCGGAGAGCCGGGCATCATCAACATGCCGCTCATCTGGAAGACGGACCCGGGGGCTACGGGGATTAACCCGTGCGGGGAAATCCCCCTGCATGATCGGGAAGCCTGCAATCTTGCCGAGTTTTTCCCGGCCCGCACTGCCGACGAATACGACCTGTTCCAGCGAACCATCCCGCTGCTTGCGCGCTACGCCTTGCGCCAGCGACTGGAGCCTCTCGAGGACAGTGAGAGTGAAGCAGTGCGTCTGAAGAACATGCGGGTGGGCGTCGGTCTCGGCGGCATCTGCGACTTTGATTGGACGCCGAAGCTCCTGCAGGACATGCGCGGCACTGTCAAAGAGACCCTCCGGCAGTACGCCCTGGAGATGGGCCTTTCCGTTCCCATCGCAAACACCACGGTCAAGCCGAGCGGCACCGTGAGCCTACTGTGCGAGAGTTCCCCGGGGATCCACGCGCCGTACGCGAACTTCTACATCCGACGTACCCGGTTGGCGGAGCACGAGCCGATGGCGCAGGCGCTCCTCTCTGCGGGGGTGCCCTACGAACGGGCGCATGACGACTCTCGCGCTATGCTGTTCACATTCCCCTGCCGGCATCCCTCGCAGGTCACGGTGCAGAACGAGACTACGCGCGACCAGTTGGAGCGGCAGCTCGCCCTTCAGACCCACTGGGCGGACAATGCTGTCAGCGCCACGATCTCGTTCGAAGGGGAGGTCAAACGTGCCGACGGGAGCACGGACGAGCTGGCCACGCAGGGCAATCTGTTCCGGTTGGCGGCCTTGATGAAGGAGTTCATCCCCCAGGTGAAGTCCACGTCGTTCCTGGCGCTGGCCCACGGGTACGCGCAGCCTCCCTACGAGCCCATCACGGAGGAGCGCTACAGCGAGCTCGCGAAGGGGATCGACCAACACCACCCCCTCACCAAGGGCGGGGACATGGAGGTCGACGAGTGCTCGAACGGGGCTTGCCCGATTCGCTGATTCCCACGATTCACACACACGATGAAAACAGGGAGGCCCAACGGGCCTCCCTCTTTTTTTGGAGGAAGTATGCAACACAAGCAGCCTGAACCGGGCGTACCGGGAGAGCAGATTCCCCTTAAGCGCCTTCTTACCTTCAACGGCACTCGGCCGAACATCTGGTTGAGAAAGGAGTCGCACGCCCCCGCTGGCACGCCCCTCTGCCTCCATGCGGCGCCCGAGCCCCCTCTGCAGAGGCCGGGGTTTCCTCCTTTCTGGCACCCCAAGTACGGTCCTTTTCGGACCGCGAGCAACATCCTTCCTAGGTACCTCGCGTACCAGCTGCAGGCACCCGCTCTTGTCCGGTGGCGGGAGACGGTGGTCGTAGGTACCCGCAACTCTTGGTGGGATGCCCTAGGCACCCAGAAAATCTTCGTCCCTTCCCTGGAGGACCAGCAGAAGGCGATCGACACGCTGTCCCGTCTGGATGAGAAGGTGACGAAGCTCCGCGAGAACTACCGGCGTACGGAGCAGCTCCTGAAAGAACTGCAGGAGTCGGTCCTGGTGCGCGCTGTGTACTGTCTCCCTATGGGAGGTGAGGTAAAGGTATGAAAAAGAAGAATGTCCCGGTCACGAACCCTGCGACCAGCGCTCGGAAGTCCCCCGCCCGATTGTACGCGGTCACCGACGAGCGGGGCGGGGTGCTCTCCGTGCACGCCACCCATTCAGGGGCGGATCAGGCCCTGAATGGTCCGGGCCGCATGCACCACTGCCGAGGGCAGGTGGAGGTGTACCGCCGGGAGCCTCCTACGCCGCAGGACACCTACTACGGCCTGCGTCGGGAGCAGGACGAAGGGCGTGCGATCGAGTGGTATACAGCGAAGGGGGAGGTCCCCTCCGTCAGCAAGGACAGCCGAATGCTCTTCGTGCACCGCGCAGAGGCGCTGGCCGCTCGGAAAGAGTTCGCCGAGTGGGAGGCGCGTTCGGTACAGAAGACGGGGAAGTACCCTCGGTCGGAGAAGAAGGCTTGGAAGCGCCACCTTCGGAAGCCTTTGCGGCTGGTCCGGATCAAGTGCCTTCAGGGGGTCATTATGGGGGAGACCCGGTAAAAACGGCGGGATTTCGGGGATAAGAAAGATGAAGGCATAGCGCCTTCCATCACCACGAGTATCCCATGAAGATTGTTTCATTCACCGGCACGTCTCGCGAGTTCGGAGCTTGGCTGAAGGCGGTGTTTCCGTGAGCCGCGGCCCTGTGCTGTTCGGGGCCCGCGAGGCGGCGCCCCGGGTTCGGGTCGGCGAACGCCGCCTACCGGACCTCCACCGGCAGACCTTGTTCTCCTCTCTTGAGGAGATCGGGGACAGCTTTGACGAACTCTCCGTTCCCCTGCTGCATCCTCGTCGTCTCGCACCACGGAAGTGAGCAAAGAGCGGGACCCACGTCCCGCTCTTTTTTAGCTCCTTGTACGCACAACGAGCAGCCATTCGGGCATAAGGACCTCGACCACCCCCTACCTTTTACGAGGCCCCGTGACACAACACCCCGAACGCACGCGTGACGCCCTAGACGAACTGCGGGAGGCACACCGGGAGGTACGTGTACCCCTCCCCTTCGTCTCCCCCCTATCCCAGGAGGACCTGGCTGACGTCGTTGCCACCCCGTTCCCCGTGGAACGCCTTACAGAGGAGCAGAAAGGCGTTTTCGACAAGGTACTGAGCTGGCTGGACGTCGCCACCACCAGGAAGTTCCTCCAAAATCCCTCACGTACCCTGCAGGTCACTTCCATCGGGGGCTACGCGGGCACGGGCAAGTCGACGCTTGTTGCTGTTCTAGGGCAAGCGCTGGAGAGGGCCGGGATGCACCCCCTGTACCTGTCCTATACAGGCAAGGCTGTGAACGTCCTCCGTAAGAAGCTCCGGGAGGCGGGCTTGGAGCATATCCCCGCGCGTACCGTACACTCCAGCATCTACCGCACCGTTCTGGAGGACGATGGAAGGGTCAGCGGTTTCCGCCTTCTCCCCGCCGCCACCCTGGAGGATTACGACGTCCTGGTTTTGGACGAAGCGTCGATGATCGACGAGAAGATGTTCACGGACCTTCTCTCGTTCGGCCGCCCTATCCTGGCAGTTGGGGACCACGGACAGCTCCCCCCGGTCCAGGGCATGGGCTCCCTGATGCGCAACCCTCAGCACCGACTGGAAACGGTCCACCGGCAGGCTGTCGACAACCCTATACTTGACCTTGCCACCCGCGTACGTCTCCAAGGGCGCATTCCGCCGGACTTCGAGCCCCGAGACGAGCGGGTGACCCTCCTGGACCGCAAGAATCTCGTCCCGGCGCTACACAAGGCGTGGGAACAGTACGGTCCCGAGGAGGTGGTGATTCTCACGTACACGAACGCGAATCGGTGCCACTTCAACCGAGTCGCGCAGCAGCAACTGTATGGGAACCCCGGCACCCTGCAGAAGGGGTCGATCGTCATCAACCTCCGCAACCACGAGAACGTCCTGTTCAACGGGATGCGCGGCCGTGTGACGAGCGTCGCCGAGGGCACGTACGAGCACCGGTGGCGTCACGCCTCGGTGCTCTTCGCGGACGACCTCCTCCAGGTCGACGGGCACCTCTTTGAGCCACAACTCAACCGAGCCGCCGCTTTCGAGTCCCTGGCCGACATCGAGCAACTGGCCGGACACCGCCTGCACCGAGTCGCAGGCAAGCCGTGGGCGCACGCCGGGTTGTTCTTCGACTTCGGGTACGCGCTGACCGTGCACAAGAGCCAGGGTTCCTCGTTCAAGCACGTCTTCCTCCACCTCGACATCCCGCCTGCGGCCCGAGGCGACGGGGACAACTACCGGAGATGGCTGTACACTGCAGTTACTCGATCCAGTGAGAAACTAACGGTTTTCCTATGAAAACTCCCGAGGACCTCCGCAAGTACCTAGCGCACCCTCCCGACCTGAGCACCCCCGCGGGCCTTGAGCAGCTACGACGGGCCTTCTTCTCGGCCTTCCATCTGGACGAGACGTGCACGAAGAGGGACTTGCTTTTCCGGTGCTTACTGGAGATGTCCGGGAGGTCCCCGGATCTGACCCAGTTCGTTACGGACGCGATGCTGCTAGCGGAGCTGGTCATCCCCGAAGACCCCCCTCCTTCCCCCTACGAGGCACTAGTGACCGACTTGTCTCGAGATGCTGCCGAGGTCTACCTCGCGGCGCCTCCCCTACTCCCCTCAATCCGGGTGGCCGACGCGGTGAACGCCCACCAGCTCGTGCCGTGGATCCTCATGGGCGCGTACACGTACGGCCACCACGGCATCTCGATCATTCCGGACGAGGACTTCGACGCCATGTGCCAGTGGCTGCACGCCGACTACGATCTGGTGGAGCACCCGCACCGAAGTCTGATCCGACGAGAAGCCCTCCCCACGAGCTCCTTCCGGTACCTGTCCGCCCAGGACTACCCGACGATCGTGAAGGTCACGGCGCTCACCAGGTGGGCGTGCATGGAGCGTTTGAACCTCCCCTTCCTGGACGCAGGCGTCGCCATGCACAAGCTCCCCGCACGCGCGGCGAACGCCACGTTCCGTATGGATCTCGCTACGGCGCTTAAAAAGATGTCGGAAGAGTCCTCACTTTGCATGTAGGAAAATGGGCATTTTTGCCCATTTTTCTTAGCTCCTAGTTTCCAGTAGACAACTCCCGTAGGTAAGGAGGTAAAAGACCCCCGTTCGTGGTATTTAGCCCGAGCGAACCCGCACCGAAGGAGCAAGTGATGTCGAGTTGGGCAGAGAACTTTGTGGCGTGGGATACCGAAACGACGGGGTTCGGTCCTACGGCGCGTATCTTGGAAATCGCCGCCGTCCACTTCGTGGATGGGGAGGTCGCCAACGAGTGGAGCGCGCTGTTTTTCCCGGACGGCGTGGACTGGGCCTCGAAGCAGGTGCAGGACGCGCTAACTATCAACCACTTGGAGCTGTCCGAGCTGCGCGCGAAGGGGCGCAAGTTCCAGGACGTGCTCCCCGAGATGCGCGCGGCGTTTGGGGTGTCCCCGGTGTGGGTGGCCCATAACTCGTCCTTCGACGAGGGGATGCTACGCAACGAGCTGCGGCGTATTTGGCCGACCGGGCCCGTGGACTTCCCCAGCCCGGACCTCGCGGTGTGCACGATGCAGCTCGCGAAGTACGTGACCCCACAGGAACCCGCGCACAAGCTCGCGAACGTCGCCCAACGCTTCCGCGTGGAGCAGGAGAACGCCCACCGTGCGGCGGTCGACGCCATCGTGTGTGGGAAAGCCCTGGTGGGCATGTACGTGGAGGGGTTGATTCCCTCCGAGGAGGCGGAGTTCCGCATCACCCTGGAGAAGGCGGAGGCGGCCTACCGCTCACGGGGTCGCCGATGAGCGCCTTCCTCGTAAACGACCAGGAGATGCCCGCTCCGGAAAGCCTTCGTCTGAAGACGTTCGCGGCGGACGGGCTGTATCGGTTCCGCAACCTGGCACGTCGTGGCGCTACGACGGAGCTCATCCTGCACGAAACGGTCAACACCTCGGCGGAGGCTACCGTCAACACACTGCGCAACCGGAACCTGGGAGTCCACCTCATCTTGGGGGAGGACGGAACGGTTTACCAGCACGGCGATCTGCAGAAGGACATGCTCTACCACGCGGAGACCCACAACGGGTATTCGGTGGGGATCGAGGTCGTGAACCCCTTCGAACCCCGCTTTCGCCCGAAAGGCGGAGGTGCCTGGCCGGTCACGATCCCTGCGGGGTGGGCGGTTGGTGGCACGTACTGCGTGCCCCCCCTCGTTCAGCTTGAGGCCCTCGTGACCCTCGTTGACTGGCTCACCCACGCGGATTCGGGCCTGCGCATCCCCCAACGCTGGCCCGCGCTACGCGCGGACAAGCGGCTGCCCATGAACCGTTGCCCTCCGGGGTGGGCCACCACCAACAATCCGGGCGTTCACGCTCACACCTACTTCGCCCACGGCGACGGTGCCTTCCTGGTCCTCTACTGCTGGCTCCGCTTGGAGCCGAAGCTGAGCCCGGAGGAGGCATACGAACACGCCATGACGCATGCCGCGGGTCCCGTCTCGTCGGTAAACCTCGAAGAGTTTTTCACCGCCAACCCCTATCTCCTGACGAGCTAAATGAAACCTTCCATCATCGACTCCCATCTTTTGGATATGGCGATGCTCAAAGAGCAGTACCGAAAGGCGGGAACGCTGCGGGAGCTGCTGAGCATCGTCGGGAAGATTCGGCAATATGCGACGCGGCACCAGCGGGAGATGGACAAGTACGAGCACTTGATGCGCCCCTGGACCTACGTTTTTCCGAAGGACATTCCCCAATGAACACGACGCACGACGAACACAAGACTGTCCCGAACATGGACATCCTCCAAGCCGCCGCCTTTGCTTCGAGCACCGCCCGTGAAAAGGGCTGGCTCGACCGACCCCGCACCACGCACGACGTCTTCTCCCTCTTCCATTCGGAGCTGTCGGAGGCGTTAGAGGCGTACCGAGACGGGTGCACTTCCCGTTCCGCTGTGATCAGCGAAGACGGGAAGCCGGAAGGCATCCCCGCAGAGCTCGCCGACTTCGTCATCCGCGTCATCGAATGGTGCGAGACGGATTGCCATCAGAACGTCCTGATGGGGATTGTGGCGGGCCACTCCTTCCCGGACGACGCCGTGCCCTTCTCGCGGTTTATTGCGGAACTGCACACCGCCGTTGGCTGCGCGTACATGGCGTTGGATGATCAGGACCAGGACAAGATGGCAGAGTTCCTCACTCTGTGCGTCCTTCGCACGTTCTGGTACTGCCAACGGGAGAAGATCGACCTCGTGGGGGCGATCCACGTGAAGCAGCAGTACAACACCACGCGGCCGCAGCGACACGGCGGCAAGGTCATCTAGTGTCGGAAGAGGATGACAAAGCGCAGAGCCAGAACCTGGAGATCAGGGAAGGGCTCAACAACGCTTACGCAGCTTTAGACGGACAGCGTGCCACGTCCACGTTTGCCACATACAGCATCGAGAACGCGTTGGATGATCAGATCGAGCGCATCGAGGGAGCAGACACTCCCTTGCGCCCGAACGAGCTCCATCGGGTCGATCGCGTTGAGGCGAACGTGCTGGCGGCGGTTGCGAAGATCAAGGCGATGCCCGACAACGCCTTCCGGGAGCCGGACAACAACCGGGACGTAAACACCAAGCCATGACAAGATTCGTCATCGGCAGCGACGAATGCGGGTACGGCTCTTGGGCCGGCCCGCTTTTCGTTTGCGCCTTCTTCGCCCCCGAACACTGGACGATGCCCGGAGTGGCAGACTCCAAAACCCTCAGCCCCCGTCAGCGAAGAGCGTTGGCGGTACGCCTGGATCCCGCGTCTCTGTGCATCATGCAGGTATCTGCACAGGAGATTGACCGGTGGGGTGTGGACGTGTGCTTGCGGGAAGCCCATACCCGGGCGATCGAAACCCTCCAGGAGCGAAAAGGCGTTCCTGACCTGATCGTGGTGGACGGGGTCCTGCGCCTCCCCCGCCTCCCCCACGCTCGTTCCGTGCCTAAGGCGGACATGTCCAACCCGATCGTCGCTGCTGCGAGCATCGCCGGGAAGGTGGCCCACGATGAGCACATGCGACAGCTCTCCCTGCAGTACCCCCAGTACGGGTTTGACCAGCACATGGGGTACGGGACGGCTGCGCACCGCAAGGCACTCGAGCTCCACGGCGTAACGCCAGAACATCGTCGCTCCTACAGGCCCATACGGGATCTGCTAGGAGGGTAGGAAGAGCCCCCGGGTACGGGGGTTCTTTTTTTAGCCCCCAGACCGTAGGATGCCCCCATGTCTGTAGACTTCCAGGTCTGCTTCCCGCAAGAGATCCTCCCCCTCACGGGGGTGCGCACGATCGACGGGCTGAGCGTGCGCACGGTGGACGTACGTGCGGCAGACCTGCGAGGGGCCGACGAGGTCCTCATCAACGGGGTTCCCGCCCCGGAGTTCGTCCTCCTCAGCGACACCCGCCTGTTGGCTCAGGTGCCTGACGCGGTTCTCTCCTCCCCGATCTCCTCCGTGCAGGTGACGTCCTCTCGGTTGGTGTTGAGTCCCCAGAGCCGCATCCGCTTCCGGCTCGGGAACACCACCAGCAAGGTTCGCGGGATCCTGCGGCTGGTGCAGTTGTTCCTGAAGATTCTCCTCACGTCCCAAGGGAGCGACATCTTCGCGCGCAAGATGGGCGCATCCGCGCTTCGGAACCTGGGGGACACTTTCTCCGCGGCGGAAAGTGGCCGAGTGGTGTCCGACCTGGTGCTCTCTGTCGCGAATGCCCAGAGGCAGCTCATCGCGATCCAGGCCAGAGACACTTCCATTCCCGCAGACGAGCGGCTACTGGCCGCCAAAGTCACCCGCGCCGCGTACGACCGGAACGAATCCGCGTTGGTTGCGACGATAGAGCTCACATCCCAGACGGGCCGGGTCGGCCTGGCGAATCTCGCACTTTGATGAGGCCCCATGTCCGCAGCTACCCTTGAGCAGTACCTTCGAGAGCGTCTGGCCGTTGTTTTCCCGGACACGGACCTCACACCGGGGTCTCCGATCGACACCCGCCTCATCCAGCCGATTCTGCGTCGCGTGGGCACGGATCCCTTCTCTACGGATCTCGGCACCTTCATCCAGGACCGAATCGCCCAGCAGTTCCCTGATATGGCCACCAAGGAGGGGGACGCTCTCACCGACCTGTTGGTGAAGCCGCTGCTCGTCCTCTGGGATCCGATCGTCCGAGAGATCGAACGGGTTAACCGGAGCAAGTCTTTGCGGGACCCGGAGACCCTGACCGTCGACGAGGCGGAAGCTCTGGGTGCGAACCTCTTTGCCTCGCGGCATACGGGGGATCGCGCCCTCGGGGTCGCACGCATCTACTTCGCGGCCCCGCAGAACGTTGCGGTGTCCCCCGCGAACTACCTCTCCAGCAAGGGCAACCTCCGGTTCTTCCCGACGGAGGCCCAGAGCATCCGGATGAACGAGATGCTCTACAACAAGGAGGGCGCGCTCTACTACTTCGACGTCAACGTCGTAGCGGGCGCCCCCGGGGACCAGTACAACATCGGCCCCGGCGAGCTCATCACGATCGCGAATATCACCTCCGCGACGAAGGTGACCAACAAGTCGCGGTTCCGCTTTGGGCAACCGGATGAGTCCGTCGTTGAGTACGTCGGACGCATGGAGCAGGAGCTCACGGAGCGTAGCCTCGTCACGCTGCCGGGCATCACGGCGCAGCTCCCCAAGGCATTCCCGGAGATCTCCCATATCGGGGTCGTAGGGTTCAACGACCCGGAGATGCAACGAGACGTGCTGACCGGCGGAGGGCTGGGCCCTATCTTGGCTGCAGGGTTCTCCGCGCAGCCCGTGGTGGATGGCGAAAACCGTCTGCGCACCCGCCGCCTCCGTATCACCACCGCCTTGCCGGAGGGCTTCTTCTCCCTCGTGGGTCCCGCGGGTGCCGTTCCCAAGGGCTTCGTGGTGACGCTGTTCGACGCCTTCGGCCCGGGAGCGCTGCCCCGCGTCCGGGACCTCGCGGTGCGCGCCGTCGTTGACGACGTGACCCTCGACCTTGAGGAGCAGGTGCTCTACCCGCAGACGTCCCCCTGCGTATGGACGCTTCGCGCCAACAGCCTGACCCTGTCTGACATCCCCGGTGGCATCCTGTTCCCCGACACCCCCCAGGGCACCGTCACCATCCCGAATGGGCAGGTGCACATCGGTGGCGCCACGGACATCCACGTCCGGGGTACGGGGTTCGACACCACCTCCCTGCTTCTCGACAGCGTGGTGGACGACCGCCCGATCCTGCAGGGCACGAAGCTCCAGGTCGTGGACGGGGACCACGTGCGCCTCGCCGACCTGGTGTTGGGGACCGACTACGCTGTGGGGGACGACACGTACCTTCAGATCCAGCGCGCACTGGCTGAGGGCCTCACCCTGCAGGTCCTGGAGACGCCCATTGCCGCCGCCTATCGCGTCCTCTCGGTGACGCAGGTCCCCGGGCAGTCTCCGGTCTTCCAGGTGACGCCCTCCCTGCCTACCCCCCTCGCTGGCGGGTTCCGTTGGCGCCTCCTGGACGAGCTCGACATCGATCTCAACGAGCCCAAGGAGACGCGCATCGCGGGCACCGACTTGTACTCAGTACAGGGCGTCGACTACTTCGACACGACTGGCGGTATCGACTTCGACGAGTACGGCGTGGCTCCCGGGGACATCCTGCGCGTGTTCACCGGCTCCGTGGCGGGGGACTACACCGTGGTCCAGGTGCTCACACCCTTGTACCGTCGTGTGAAGGTGGACCGCCCGGTGCCCTCCACCGCATCGGGCCTGAAGTACGCGATTTTTCGCCCGAATGCCGGAGGCGGCTTGGCGCTCCCTCTGGTGCGGATCTCTTCCATCGACATCCTGGACACGTCGGGGCAGCCGGTGGGGTCTACCCTGCCGTACGCCGCTCCGGTAGACGTCCGCTCCCGGTCGTTCGCGAACGTTGCACAGGGTGTAAAAGCCGAGATGGACGACGCGATTCTCGGGATCGTGACGAACCCTCTACCGGCTGGCGCCGTTGTCGGCGGGCGTTCCTTGGTGTTCTCCCTGACCACCCCTTACGGCCCCCTGACGTTCTCGGTAGTGTTCACAGGTGGGGGTGCACTCTCGCCGGCGACCATCTCCGCGCAGATTGACGCGCAGGTCAGCGCGGCCTCCGCGGGTCTGTACCCGACGGCTTCCGTGGTCTTCGACACGAACCGCGTGGGTGTTCTGCCACTGGCCCCGGATCTTCGCATCGCGGGCGGTTCAGCCGTGGCGCCCCTTTTCGGGACCTCAGAGCAGCAGAGCGTGGGCGACATCCGCTCCGCTACGGTGCGAGCGGCCGGGGGCTGGGCAGCGCTCTCCCCCGCCCTGGACGCCGTGTTCGACGTCGCACAGGTCGTCGGAGGGGCCAACGCAGGATTCTTCGCGGACCTGGTCTTCTCCCGCATTCCGGTCCCAGGGTCGACAGACGCGCTCGTCGCGCGCTCGGCGTTCAGCCCCTCCGTTCAGCAGCGGGTGCTCGTCGGGGCCCGTTCCCTCGGCAGTGCTCGCGTGTACTTCCTGGAGCCGACCAGCTTCGAAGTGCGCCCGGATACGGTGTTCCGATACACCCGCCCCGACGGCGGCGTGCTCCGGTTCCTTCCCGATCCCACCAACACGCACCAGCGGATCCCGTCCCTCCCGTCGGGAGTGAAGCCCAAGGATGGCGCTACTTCGGAGTCCTCCCCCGGAGTTGTTGACCTTTTTGAGTCCGCCACCATCGACTTCATCACAAAGGGGATCCAGAAGGGCGACCTCCTCACTCTCGACTACGCGCCACTGCAGGGCAGCATCCCGTTGGCAGACCCTGTGGTGGGGCTCCACACCCAGGTGCTGACCCTCTCCATTGACGACGGGTCGGATAAGCGCGTGGTCTTCATCCACGACGACAACTCGATCTCGTCTACCGCGGTGACCCGGGCGGGGGTGGTGGCACAGATCAACCGTGCGGTTGGCCTGACGATCTGCGCCTTGAATGGGGATCGCCTGGAGTTCAACCCCGACGCGCTCGTCCGCGTGCGGGGGGGAGGCACAGCCAACGCCCTCCTCGGCTTCTCTACCGTTGCGGGCACGGACAACACCAACGCGTCGGTGAACTCGGGGACGTACACGGTGTTGGAGGCTGCCCCCGCCGGAAACCCCAACCGCCTGCGTGTCACGCCCTCCTTCTCGGTACCTGACGTGGGTCGCCAGCAGTTCAAGGTGGCCCGCGCGGGGGTGCAGCGCATTTCCTCCACGGAGATGGCGAAGCAGGTCGCGGAGGCCGGCCTGTACTACTTCGATGTGCAGCTCATCAGTGAGGGCACGGGAGACGTCTACAACTTGGTGGATGGTGGCGAGCTCACCGTGGAGGGGTACCGCTCGGACGGCTACTACCTCATCACGGAGGACCCGAACCTCTCGTTTTCTCAGGGGGAGAGGGTGCGCCTCCGCATCTCCCGCTCCATCCTGGAGGTTGGGGTGACGGACGACCCGGAGAACGCGACCCCGATCCCCGGCCAGAACCTGCAGATCAACTTCGACCGCTCAACGCTCGTGGGCAACGTGCAGACCTTCGTGTCGTCTGAGCTCGAGCGCGTGGTCACCGAGAGTCCCTTGGCGCGTCACCTCACCCCCTACTTCGTGCGGTTCGCTCTGAGCTACACGGGAGGGTCCAAGGAGTCCGAGGTCCTCCCTGACGTACTGAAGTACATCCTGACCCGACGGCCGGACGAGTCCGTCCTCGTGAGTCAGCTCCAGAAGATCGTCCAGACGAAGGGGGCCACGGAGGTGGTGAACCCGATCGACCTGGTGGCGGTCGTGCACCCCCCGAACCGACGCACCTACCTGGAGCGCTCCCAAGACAGGCTCAACACAGGGCGACTGGCGGGGTTCTTCCCGGATGTCGTGACCCTGACGCGCCTTACTTAGGCTCGATGATCGGAAGACCCCCACACGTGCGGTGGCCCATCTCAAGGGTGATGCCGCTGTGGGGGTCAAACAGGTGGCTGCACGTCTCGCAGCGCAGCACCGATCGGGGGACGAGACCATCCCCGGAGAATGCGTGTCCGGACACGATCTCCTTCCGGCAGGTGCCTTTGCACCGCGGGCAGGTGTGCTGTCGGTAAAATGCATCCAATGCACGCGCTTCGGGGTCGAGCTCGTTCGTGTATCCTTCGATAGCCTTAAGCGCCACAGCCGGGTCCAGCTCAATGTAGGGCATGGGCCGAAGATACCAGGAGTCATCATGCCCGGAGCCATCATTGTCATCGACCAAGACCGTCCCGGACCCTCCGTATCGGAGGGCGTAGCCGGCGTAGCCCGGGACGACCTTTGGGTTGGGCGTGCGGTGCACCTCCGCGTGGGCACCTCGGGTAACACGTCGTATGCCTGGGCCCTTTTGGATCGGCCCCCGGGTTCTGGCGCCACCCTTCTAAATGCGGACAGCGCTACCCCACAGTTCACCCCGGATGTGCCTGGCAGCTACCGCGTGCAGCTGATCACGAACGGGGGAGGCCCCGGCAACGTCCAGGTTCGGATCGCGGCGTGCACGTACGATACCTCGGGCGTGCTGGCCAACAGGGGCTGGCGTATCCCCGCATACGGGGAAACTCCGTTCGAGGCTAACTTCGGAGGCCAGACGCGTGGGTGGTCTGCGACCTTGGACAACATCCTCTCGGATATAC
>Ga0209599_10000142_pt1 | contig 50999 bp, 45 predicted proteins | sample Shrwel_input2_FT_FD_187534 | JGI IMG/M metagenome (GOLD analysis project Ga0209599, IMG submission 187534) | Subsurface microbial communities from deep shales in Ohio, USA - Utica-3 well 1 S input2 FT (SPAdes) (version 2) ...
TTACAACTTCTTTTCTTAATGACTTCCAATCCCAACGACCTGATAATTCTTTGTCTTTTTTACCCCACATTTCAAATTGGAAAATACCTTTTTCTATTGGTGAACCTGAAATAGATTCGTATGGGCCAACTTCTTTTGATAAATCTTTTGAAGATGTTAATGCCGCAAAATATATTGTTTCAAAAATATCTGTCTGTAATGTATCCGCTTCATCAGATTCAAATGGTAAACCCAATAAACAGAATACATCGGCTAAACCTTGAATACCTAAACCAACTGGTCTGTGTTTAAAGTTTGAACGTTTTGTTTCTTCTGTAGGATAGAAATTTAAATCAATAACATTGTTTAAGTTTCTTACAACTTGATATACCGAACTATATAACACATCATGTGAGAATTCACCATTTATGATAAATTTTGGTAACGCTAATGATGCTAAATTACAAACAGCCTGTTCAGTTGGTGAACTATACTCAATAATCTCAGTACATAAATTTGATGATTTAATTGTACCTAAATTCTTTTGGTTTGATTTATAGTTAGCTGGGTCCTTGTACAACATATAAGGAGTTCCAGTTTCAATTTGAGCAGTTAAAATTGCATCCATCAATTTTCTTGCTTTAACTACTTTTCTACCAACACCTTGTTGTTCATATGATTCATACAAACGAGTAAATGTTTTTTCTTCAGGTGTATCGTAAACATCTGATAAACCAGGAGCTTCGTCAGGTGAGAATAATGTCCAATCACCATCTTGTTCAACTCGTTGCATAAACAAATCAGGAGTCCACATAGCTAAGAATAAATCTCTCGCTCTCATTTCTTCTTTACCGTGATTCTTTCTTAAATCAATGAATTCCATAACATCAGCGTGCCATGGTTCTAAATAAATTGCAAAAGAACCTTTACGTTTTCCTCCTTGATTAATCCAACGAGCAACTTCATTATAAGTCTTCATCATTGGTAATAAACCGTCAGATTCTCCACCAGTTCCCTTAATGTATGAACCTTTAGCACGAACATCATGTACGTGTAATCCGATACCACCAGCCCACTTAGAAATCTTTGCAACGTCAGCAATTGTATCAAACAATCCCTCAATGTCATCTCCTTTATTTCCTATTAAGAAACAAGAAGACATTTGTGGTCTTTTGGTACCCGCATTAAATAATGTTGGTGTTGCGTGTGTGTAAAAATGTTGTGATAAATCGTCATAGATTCTTAATGCCATTTCAACATCACCCTTACAAATGCCAACAGCAACTCTCATGTACATATATTGTGGTCTTTCAACAATTCGTGTACCTATCTTTAAAAGATACGAACGTTCTAATGTTTTAAAACCAAAATAATCAAAATCCAAATCACGATCTTGGTCAATTGCACCATCTAAAATTTCTCTGTTTGTCATAACGAACTGATAAACATCGGTATCGATTAATGACGATTCCTTAGATGTCTTTGGTTCAATAAAAGAATGTAATTCTTTAATACATTGTGAAAACTTTTTAGGTGTTGTTTTATGTAAATTGGAAACAGCTAATCTACCTGCTAACTTCGCATAATCTGGATGTGTAGTTACCATAGCCGCCGCAGTTTCCGCAGCTAATACATCCAATTCTGTTGTTGAAATTCCATCATAAATCCCCGAAGTTACTTTTAGAGTAACAAACGTTGGGTCGATATATTCCATATTTAAATCGTGACAGAGAACACTAATACGTTTAGTGATTTTGTCATATCTCATTTCTTCTAATTCACCGTTTCTTTTTTTTACTTTCATTTTGTTAAACCTTTTTTAAATTAAAAATCTACATCACCAAATGCAGAATCTAAATCTTCTGACACATTATTAACTCCCGCCTTTTGATATTCGGCAACTCTCTTCTCAAAGAAATTTGTTTTACCTTGTAATGCAATGTTCTGCATAAAATCAAATGGGTTCTCTGAATTGTAAACTTTAGAACATCCTAAAGCCATCAATAATCTATCGGTAACAAATTCTAAATATTGTTCCATTAAATCTGAATTCATTCCAATTAAACGAACAGGTAATGCTTCAAGAATAAATTCTTTCTCAATTTCTAATGCTCCACAAATAATATCTTTGATTTTCTTTTCACTTAATTTATTTTCAATATGGTTATTGAATAAGTGACAAGCATAATCACAATGCATCCCTTCGTCACGAGAGATTAGTTCATTTGAGAAAGTCAAACCTGGCATTAAACCACGTTTCTTTAACCAAAAAATTGAACAGAATGAACCTGAGAAGAAGATACCTTCAACCGCAGCAAACGCAACAAGTCTTTCAACAAAGGTACCTTTCTCAATATACTTCATAGCCCATTCCGCTTTCTTTTTGATTGCAGGTATTGTCTCTACAGCGTTAAATAATTTGTTTTGTTCTTCCTTATCTTTAATGTAAGTGTCAATTAATAATGAATACGTTTCACTATGAATATTCTCCATCATGATTTGAAAACCGTAGAAGAATTTTGCTTCGGTATATTGAACAGCGTTAACAAAATTCATCGCAATGTTTTCATTAACAATACCATCAGACGCGGCAAAGAATGCTAACACGTGTTTAACGAAATGTTGTTCATCAGCGTTTAATTTGTTTTCCCAATCACTAATATCTTGACCTAAGTCAATCTCCTCAGCAGTCCAAAAACACGCTTCTTGTTGTTTATAGAGTTTCCATAAATCATGGTGCTCGATAGGAAAAAGGACAAACCTTCCTGGGTTGTCTTGTAAAATTTTTTCAGTCATTTTTTTTTAATTTTGTTTGTTTGCTACTTCTTGTCTCTTTAAAAAGGCTTCTCTCGCTCTAACTTGGTTATTTTGAACTTTTTGTTCTTCATGACCCAATAGAGTATTTTGTGATTCTGTATCAATAAGTAAGAACTCATTGTTGAATTTACAGTTTTGCCATATGATACCATCCTTACCTATACGAGATTTAAGTAAAGTTAAAGTTGCTAAGTTGTGTTCTTTTTGTTCTAATGTTTTACCAATAGATAATATAACGTGTGCAATTTGTGCCTTCTTGATTGAACCTCCCATTTGGTCTCCCGTTACAACTTCAGATGAAATTGATTCACGATTACCCTGAGTTGCTGTCCATATTGCCATATCAAACTCACCTGTCATTGCCTCTAAACTTCTCATTACCGAACCCTCACCTTTCCATTCTTCTCCATTTGTTGATTTTTCTGAAGATACACAATCGATATAATCAATAATTAATAAATCTATCTTGAATCCGTCTGAATTCATTTTTCTAACTTTAGATTTAATATCAGAAATTGTAACATTATCACTAGCTAATTTCAATAATCTTAAATTACCTTTTGATTTTTCTTGTACCTCCTCAACTTTTTTCTTTACAATATCTTTAAATTCTGGTTGTTCGTCCGCAGTGATGTCGGTCCAAATCGTATAGTGTTTTCTCTTAATATTACCCGGATTGTCTTCGAAAAATATTTGAAGTACATTAAAGTCTAAATTATATGCGGTATTTGCAAACTTGGTTAATAAGGTTGTTTTACCTGTGCCTGTTGGTGCAAGTACCACTCCTAATTCACCTCTACCTAATCCACCTTTAAGAACTTTGTCAACTCCAACGATTCCCGTTGCAATTGGTAAACGATAATCACTTTCTAATGCCTCATCTATATTATGAAACACATCAGTTGCATCGTCATTGCTAATACCTACTTGTAGTGCCTTTTGTATGATTTGTTCAATCTTACTATAAGATTCAAATTCACCACTTTCAATAATACTCTGTACACTCTTTAATTCTCTTTTTAAGTTCTGTTGTTTACAGAAATTAAGTGCGGTGTCTTTAACATATTCTGTTTGACCTTCCCCTTCACTAATTGCCGTTAATGTGTCTAAATGTACTTTGGAAGAATCACGGTTGCCTCCTTCAGCCATGATTTTTTGTGCTAACGTATCGTAATTAGGTATTTTATTATAAGATTTATATAACTCCTTTGTGTTTTCCATAATAAATCTAAATGAATTATTATCAAAAAACTTAGCCTCGATTACATCGATAATTGTTTCTCCGTATTTCTTATCCTCAATTATCGCCTTTATTAGTGATTGTTGAAACGTAAATCCTAAGTACCCAAAATTCCTTTCTTCCATGTTATGTTTTATTATATATTAAAAATTATAGTTCGTAGTTTAGATATGTTGTTTCCAATTCTTCAGATGATAAAATGTCAGTTAAGTCTGACAAAATACGCTTAAGTTTTGGACGAATGTCAACCGTATATCTAACCTTTGGGTGGTAATAATATGCGGGGAATATTCTTTGAATAAATACATCGTCATTTAACTTAATGACCAATAAAAAATGTTCTCTATCCTTCTCCGGAGCATCTTCCACATAGTCCGAAGATAGGAAATAATTTTGATTTTCACACAAATAATCGGAACTTTTTATTTTTAAATCCTCCGCAATATCTTCACAAATATTTCTTATATAATAATGTAAATCCATAGAACGGCGGGATTGGTCGACGTGGTCCTTCACATTGAAGAATCGTTGGCAGATTATATTTCCTTCTAATGTAAGAAGAAACTCAAATTTTGTGATGTCAAGTTGTTGATTACTCATAGATTTTTACTTTAATTGTTTTTTTTTTATTTTTTTCTTTTGTTGTTAGCCTAAGGAATGGGTTTAAAAAGTTAACAAAACCGTCGTCTGATTTGGGTAACAAATTAAAAATTCCGTCATCCCTCATCATTCTCATAGTATTTTTATAAGACCTACCTTCGGGGTCTAAATTTTCATTTATTAATTGATTTATATTTTCTTTAGCCTCATCGGTTAAAAATGGTTCATCTAAACTTACAATTCTATTGTTTACATCAAAAAACTCCTCACCAAATACACCATGTTTAGTTACACCAGTCAATAGATTTGCTAATAACTTATTATGTTTATCTTGTTCGAATAATAAATTACATTTATCTTTAATTTGTTCTATTGAAATTTTTTGGGATTTAATTTCAGGGAATAACGAAATAAATCTTTTTACCCCCATTCCTTTGATTCCCGCAATATTGTCTGATGAATCTCCACACATCATCTTAACCAACTTAACGTTTTCAATTAAGATTTCCTCGTGATCATAAACTATGGTGTCGTTTTGTTTGTATAAAATCCTGTGTATAGGATTGTAGATTTGGGTGTTTTCTGATACTAATTGTGTCAAGTCTCCGTCTGAAGAGAATATTATTTTCTTCTCGTTAGGTGAGTTTTGAACATAGTAAGCGATATTATCATCTGACTCACAGTATTCATATTCTCCTTGTCTAACAAATAATTCCTCAAGATATTGTTTTATTCTATCTCTTTGGTAATTGTACGAATTTAAATCCTCTTCAGTACGAATTCTTGATCTTCTATTTTCTTTGTAGTGAACGTAAATTTTCTTTCTGCACTGTGAACCTTCATGGCCATCCCAAAATACAACAATCTTATCTAAATGGTGTGTCTCAAATAATTTTCTAAGAGTATTAAGGAAATGATATATTCCTCCAATATGTGCTCCTTTATGAAATGCATTTTTGACACCATAAAAACCAATCGTAAGTAAATTGTCTCCATCAACAAGTAAAACAGACATTAAAAAAATTTATTATAAATCACTTTCCTCTGTTACAACTTGTACGTCTGCGATGTCTGTAACATTAACACCTAATTGTTTTCCAATGTAATCACCATTATCTTTCTTATACTCTTCGATAGAACGTTTCTCTTCGGTATCGTCCTTACCGTGCATAAATCCTTGTGGTGTTACTAAGATACGTCCATCCTCATATCCACCACCATTGATGTGATTCTTACTGATTGAGATTTTGGTACGTGTAGCAATTCTGATTTTTCTCTTATCTTTAGTGATTGAGATTTTAGTAGTTCCCGCACCTTTTTGGTTACCGAATAAGAAAACTAATGATGAGTTTAACCAAATGGCTTCACCACCTTTAGCTTTGATTTTTGGTTGTCCAAAAGGATTGTCAGGTAATTCTACCCAAGGTTGGTTAACAATAACCAAACTGTTTGTGTAAGGTTTATCTGTTCTTCTTGAACCTGAGATACGTTGGTTGATACCCATTCCAATCTTATCAGCTAATACAGATGCGTTGTGTTGTTTACCACCTTTACCATCGTAAGTCATTTTACAAGGAACTGAACCAACTGAATCCCAAAGGAATAACATATCATAAGGAATGTCACCCTTTTCTTGTGCATCCATCAATTCATTAATGTAATCTGTGATTTGTTCGATATATTCAAAGTCACTATTGAATAGGTATTCTCCGTCTTTATCGAAACCCATTAACTCAGCGTGGTCCCAACTCCATTTTTGTTCTGTAATGATGAACACGGGTAGGATACCCTTTTTTTGTGCGTCTACCGCTGTTTTTACCAAAGCGGTGGTTTTTCCTGTATCACTATGTCCTAATAACATATTGATGTGACCCATTGCAGGTCCAGGAATACCTGTTGCCTCTAAAAACGCATCTCCTAAGTCGAAGAAACGGTCAGCTTTATATTCGGCTTCTTTTGAGAATTTCTTCTTGATTGCCGAGAAATCTGTTTTTTTAATTCCTGCCATTGTTTTGTTTTTAAAAAGGACCTCTTGTTATTTCAACATGGTGGTGTTTACTTTAACAAGGGTCCTATAGTATTATTAGAATGGTAAATCTCCGTCAACGTCCTCTTCTTCTTGTGGGTCAACCACAGGTGTTGATGATTTTGGTGATGCAATTACCTCATCACTTGTAGATGATGAAACGTATCTTTTTTGGTCTGAGTCCCAACGTGGAGCTTCTCCTCTTGCAACTAACTCTAAGTAGTCTTCACCTTTCTTAGAATAAACATCTGACCAAGTTAATTCGTCTTCTAACCATGTTTTTGCAACATCAGCGTCGGTATGTAAAACACCCGCATCTTCAGGAATAATTGAATTAATTGTTGTGTATTCTTTACCGTTACCTGATTTAGTTAACGCCAAAGAAAGAATCAAATCACGTCCTGTTTCTGAATTAGTGATGTCTCCTTTGTTACGGAAAATTGGGAATATTTTATCCATAATACCATCACCTTTGTGGTTATGTTTAAATCTCCAAAATTTAACTCCGTCGTTTTCATGGTCACGGTCAATAACCTTTACAATGTAAAATTTACGAGAACGGTATGTACGTGCTAATTCTTTATCAGAATCAACACCAGTCATCATTAAACCTTCATAAACCTCGTTTAATGGTGAACGCTTACCTTCTTGTTTAGGGTCGAATAATTTAACCCATTTTCCATCCACTTGAACTTCGTGGAAATAAGCCTCAACAAATGGTGAACTACCATCTTTTGTTGGTAAAATACGAATACGTCTTTCTTCACCTTTAGAACCCTTAGGTAATACGGTTGTGAAATACTTCTTCATTCTATCCTCTTGGGATACTTTGTTTGCATTGCCACTTGTGGCGTTGTTTTTGTTTTTCTCGTACTGTGCCAGTACTGCGTCAAATGTAGACATAATTGTTAAAATTTAAGTTTTTAAAACGTTATAGTAAAATATACATAAAAAAACCCAGACTTGGAAATCTGGGTTAAATTATTTTTAAAGTTTTTTTTTACGAGGTGAATTACCAAGAAATCACATATTTGGGGTATGTACCCATGGTGTCATATAACGTATCTACTGTAAAACCGTAAGATTTTAATGTGGTAACCATTGCAGGATTAACTCTTGACCCTTCCACCGTTATGGAATATAGACCTTGAGCAGTTGCTCCCGTTACTAAACTATCTATATAAGATAATGAACTTGTTGCTGTGTTTGATGCGATTCTTGCCGCTGAACCTGATATCATTTAATTTTGTTTTTTTAATAATTTTATTATTCTAATGTTAAAAGATATGATAATTTATTCAATCCTCCTAACATTTCGTCACGGATATTTAATAAATCTGTATCCGATGGGTCTAATTGTTCACCCATTTGAACCAATGCATCTCTCACCGTTGAAATCATACCTTTAACATCCAATTCAGATAAATTACTTAATTGGATTGTTTTTGTTTCCTCATCTAAAGTAAATCTACCATATTTTCCCATTGCAGACTCAACAAATGTATCAATTAAATCACTTAATGAATCGTAAAATTCACCAAATGCGTTGTGTCTAGCATAACCTTTGGTTTGCCAATGGTTAATCTTCATTTGTAGTTGTAAACCTACTAAAAAATTTACATTAGAATTTATATTCATCTTCTTGTTGTTCTGGGTTAAATGAAGTTTTGATGGTATCCGCAGGGTAGTTTTCAACTTCGTCCTTGGTTAATACATATTCATTCTTACCACTTGCTTGCATTTCACCTTGTTTATGTGCAAAGAATTCTTGTGGTTTTTCATTAAATGGATATGAATCTAATGAACGCATTTCAAGTTTTTCTACACCTGTTTTTGGTTTTGACGCTTCAACTTTAGCACCCAATTCGTCAATTTTAGCCATAACTTGGTCCATTTGAGCTAACTTAGATTCTAAATCACCTAATTTGGTGAACACGTCATCCATCTTACCGATAACATCTCCATTTTCGTTTCTATTATCTTCTACGTCTTTTTTAAGACTTTTAGTCATATTAACTAAATCTGTAATGTCAATTTCTTCTGTTGTATCAGTCTCCGCTGGTACATCTGCAGGAGCGGGTGCCGCTGGATCAACAGGAGCTGCAGGGTCCATCGGTGGGATTTCAGCACCTAATGCTGGATCTGCTGGTGGTACCGCTGCAGGATCTTCCGGCATTGCTGTAGGATCCGCTGGTGGAGCGTCTTGCTCCATTATCATCGTTTTACCATATTTGTTAATGGCTTTGTAACGATTTAATTCTTCTTGTAGTTTTTGTTCTAACATGGCTTAATCTTGTAATAATTGTCTACCGTCGTTTGTAACGTATTTTTTATTTATTCTTTCTACTATTCCGTCCTTTTCTCTGATTGTGTAACATTCTCCTGTTACCATATCACATTCTTCTCTTTCCATACCGTCATTAGAAACTTTTTTAACTTGTTTTGGATTTAAGAATTGGTCTACTGCATTAATTTTATTATTTTCCATAATATTCTTTTATATTGTATAAATATCCCAAATTTGTTAATATTCTTATGTCATCGTGAAATAAACAACATCACCATCATATAATCCTAATTTGGTCATTAATGATTTTGATAATGCTATTCCATATCCATCAACATTTGGTCCAATATTAATTGGTCCTGATATATTATCCTTTGTAATAGGGTTACTACCATTTGGTGTTATTGTTGTTTCTTTATTTGTTTTAGGGTTAAGAAAATAAGTGGTTGCTCCTGCATGACTTATATTAACTCCTTGTGTTTTATTAACTGTTCCAATAATAATATCTGCAGATGCAACATTCAAATCAAATCTTAATGAGTAAAAGTCTTTTTCTTTGTTAATGTCCCCCCAAGTTAAATAACTAACATATTCTCCATTATTACCTGTTGTTGTACCCTGTATGGTTTTTGATTTTAATCGAGACAATAAACTCATTTGAATTGCATCTTCAGGTTTATATGTTTTACCTCCCATACCAACTGCAATCGCTCTAAAGTATTCCTTCTTGTTATATGTTACTTTTTGAATGTATTTCTCACCATTATAACCATTATATCTAACACCGAACATATTAACCCCTGTTTCTTTTGTTAATTGTTCTCCTTTAATTTCTTGTTCCTTACCTCCCATATCAACAGTAAATGTACCTTGGTCAGTACTGATTGATTTTTCATTTTTGGTTGAACCTGATATGTTTAAACTATCTTGTTTAACTCTAGCAACCGCACTTTTGGTAATTCTATCAAACAATGCTCTATAACTTGCCATAAACGAGTCTTTAGGGTCAGGTAACGAAGCGTAAGGTATTCTGGTACCTTTAAATGAAGTTGATATGTTGTTGTTACTAATTTTATGTGAAACCTCGGTAATCCAATATGAACCCTTGAACATTGGTATATTTTTCAAATAGAAATACATTGTTGGTTGTATCATCACATTACCTAAACATGTTACATCACAAGTGTATGATGCCTGTCTATAAATTTCAAATAAACCGATATCTACTTGATGTGCTCCTGAACCTGATTCTGACCTACCCAAGTTTTCTTGAGCAATAAATGATTCAGTAGTATTTCTTATTGAACTTTGGTCTAAACTAACTCCCTTGAAAATACTTTGGTTTTGGTCTCCAAAATTAACTTCAAACGCAACCACTTTATTTGATTTTGATAAATCAGTATTATTGAATATTTCAGGTATTGTTATAACCAATGGATTTTTATTTACATTTCCAACATTGAAACTATCGTCATTAAAATTATATTTTTTACTAACGTCAGCCATTTCCAAATGTTTGGATGTTGGTCCTGTATATTGTAAAATCATCTTAGGGGATGACTCTTGATAATCAACCTCTAAAAATGTACCGAATAAATTTTGTGCAACTTTTTTAGATGGGGTTAATTTAGATTTGGTTGATAAGTTTGTTCCGTAGAAATTCACATAAGCGGGTAATCCTCTCATATCAAATCCTGTACCGTTTATCAACATACCAATAAGTCCGTATAGATTTTGTTTATCGTTTTCGGGTTCCTCTAATGGTATTAATTTTTCTAAACTAAAATATGCCTTATCTCCAATATCTCTATTCGCCTTATCTAAAAATAAAAACTCTTCTAACAATAATCTTTGACCGATAGAATTACCCGCAATCCATTTATCGTTAAATGATTTAAAATAATTATATTGTTCAAGTTTTAATGGACTATCATTGTACCCATTTAAAACTGTTTGTTGTATTGTTTTTGTTTCACTCTTAAGATTAACAAGTTTAGAAAGAATAGTGTTCAAATATAAATCCTGTCTATTTTGAATACCATTGTGGAATACAGTGTTATATGATAATATATTATTTACAAGATATTGTTGGAACGCACTTTTCGTATTTGTACCTCCATTTTTTCTATACCCCGCATAAATGTAAACTAACGGTCTAAAAATTCTAAAATAATCCACACTAAATTCTACATTATTAGTACTAAAAAATTCTACATAATAATTTGTTGTTTGGGTGGTTCCTGTATAAGGTTCGGTACCAATTATTAATTTTAAATCATTTTGATTTGTGGTATCTCCTGTTTGTACAATATCAAAATTATTATATGAGAAACTTTTTACAGAACCAATTTCGGAAAATCCACTCCAAGTATGTAAATCAATTTCCTTAGGATTACCTAACGTAATCTTAATTAAATTTGATTCAGATAAAATATCTTTTGTTAATACTTTTAAATTTTCTAATTGTTGTTCTCTTAATGTTTTAATTAATAAATTTGTGTTTATTGGGTCGGAGTCTTTCTTTTTAACCGTTACAATAGATTTTATTAAATTTTGGAAGTTGTCATGTTTTACTGATTTGAATTTTTTATATGGTGTCTCCTCAGTAACCCTCTCAGTTGCAAAGTCTAAAAAGTATTCTTCAAATTTATCTAATATATCAGGACTAAATGTTGCAATTAAGTCATTAACTTTTTTAAACTTAACTGAACTATCCATTACCAAATAATCATTAAATTTGGTATCTATATGATGTTCGTCATATGATGGGAATGTTTTACCCGTATAAGTTGTATAAACAGTTTCGTCTGTCCAAAGTACTCTAAATGCCGTTTGACCTTTATTAAAGTTTCTTAAAGCGTCGTCCCCATTTGTTAAATCTAAGTTTGAGATGGTGTTTGCCCCAACGGATGGTAATAATGTATAATGTGTGTCAGTCGTTTTTAATTTAGAATTGTCAACAAATGATGTCCAATATCTAAATTCATCTCCGTTTGATACTCTATCAAAATTTATAGTATTATTTGTTGTTCTACCTGTAAAAGAATTAACACCAGATGTTGCATTAATATCAAAATGACTATAGTCATTTATAAATTGGTGGTAAAGAGCATCGTAGAATGGGTGAACTCCAGTATCTATTACATCACTTACAATTTCGTTACCTATTTCAATATCTCCACCTAAACCAAAATATGTTGTTGTGTTGATAGATGATGTTATTCCACTTACAATATCAACATTTTCAGTTAGGTATTTTTTATATCTATGATATATTGACCCCCACTTTAACATTAAATGATATGGAATATAGTGTGAAGAACTTACTTCTTTAAATAACGAAGAAGGTCTTGTACTTGATAATCCAAAATTTACCATTTCATCTAAATCAACAAATGGTAATGAGTTTAATAAAAGATATGCGGAACCTGCATATTTTCCATATGAAGATGTGGTATGTAAATCGTTATATAATTGTTTATGAAAATATGGTGTGTTTAAAATGTTAGCGGTACTAAATAAACCGTCAGAAGTATCTAAGTCTAATTTTCTTGCAAAAATATCTGTTGTGTAACCATTTTTAACCCAAAATAATGGATTGATTGGTGAACTAATTAAACCTTCTTTAGTGTTTACTTGTAGAATACCCTCAAATTTAAATTCTTGTGGTTCAAATTTTGGTTTGTTAATATATGAAAGATATTGTTCAGAACTAAATGGATAGATTTTTGTTCTATATGGTTCTGCCAAATATGAATATAAATTACTATTTAAGTTTTTATAAAGATTTCCTGATTCACTTCTTTTTTTAGATGTACTATATTCTTCTATTTGAAATGGGGTTGCTAATAATTGGTTCACATATTCAACCGTTGGTAATTGGTCTTGTACATATGGGTACCTTTCAAATGGTGAGAATGATAAAAGATATTCTTCTATTTTAGCTTTACTGTCTATTGTGTTTAAAATATCAATTATATCATAATCCTCTTTTAATAGTTTCTCCATATTAGAGAAATCGATTAATGCCAATTCTTTTATAGATGCATTGTTAAATGTATCAATCGCCATCGTATATCTTGACCTTTCATATATTTCATATATTAGAGAAGATATTGATTTGTTTGAATATGGGATATTTGGTGTTAATGACAATAAAGTCGATATGTTATTAAAACTTTGTTCTTGTGAGTTTTCTTCAAAAACATAACTAATATTACCAACATTACCTTCTTTTTGTGCCAATGAGTCTACTCTTTTAGTGGCAACTCCGTGGTAGTTTTCAAGAAAGTCAATTTCCGGCCAAAGTGATCTGTTAAAACTTTGTAATTTTTGTTGTAAATCAGGGTCGCCAGGATATGCTAAAACTTTTTGTTTGTTTGGTGTTTGTTTCTTTATTTCAGGCCACGGAAATATTTGTCCGTCTTTACTTTCATCCTCTAAGTTACCTATTATTTTTTTTCTTCTTCCAGCAACTTCAAATGCTCTATTATGAACATCTTTCATTAATCTAATATAAACATCTGCATTTGCAAGAATAACTCCCATAATATTTCTTATTGTGGGTTCAAAACCTATTCCACCCTTTGTAGGGTCTTTAATGACTTCATTAATTTTTTGTTCAACTTTAGCCTCTAATTTATCTCGTTGTTCTACAAATGATTTTTGAATGTTGAAAATATCCGTTAATATGGCATTTAAATTTATTGCAAGTTTACCTTCGTTTGGTGTGTAATATTCACCAACTTTTTTAATTTGATTAATAAAAGAAAATGTTTCTTTTTTAAAGTCGGCTCCCGTATCGTTAATATATTTTTGAGCAAATAATTGTGTTTTTAATAGTTCTTTTGGGTATTCTATTAATATTTTCTCTAATGTTCCCGCTTTATCTGCACCGATTAATTTAGTGGTACTTGTTTTTTCCTGTCCAGAAAGGTAACTATATGTTACACCTGTAACACCATTTATTTCAAATGTGTTTTTTTCTAAGTTAACAGAACCCCACGTTCTAACTGCAGTTTCAAAATTCTGTACCGTTGTTTCAAATTCTTTTAAACCCGCAAATATTTTATAATCAACAACTTGGTTGAATATTTCTTTTTCTAATATCTTGTCTAAACTTCTTGCAACCGTAATAACTTCTCTTAATGTTTTTGTTGGGAAGTTTTTAGGTAGTAATCCTTTTGCAATATATTCATCATATACCGACCTTAACATTGTATAACCTCTTGAAGATTTTGAAACTTTCTTCTCGTACCTACCAGTTTTTTCGTTGAAGGAGGTATTTGTTTCTTTTTCAATTGCATACATATATGGTGCATTTAATATACCTGTTAATGGTATATCATTTAAGTACGCATATGTTGAACCAACAAATGTGGTCGATACTTCAAAATTACCATTAGACTCGTTGTATTTTGTATTAAACTTAACTAAGTGTAAACGATATCTAATTGCTTTACCATAATATCCTTTTACTGTTAAATAAAATATTGGCCACGGCATGTGGAAAAATGCATTATATGGTGAATTCTCAGGGGACTCAAATAAAGTCTTACCCCTAACGTCAATAAAGTTTATATTAATTTGTGGTATAAAATTTGCACCTTTAATATTGATGTTAATACTATCGATACCAAAAGATTGTGCCGTACCGTCATAACCCTTGTTTTCTACACCTTTATAGATTTGATTACCATTAGAATCTTTTTCGGTAACAACATTGTCACTACCATTATACGCTTCAGTCCATGACGTATCATAATCACCCGTTTTTGGTTTTAGAATGTTAAGGGTTCCTTTTGCGACAGATACTAACGTGGTTTTATTACCCGAATCAACCAATGTTGTTCTTGGTATTAAATCGGCCTCCAAATTAACATACATTACCAAGTTTTCTTGTTTAACCCCTCTTTCTTCAACAACTCCGTTGTTTACAACACTGTTTGGGTCAATGTATATTAAATTGTTTTGGTCAACTTTGACTAAAATATTTTCACCACTGTTTAACTTATTGTTCGCCATAATATAACTTATACAATTCTACAGCACTTTTATAATCTTGTAAAGTGCTAATCAGAGGAAATGGTATTCTAATAAAAGAATTATCAGGTATTTCAAATTCCACACTACCAAGTAATGGATTTGCTTGTAATATAATCCAACCAAATAATGGTGAGTTATAATACTCTTGTGAGATTTTATCTAATCTATCTTTACCCCTTTTATATTGCATGTACTTATCACTTCCTTTTATAGGAATTTCAATGCCAGGGACAATTCTAAATTTACCGTCCGCTAAAAAATATTGGTACCTGTCAAAATAGTCCCTACTCATGGTTTATAAAAGTTTAGTTTTTCACCAATTTTATTCTTTGTATTAAATATTTTCTTCAAATCTGTCTTCGCATCCGTAGTTAAATCTCCCGTTATTACCTGAAATTCAATTTCTTTATCATTTTTCTTAACGGGGAACTTATCCAATTTAAACTTCTTCTCTGTTGGTTTTGTTATAAAATTATCTAATTTCTTTTCTAATTTTGTTTTTATCTTATCAGTAAAGTTTACTGTGTCAACATTATATAAATCTAAAATACTTTTCTTATCATCTTTCAATAATACAGATAACATATCATTCATATCATTAGTTGATAAAGATGAATAATCTAATGTGGTTGTAAAATCTTCAGTAAAATATTGGTAGTTATTTTTAATGTATGTTATAACACTTGAGTAATTTGAGTAAAACCCTTCGTTTGTAAACCCAACACTAAAAGTAGCACCACTATAGTTTTCTTTTTCTATTTTACCGTCTCTTGAATATTTTGTAATAAAGTTAACTTTATCTAAGGATTCAATGACTTCTTTTCTAACGTCTTCAACTTTTTTCATTTCCTTAAAATCACTAATCTTTTTAATCTTATCTAAAATTAATTTTTTAATATGTGGTTTTAATAAGTCGTTTGAATTAGACACTAATGATGATGGTAACACATCTGAAAATCCTAAAACACTACTTAAATCCGCTGTATTAGAAACATAATTAACCAAAGACCCCTCTAATCTTATTTTTAATTTATTAAAATCCATAGAGGATTTATATTCACCTAATAATTTTATGTCTTCCGTTGATGATGTATTAGTATTAATGGTGTAACCAGTTATTGTTCTAAAATTTTGTGATAAGAACATTTGACCTATTTTTGGACCAAAGTTCTTTAAAACTTCATTATATGCGGTTTGGTATGTATTAAAGTAATTTCCAACGCTACTATAAACCATATTAATTGCGTTGGTGTATTTCATCTTGTCTCCATTTGGGGTACCGATATATGTTCCTTCAACCGTTTGATTTGAATTAGCAGAATCATTTTTACCTTCTAACGCAAAACCGTCTTTTTGTTGTAATTTTTCTAAAAAATCTTTTGTGAATTTTTCAGCGTCTTGTCCGTCTATTTTAGTTGTAGTAGAAATTGCTCTTTCATCATACATCTCCGTGTTTGCAAAAAAGTTCGATGACAATGCATTTTGTAATCTCTCAACTGGTTTCTCTAAACCTTGACCTCCTATAAATGAAACTTGTAAACTTACATTGGCAATCATTGGTTGTACACCAATACCTTCAGGATTTAAATCCCAAGTACTGTCGTCATATGTAATTCCAACATCTCTAATAATAACTTTAGAATGGTAAAAATCACCAATTCTTAAAACACAAATAGGTGGTGGACCAAATGAGGTGTTTCTTGCACCGACATCTAATGGGTCTGATACTCCTTTAATTGGAATAGTATCACCCGGTCTTACACATTGTAATAAGAATGTTAATCTACTATTTAAACCTTCAGGTGTTGTTGAGTGGAAACCTGGATGGAAATATTTTAATTTTTCTTTTAGTGATGTAAACGCAACAGGAGAATCTTCTTCTAACTTTTTAAAGTAATGACATTCCGATAATGTTTTCATGATGATTCTCTTCATCACATCTATAGTAGGTTTTCTATTTGGTATAGTCGTTGTACCATCTGGTTCAACTGTTGTTACTGGAACTGGTATATTTGGTACGGTTATTTCCTGTGGTTGTTCAGGTTTTTTCTTATACTCAAATTTAACTCTTGATTGTCTACAATAAAATGCAATAGGTGATGTATCTTTAAGACCTTGTTTTGTTAATATTGCTTGATTACAATTTAAGTTTTCTTTACCACCAGTATTTTTTAAAGTAGTGTCTTCTCCATTTGTGTTAAATTTAAAAATAAATTTACCGTCCACATCATAACCAAAATCTTTAAATGTAAACTCCTTTACAAATTCACCAGGTTTTTGGTTGGTTCCTGTTTTTTCATATGGTTTTAAAACGGTATCGTTAAACCATTTTAGTTCAGGTGTTTTACCATTTGATATTCCTTTGAATATATCTTGAAAAATACTATGTCCTCTTCTAACACCTAAATAAAAATTATAGGTGTTATCCGCAACTTCTGAGGTTGACGAAGAAATTGAAAAAGTAACTTCGCTAACAGTCTTACCTGTAATGTCAGATTTTAATGCGGTTAATTTTGTATTATATTCTGTATACCCACTTGTAAGTTCATCAAATCCTGTTGCAATTTTTTGTGCTTCTTTACTAATTGTCGCCCCGCTTGTTGCAGAATCAATAGATTCTTTACCAAAAATAACCAATCTATCTTTCTTATGATTTTCGGTTGTTCCTACCACTAATTCACCTAAATCGATAACAGTGTTTCCGGTGTATGTTACTTTTTGTGCAACATACTGATTATATAATTGTGTGTACGTTAAATTTGTTGTTCCTTTTGTTGACCCGTCTTTTTTAGGATAATCATTTGCAAAATAAAATCTTTTATCAAATTGTACCGTTGTGTCTTTACCTCCGTTTTGTCCTTTATCGGGTTTAGGAAATGTAACTTGTGTTGTGGTATATTTGTATTTTTTAATTTCTTGTGGTGCTTTAGAAGAATTTAAATATAGTTTTATTAGATTAATGTCATCACTATCTAAAGTTGTATATGTTTGTATTAAACTATAAAAGTCAATTTCTTCACATCCAGCAAAAAATGCATTAATGTAGTTATCTGCCTCTTCATCTGACATTCCTTTGAAGTGTTCTCTAACTAATAAATTTAAAATGCTTGGGTGGTCAACAACAACTTTAAATGATATGGTGCCACTTCTTGAAGTATTTTGATAAGTGTAAATTGGTTCTGGTCTTCCTAAAAAAGAATTTTCCTCCCATCTTGCACTATTTTGTTCGTTCATTTTTAAATCATATGGTGGGAACCACATAACACGACCTCCATTATTTCCTCTTTCACAAGCAGGTAAATCGGTAACTTTAAAACCATCTCTATTGGAAGTTTTCCAAGCTAAATTCTCAATTGAGAACATATACTTTTTAGCATAAAAACCTCCACCATATGGATACTTATCAACAATATTTGTTGACCCTTCAAATGATTTATTACCATTAGACATTGGTGCGTAATTTAAATTCCAAGGTCTACTAGCTCCTCCCATAACACTACCGTCGAATTTTCTTACATTACCTGTTCTTTTCATGGTATCGGAATAGTTCATGTATGACCTATCCTTTGTCCAAACTCTACAATATTCAACCCCACTTTCTTCACCTGAAAATTTGTTTGTATACTTTATTGCAGAACCTTTTGATATTCTTAAATCACCCTCTCCAAATACTCTACTTGTTTGGTCGATTACGTGTCCAACATGTGAAATTGAACTTCCGTCGGACGGCATTGAATTTAAGATTTCCTGTGTACTTCCTAATATAGAATCTTCTCTAAAACTAAATACTGTAGATTTTGATTCATCAAATCTTGATGATTCATTACCCCATTCTTGGTTACCTGAACCTAACTTATTTTTTGAGTTTCGACTAATCCATGTAAGATTACCAGTGATTTTACCACCCTCTGTAATGTTTTTACTTCTATGAAATAATTCAGCAGAAACTCTATCAAACATTAATGAAAGATAATAACCACTTCTAACGGGTCTATCATTGAAATCACCCATTGCATATTTTACATCCTCGCCTCTATCATCACCAATGTATGCCTTTCCGGCTGGTGCCTCAACTCCTAAAATATTTTTTGCTCCTTGTGCCGCTCTATCAATAAAACTAAATAACTTTGATGTGTTTTGTGATCTTGCGCTTGTTGTGTAATTCGGTGCATATTTGTTAAATGTTAACGTGTCATATAATCTATTTTTTTGACCGTCACCCATATATTCAATTAATAAGTCTGAAGGTTTTCTTGATAACCTTGGTCTTCTTTGTATTCCAATTAATGAACCCAATACACCTGTAACATCTTGATATAATTTACCAAATTCGGTTTTTGCTTGGGGTCTAATGTTTACAGGGTTTGCTGGGTTTGATAAATAATCACCCGGTATTTCACTAAACGGTAATTGTGTTCCTGAAATAGTTTGTAAAAAATCTATTGCTTTCCCTGGTAGAGTTCTCGCCACCGTAATTTTATTATTTGGGTCAACCAATGGTTCCCTACCCGTAACTATATTAAAAGCGGTCGCAGTGTTACCATTAAGAGCATCCAATAATCTTAATCTACCATTTGTAGCGGTTTCTATATTTCTTGATATTCTCGAAAGAACGGGACCATCAGGATTATTTTTAATATTGTTAGCTGCAAATTTGAATAATTCAGATTCACTATCATATGATGATGAACCCATAATACCAACTAAATTATATGTTGGGGTATTTGTGGGAAAATATGGATATAAATTTATTCCATTACTTCTCCTTTGTATTAAAAATGTATTTAAATCTTCAACAATTAAATAATTGTCAGACGGTTGGTTAACATTTAAATTAGATATATTATCAACTTGTGTTTTTCTACTTGTAGAATCGTTTAAAATAACGTCGCCAGTGTCTTTATTAGACATGTCACTCAATTTATCAACTGAAAATGATGTGTTACTAAAAGTCTGTGGACCATTAGGTACATTAAGTGTTTTACCTAATATATAATCTCTGAATTTTTTAGTCGAATTAAAGTCTAAGTAACTTGGCATTATATTTTATAATAAATAGATTTATTTAGTTTTTTGGTGGTGTTGTATACTCGTCGTTACCTGAGTTTATAAAATCTTCCTTTACACTTGCGTCTCTGATAATTTGTCTAGTCCAACCATCCATTAATGCTTCAGATGATTTAGCCGAAACTTCAACCTTTACAACTTTTGTTGTATTTCCGGCAGTCTGTTTAGCTTCGGCAGCTTTCTTTTCTGCTTCAGCAACATTCATTGCACTTGTTTCTGTTGTGGCAGTACCTTGAGTTTTTGGTTTTTCACCTTTAAGTTCTCCAATATAATTACTAACCACCTTATTAAGGTTGTCGGTCATTTGAATTGTTCCTTTTGAAAATCCATCTGCAGTTTCTTTAACAAATTTCTGAGCATCTTCTCCTGTTAAACCAGCAGCTTCTGCTGCTGATTTAGCCATATTAACCGCACGACTTCTTGCTGTTGCAGCCATAAATCCAATATCTCTTTCTATGTTTTCCATTGCACTTAACTGTCCTCTTGCAATATCTTGTGTGGACATTTCTTCAAATGCCTTTTGGTTTGCTAATAATGTTGTTTTTTGTGCATTTGTTAAATCTTCTAAAACAACTTCTGTTTGTCCACCTAACTCACTCATTAAAGATTTAGGAACCTCAATAACCATTTTACCATCTTTCATTTGTGATAAGTTAGTTAAAAATTCTCTTTCCTTATCTTCCATCACCAATCCACTTGTCATTAGGGCACTAGCGGCTGCAGATCTCTCAGAGGCAGCAATTGCACCTTTAGCTAATTCTTGATACGATATTCCTAATTCACTTGCCATTGCTTTGGCCTTTCTTAGGTTAACACCTGTAATTTCAAATCTACCTTGTTCTTGATTATATGTGGTTAATGAGCCTGCAGCACCGATTAATGCATCTTGTAATCCTTCCACATTATTGGTTGCCATGTACATTAATTTTATTGGGTCCGCAAAGTCTCCCATTGCACCACCCAATACCGATAAATTTGCACTTAATTCTAACGCACCTTCAGGACTAAAAACTTTATCAGCAACTTGATAAACAGAATCCATACTTATTCTAAATTCATTGGCCTTTTGAACCATTCTATTTAATCCTTGTACACCATTTGCAAATCCGAATTCATTTAATTTTCCTAAATTGTCTCTTAAATCTTGTGTTGTTTTTTTACTATTCAAACCTAAAGACAATGAAGATTTACCAGCAGTATCAATAGCCTTTGTTGCGTCCGAAGCACCAAGACCAACTTTTTCAAATTGACCAAATACTCTACCCATTTCACTTAAATCTCCAACAAAGGACCTTGCAGTTGCCGCCGCTTGACCTATCGTTTCTTTTGATATAAGATTAAATCTACCCGATTCTGACATCATATTTGTCATCATATCGGTTAATTGTTGCATTCCATACCCTAATCTAAGTGTTGATGGATATGCATCTATAATTTCTTCTCTTAAACCTTTTGAAAGCTCTCCTTGCATACCAACCTTTTCGTTGATATCTGTTCTTAATTGAGCTTCTTGTTTTAATTGGGTTTCTATTGCACCAGCAGCGGTTTCAACCAATCTACCAACTATTCCCATTATTCCTTGAGTAGTTTGTCCTTTTTTATTAATAATATCTAACATATTACTAATTCTAAACATTTCACCTTCGGAGTATTGTGATGTTTGTGTTTTTTGTGTGTCTATTGTACCTCTTACAAAATCAACAGCTTTATTTCCAAAATTTTGTTTGGATATATCTGGCGTATTTGTTGTACCTAATTTTTCATTATATAACTTCCATGTACCTGCTAATGATGCCCCATCGGAGCTGTCTCCCTTATACGCTTTACCAAATTCTTTTTGATACGCATCAGCAAACGCAATTTTGAAAGCGCTTTCATTTGTAATTCCACTAGGTATTCTGCTTAATAATCCCATATCATATAAATAGATGTTTAATTATTTCCATTTTCTAATGATATTAAATATTGTATATAATAACGTCTGATATATACAGGCATAGAAAGGATATCTCCATATGAGAATCCCCTTTTAACTAAAAATAAAATCTCGTCTAACTGTCCCTTTTTATAATCCGTAGAAAGGACGAAAAAACTCAACCCCGAATCCAATTTCAACTTGGATTGTGTCTCCTGACGGGGTGGTTGCTGTTTGGGTTAAATCTAACCCCGGTTTATTTTCATTGATAAATTTTCTAAAATCTTGTGAATCTTTGATTGGCATATTTTCAATAAAGTTTCTAATGTTCATTAGGTCTTTATTGCCTGCAACCGATTTAATCATCATCTCAAGTTGTTTAGTAATAATTGGTGGTACTCCGTTACCATTCCAACTATCTTTAATTTGGTCAAGTTCTTTTTCTTGTTTTTTGGAGATGAATTTAAATGTTATATCCAATTTTGATTTTTCCATAAAATATGAATATTCACCATTTGCATCCGCAACTAAAGTAAAGTCCTTTGTTTTTAATGTTGATAAATCTAATTCAAAATCAAACTGTTCTCCTGTTTTTGGGTCTGTTGATGTAACTTTATAATCACTACCAAACGAGGTATTCCTTAAAAATATTAAAATTGCTTGCCTATCTTCTTCAACTATATCATCAATAGATAAATCTTTATCTAAAATTTTTCTTTTTAGTAATTCATCAACAACTTTGTTAGTTGCAATTAAACTTGGGGACGATAAGATATTTTCATCCGCCGCGGTTAGATATGCGATTCTCGCCGATTTTTTATTGTTTGCATAATGAATACCTCTACTAGGTAATTCAACTACATCATAAGCAATGTTGGGGTCAATTCTAAATTCTTCCATAGTACAATTTAAACTATAAGTAGATTAAAGTAAAGTTTTTGCATAAAAAAACCGATAACCCATTAGACAGATTTACTAATTTGATTATCGGTTTTAGTATTAAATAGAAACTATTAGTATACTTGAATACAACGGTCCATTCTCAAGTTACAAGTAATTTGAGCTAAAGCATCATTGTTGTAATCTAAATCACCAAAGTTTAAGCTTGTTAAGAAACAACCTTGGATAATCCATTTTTCAACAACGACTCCCGTTGGGTCAAGCATTTCAAGTTCAATGTCTTTTTTGTACCCAGCAGCATATCCCATTCTACCTGTTACTGATTCTGCGTGTAAACGGAACCATTCCATTAATGCTTGAGAAGCTGATGGACCGATTGGGTCTTTAAAAGTAACACTCATTTCTTCCCAAGTAAATCTACCAGCAACATAAGTTGAAGTATTCAAGAAAGGAATCTCTGTTGAGTTAATTTTAGCTGAAGGTCTTTTTGTTGAAGAAACATACCACTCATTAATTCCCAAAGATGAAGGGAATCTAAGAATAAATCTGTTCTGTCTTTTCGGTTCGTAAGGAACCGGCATTTTCATTAGTAAATCTGCCATTTTGTATTTGTTAAATTTTTTGTTATTTTATACTTCTTATAAATATATGTTAATTGGAAATAAATTTATTTTTGGTTAGGTACTTGATTTTATCAATTATTTTTCGTAGTTTTTTACAAACCCTCCAGTATTCCAGTTCCAGTAATAAATAATATATCTAGTTTTTAATAAATTATTAAATATTAAATAAATACTAGTATAACCAGTTCTAGATTATACTAGTATATACTGGGTGCAGTAAAACAATCCAATCATTATACAAAAGGTTCCACGTGGAACGTTCCACAAATAAAGAAGGAGGTCCAAAGACCCCCTTCCTATTTTTATATCTCCTTTTAGATTAGATATTCTCAAATGAAGCTCCTGTCGGAGTGATTACAAATTCAACATCAATAAATTCAAGAGAACGAGTAGGTTTAATATAGATTTTACCTCTCAATGTGTTTGCATCAATATCTTCTGGGTCGCTGGAAACAGTAACTTTGAATTCGTACAAACCTCTTTCTTTCTTAATTGAATCCAAGATAGGGTTAACTAATCTCAAGAACTCTTGTCTTACTTGCTCATCATTTTGTTCAAATAGTAATCTAACCGCAACTGCAGAAATTAATTTTCTTGCTCTCAATAACAATCTTCTTACGTTGATTCTATCAAGTGCAGATTCTCTAACTTGTAACGTTTTGTTACCCCAAATAATTGTACCTGTATCAGAGAATGTTGCGATTGGGTTAATTCTATTCTTATATAATTCATCTCTCTCATCAAGAGTTAATTTTTTGGTTGCTTTAATTGCATTTACCAAACCTCTTGAATAACCCGCAACTGCGAACCAAGGATAAGAAACATTGTCAGTTAATGCGATATTCTTCAATACCTCACCTGTTGGTGGGATGTAAAGTTGAGTTGCATTATCAGTATCTCTTACTTGAATCCAAGGCCAATATGTTGCAGAATAGTTAGAATCGATAGATACGGTATCTAATTCACCAACAACGTCAGCGGCTGCTGTTGTACCTGTAATGTTAGGAGAGTTCATGATATACAATGAATCTGCTCTATCATTCTCAATCATATCAATTGCTTGATTTACTAAAGAACTATGGTCACGGAAGTTAATACCCGGAGTAGCAAATACGTTAATATCAACCGCTTCAGGGTTAGCAAATGTGTTAATAGCATCTAAGTAAGCATAATAGTCAGAATTACCTGAATCAGGACTAAACACCCCACTATATGCTCCGTTTGTTCTATTATTAGTATATGTTGTTTTACCAAAAATATAAGAATCAGTATTAGTTCTAGATGTTCTATAGATATCCCAACCATCTGTACCACCACCTGTTGCAAATGTAAATTTACGGTATGCAATATTATCTAATTTTCCTTTTGAAGTACCTTCTAAATCGTAAGGTGTACATTGATATGTAGTTCCTGTGATATCGGTCGCGTTAACAGATAAGTGGAAACCAAAAGTTTCGGTTGTGCCACTTGTACCTTTATATTTAAGTAAATCTTTATCAAAACCAACTTGAGACGATAATCCCAACATTACTTTCTTTACTTTATCTCCACCTTCGATATTTTCAGTACCATTTGCATTATATGTTACAACATCGCCAGCATCGTTATAATCAGTTTTATAAATAACACTACCCAATGTTGTTCCACTAAAGTTTTCATTGTTAACGAATCCTTTAAAACCAGCTGGGAATGCATCTGATGGATGATTATCCGCCAAAGATAACATTATGTATTTTGAACGTAATTCATACTCACCGTCCGCTGTACCTATTTTTCTACCAACAAAACCTGGCATGTCAGGATTCATAGAACATCTTGAATATTTTTCAAGAACTACCATATTGTCATCTGTATCGTTAAAATCACGAACTACAATATCAAATTCACCTGAATCCAAATTAATATTTTGAACTGTTATTTTAACTTGATAGTTAGAACCTTCACCGTCTGAAATTGTAATTACTTCAAATAAATCGGAAACTTTTCCACCACGAACCTCTGAAACCACCATTGGTGATAAAGATGTTGACCATTTACCAATAAAGTTAGAACCTTCGTCGTTGAATACTTTAGTGGTACTTAAACCTCTAATTAAACCTCTTTCATAAGCCGCCTTAACTAAATTAGGATAAGATTCGTATACATAAAGAGGAAAATCACTATATGTTTTATCAAATACATCAGAACCTAATACTTTTTTAACATATTTTGTTGATGTTGTATCTAATGTACAATTAAATGATTTTGCACCACCTGTTAAACCTGTTACATTAATTTGGAATTCACCTAATGGGTTTAATTCAATATCTGTAACTTCTGCTAATGAAACTTGTGTGGTTCCTGTTACTTCATAAGTTAATACTTCTGAAGCGTAACGACCTCTTGATCTTAATGTTAATACGGATACGTTATCGTAATCAGTATTTACCTCAGCACCAAACGTGTATTTTACAACATCAAATCTAGTTGCACCTGAATTATACGCAAATTTATATGAATAAAGTTGATTTATAGTTGCTCCTGAATTGAAGAAAGTATTATACCATTCTTTATTATTAGGGGTTTCACTATATAGTTTACCTGTTAAAGGTGACACCACTTCTAATGTTGTACTAGGTAATGTTACACCTGAAGGCATTAACCCTATTGTAAACCATTTACCGTCGTCTGTTGTAGTAAACCCACTAAAATTTGAAACTATATAACTTGTTATTGATACACCTTCTGTTGAAGTTTTACCAGATAACTCACCATATATTGTACTTCCAGTGATTGTTGCAGTTGTTGCAGACATAGTGGTACTTCCTGATGTACTATAACTTGCATCCCAAGTTGCACCTGTTGGTGAAATACCACCTAATGTTTTTATTGCGAATGTTTTACCCGCATTATATCCAGTCAATCCAAGTACTCTTGTTACGAATAATTGATTTGACTCTTGTAAGTAAGATTTAGCTACGTAAGGTAATTCATATTTTGGGTTATTAGAACCGTCTCCGTATTTTTCAGGAGAAGTACCACCAAAATATGTTTTGAATTCGTCGAAGTCTCCTACTAAAATTGGTTCAAAAGCGGGACCCTTTAAGGTTTCACCTGCTAATCCCAATGTTGTTACTCCGACACTTTGAGCTACGAATGTTAGATCCTTCTCAGATGTGTAGACACCTGGAGAAACGAATACTCTGTTTGAATTTGCCATCGATTGTTGTTTGGTTAATTATTTTTATTAGTTATTCTATAAATATCTTTGTTTTTACCAAAGATTTCCGTACTTTTCTTAAAAAAGATAGTTAATTATCTTTTTATATCTTTTAATATCTTTTAATATGGAAAACAGTCAAAAAAATGTAAAAATCAGTGAAAAACACCATGAGATGTTAAAAACACATTGTGAGAAGAACGGATTAAAAATTTATAAAGTCTTAGAAAAATTTATAGAAGACTTATGTAAACCAAAAAAGAAGGATATGTATGGTGACGATTAGTAAAGATACGTAACCCCTATTCTTGACCCTATTACAGGTGCACCACCCAACGTTATTCTTTGGTCACTAGTTATATCAAAACCTGAACCTTCCTCTTGTAATAGACCGTTTATGTCTACAGTTATGATACTATTAATCGAGTTATTCAATGTAAGTTCTAATGTTGACCCATTATATGTAAAATATTCTGTTGTAACTTGTAATATTGTGCCGTAGGTATCAATAATTGTACTATTTCTACCCTTATAATATGTTATAGATACCGAACTACCCTCGAGTGGTGGTTCAGAAAATGTTATTTTTGATGTGTATGCTACGTGGAAATAATCCACATCTCTTTCCTGTACAAGACCGTTAACCGATACATTAAATAATGTTCCTATACTTTCCCCCACACTAAACTGTGTTTGAATCCCATCGGCTGGAAAGGTAGCCACAGTCACATCAATTAGTTTATTAATAAATTTCTTACTTACTTGTTTTTGATCTATAAATTCATTTAATAAGAAAAATCTACTAATTGCTGGTTTAACCTCAAATTCCTCACTATCAATTAAAATACCCAACATTACAAATTTATAATTTTGAATATAAAATCTACGACCGTCGACTGTATCGACAGGACTATTATCTTCAATACCCTCTAAAACTATTGGTATGTAGTGTCCTTTTACAGAGGTATATGCCTGTCTTGATGAGAATTTTTGTAAAACAATTTTATTAAATTTATTTAAATCTCTAAATTTGTGACATACTATTGTAACCTCAAAAGTGATATCCACAGCAACTGGTTGTGGCATTTTATAGATATCTGCACCGATTTGTGTACCGTTCCAAGTTGGGACAGACGCATAATGGAATGTTCTTCTATCAGGAATTGTTCTTTGTGTTACAGGATTTGTACCGGGTTGAACATCAGGTTTTCTAATAATTGCAATAAATGGAACTTTAACGTTACCATCATCGTCAGAGAACTCCCAATTGTTTGCAAATTCACCCCATCTCTGTATTGTTAATATTTTTGGTATAATTGGTATTTGGGCACCGTCGGATACTACCACGAAATTCGTCTTTATGAAATCTAACATCCCACCATCTAAATCGTCATGAAGTATAGAATCAGGTAGATAGGCATCAGACTTGATAATCCTATCCAATAATTCCTGTCTTCTTTCCAAAACTCGTTCACCTTGATACGATTCTTTCGCACCACCATAAACATCAATATTGTTCTTTCTTTTAGGTATTCCCATGTTATATTCCTCTAAATTCGTTTTGTTGTGTTGGTACGCAAACTATAGTTCTATAGTGTGGTTTGAATCCAAACATCTTGTGTTTATTATCCGAAGTAACTTTACCATCATTTGAAACAGTGTAGAATCTTAACTTCTCTTCTGAATCGGGATAACCAATATAATCACCATATCTAATATCCACATTTAACTCTTCTAAATGTGTGATATAAACCGATAACGTTAAATTACCTGGCTCATTATATCTAACCATACCAGCTTTATATGTAACATTCTTTGGTTCCTCTACCTTAACCAATGCGTTAATTTCAACAGGTGGAAAATACTTTATTTCATCGGCACCCGCTTCAGCATAAACCGCATCATTATCAGTTTTACTTCTATCAACACGATAAAGGACTAATTTCATGTTTAAATCTCCATGAAGATACTCTCTACCCATTTGAATATTGATATCAAAGTCGTCTTGGGAGAAGAATTTAGACAATCTGGTAATTGGTAATTTATTGTTCATATCTTAATAAATAGTTTAATCTTACGTTCTAATTATTTATATTTTAATATGGAAACAAAGATTCCCGAAATTGAGGCTAGAAATATACTTTCAACATATGAAGGTTCTAATAATCAATTATTAGATTGGAAAAGGAAATTTATAGATGTTAAGAATTTTAAATTAACAAGACCTCAATGTGAGTATGTACAGAAGTACCATGAGGTAACACCAAAAATTGCCAGAAAACACATTAACATTGTGAGTACTTTTGGTGAAAAGATAATGGAGGAAAGATTATTAACAACTCCACCTACTAAGATATGGTGTGAAAAGTTATTATGTGAATCGGATAAAGCATTTCATATATGGGGCAAAGTTTTAGAAGTTGACCAATTAAGTGCAATGTGGTTACCAAAGGCTGCAGTTGTCCAAGAAGAAAAAAAACTTGACCGTATTATTGATTACTCAAAATATAGTACTCGTCCACCAATGGACCATCAAAAAATTGCGGTGGAAAAATTATTGGCTAATGATAAATTTATTTTAGCAGATGATATGGGTTTAGGTAAAACAACATCTGCGGTTATCGCTTCATTAGAAAGTAAAGCAAGAAAGATACTTATAGTATGTCCCGCTTCTTTAAAAATAAATTGGGAGAGGGAAATAAGAAACTATTCAGATAGAAAAGTTTTAATTGTCGAAGGACGTAAATGGGGTTCTACTTTTGATTTCTACATTATTAACTATGATATTATTAAGAACTACCACACTACAGACAAGAGTGAGGATAGCGACGATTATAAACTTCTGGTTAATGCCAATTTTGACTTGGCAATCGTAGATGAGGCTCACTACATTTCAAACGCCACCGCAAACAGAACTCGTTTATTAAATGATGTACTTGAAACAATACCAAAAGTTTGGTTATTAACAGGTACCCCTATGACATCAAGACCAATCAACTACTTTAACTTATTAAAGATTGTTGAGTCACCCCTAACATTAAATTGGCAATCATATGTTCGTAGATATTGTAAAGGTTATCAATTCAATGTTGGTAATCGTAAAGTATGGAATACAAGCGGTGCAAGTAATTTAGATGAACTTCGTGAACGAACAAAAAATCTTGTTTTACGAAGAATGAAAACCGATATTCTTGATTTACCTGAAAAAATAGTAACTCCTGTGTTTGTGGAATTAAGTAGTAAAATGTATGATGAGGAGTTAGAAGAATTTACACGTATTAGTAATGATAAGAAAAATGATGAGACAATAACTGTAACGTTAAATCGTTTAATGAAAATCCGTCAACTTATCGCGTATGAAAAGATTCCATATACTTGTGAATTAATTGATAAATGTTTGGAACAAGGGAAGAAGGTAATTGTATTAACCAACTTTACCATGAGTCTTGATATATTACACGAAAAATATAAAAAGAATTCAGTAACTCTTGATGGTCGTATGAACAAAGACAAACGTCAAGAAAATGTTGATAGATTTCAAAATGATGATAAAATAAAAGTATTCATCGGTAACATTAAAGCGGCGGGAGTTGGTATCACATTAACCGCCGCGGAAGTTGTTATTATGAATGACTTATCATTTGTTCCCGCGGATCATTCACAAGGTGAAGATAGAGCTTACAGATATGGACAAAAAAATAGTGTTCTCGTATACTATCCTGTATTTGAGAACACCGTTGAGAAAATCATTTACAATATATTACAAAAGAAAAAGGGTGTCATTGACCAAGTAATGGGTGACGGGGAATATTCAGAATCCTTTAGTAAAGACTTACTTAAACAACTCTTTTAATTCTTTAATTTTATCGTCTAATAATTTTTCTAATTCCACATCTTCAATATCTGAAATGTTTACTAAAATTTTATTAGGATTTAATGAATGGGTAATAAAATTTTTATCACCTTCTTTTTGATATGTAAATTCAAAATCATTGATTCCACATACTTGAAATAATTGATTTAATTTATCTGTCATTTCTGTTCTTTTTTATATAACAATTCTTTTGGGAATAAAAATACCGGTGTTCCGTCTTGAATTGTTGAGTTTATTTTTGTTATGTCGTTTTTAAAAATATACACGTGATTATCTCCTGAATTATAAAATACAAATGCATTTATGTTTTTGTATTTTTCTAAAACCATACTTACATTGATATTATAATAGTCACCAATTAATACACATCTTACGACGCCCTTAACTTGGACTGTACGTCTTTTTTCATTGAATAATAAAACACAATCAATACCGTCCAACATATCATTAACGTCACCAGGTTTATCATCGTTAAATTCAATACCCGTCGCCTCAGGAATGTATTTTTTATAATTCGTTGTAAAATGTTGAGTATGTGATTTACCCCTATTCCAAGTATCAATCATTAAATAAATTAATTCTTTATAAAAATCTGATTCCTCGTCAAAAAGAATATTACTAAATTGATTAGTATACCTTAACATTTTTTTAACAGGATTGAAAGAATCTTTATAATCTAAATGAAAATTTTCTTTAAATGTTATACTATCATCTATACCTTTTTCAATTAATAATTGATTTATTTTATTTTTCAAATGTGTTAATCCCGTTCTATTTGTGTTTAAACGATTAAAATGTGACCAATATAAATCACCATTTTGGTCATAATCCATAACCCCCCAAACTTCTCTACCATTAATTTCACCTTTACCCCATCTATTTAAAGGATCCCATTTTTTAAATGCAATCTCACCCAACTCAACAATTATTGTTCTTTTTATTTCTTTGATGGAAATAATGGTTGAGAAATCTTTAGTTTGTTCTTCGGTATAATATAGTTCTGTAATCATAATACAAATATATGATATTTATAAGAATATACCAAATTATGGCTACAATTATTTCACAAACAGAAAAGGATAAATTATATACACAGGTTTTTCACCTATTAGGGATGCCAGTTCGTGGTATTGAACTTACGGAAGAACAAATGGACACCTTTTTAGAGTTTTCCCTGTCTGAATACGAACAATACGTTAGTGATTGGTTAATTGAATCTCAATGGTCGGCATTGGCTGGGTTAGATGTTGATACACAATCCCTTTCAAGAGCATTTACAACAAGAAGTTTAGATTATGAGACACAATACACCTATTCATATTCTAAAATAGTTGGTTTACAGGCTGGTGGTGACAATGAAATGAAAAAAGATTTTTTTACACTTACGGGTGGTACACAAACATATGAAATACCAGCAGGTCGTGAAATAAATGAACTATTATGGTTTACAAGAGCCGAGTTAACGGATTCGATTGTTGACCCATTCTTAGGTGGTTTCGGTGGTCTTGGGGGTGTTGGATTTGGTGGAGTTGGTGGATTTGCTCAAGTTGGTTCATCTGGTTCATATTTTATGTTACCAGCGTTTGACCTTCTTTTGAGAATGCAAGATAGAAGTATAAAAAATAGAATAATTGGTGGAGATTTAACATATAGAATTACTGCAGGTCCCGAAGGTAAAAAAATAGTTCATTTATATAATGTACCCGGAGGTAAGTTTGATTTTGGTAATAACGCTAATAAAAACTACCAAGTATGGTATTGGTATTATGACACCACAGATAGAGACACTTGTTTACAAAAAAACAAGGATGTCATTAAATTACCTTCTGATGTTATGACTGAAGAACTTACATGGGACAAGTTAAACAAACCATCCCAAAACTGGGTAAGAAAATATCTAATCGGATATTCTAAAGAAGGATTAGGACGTATTTGGGGTAAATTCTCAGGTGATTTACAAGTTCCCGATAGTGCGGTTAAATTAGACTATAGTTCTCTACTTACCGAAGGTAAAGATGAGAGAATGAAATTGGTTGAAGAACTTATGGCTAGATTAGAAAGACTCCGCCCTGAAAAAATTCTTGAAAGAAAAGGTTCAGAAGCGGAGAATTTAAATAAAGCACTTAAGTTTAGAGCAATGCCAAGTCCGTTTAACGTAATCTAAACTTCTATTGCGTGATATGCGTAATCATGTCCATTATGTTCAATGATTTCATCTTCATTACTGATTGTACTTTCAGCTTGTAATGTCAATACCTTTCTATTATGTTCAACCCAATTTTGGTCAACCAATTTTAAACTATCTTCGACATACATAAAATAAGGGTCACGACCTACTCTATTCCAAAAAATAACTTCACTGTCTGAAAGTGTCATTACCTCATCAAATTTATCTTGTCCACTTTCTTTTAATGGATAACCATTAACAAGTTCACATTGTAATTTGGTAAAATATTGTCTATCCTTCGGATCTTCTATAAGGATATCTTCTCTAATGTTTGGATTAAATGCAACTAATAAAGGTTCAACACGTTTGTTAAAATTACTTAAATAACGAGGAACATTATAATCACCTTTTAAATCTGGATTATTTGTTATTTCCTTTTCGTCAATCATATAACAATTGACGTTTATAATAGCATAATCTTTTGGCATCTCGTCACCCATTTTTTCAACATACTCAATCATCTCCTTTTTTGTCCATCTAGTTTTTCTTTCAACATCACCAGATGATTTTTTTATACCATTGTTAACATAATAAATCGTATCACCTAAACCCGCAGGATAATCATTTTGAATGATTAGTTCCATATGTGCTTGTCTTGACATTAAAGAACCCGACTTAGTTGTTTTTTGTACGTGTTTTTTATATTCATTAATAGATTGCTTAACACGAGCTTTATTTGCAATTTTTGATAATGGTATTTCTTTATTGTATATTTTCTCAACGTAGTTATAATATAATTCCACGAATGAATGTCCGTCACCATTTAACAAATATTTTAATCCCTCATCTAAGAATTCAACAATGTAAGTTTGTAATTTTTTTGATTTAATTGTATTACCTGTTAATTTAATTTTCTCTTTACCCTTCTTCATTAATTTAATGATATAGTTCTTACGAGATACATTGATACAAGCCGGTGCCGTGTAGTCAATATCAAGTCCCATTTCACCTCTCATGAATATATCGTTGAACTCTGCAGTATGTGCTTCAATGCCAACATATTCTTTACCTTCTTTAACTAATTCATTTAATCCTTTACCAACATACACAGCGTCCTTTGCACTTTCAGGAGTTTCAAAGTTCACACCATCCGTATCCATCACTAATGGTTTATAACCTTTTTGCATGTAGAACATAATCATCATACGAAGACATTGACGACCGATACAAGTGATAGTTTCACCTGAATCCATCTCCCCCCAAGGAAATACGTGTGGTGCCGACAATGAACCAAAATAAGCATTAATAAAAATCTTAATTGGTAATTGTTTACGGTCATACATTTCCGCTGCAACAGGGTCACTATCTTTTAATTCACCGGCGAGGTGTTTGTACTTAATACGAATGTTACGGAAATATTTTAACATCGATTTCTGAACACCCATTACATCACAAGCGGGAAACACATCATATACTAATTGAATAGATGGATAAAGTGATGAGTAGTCAAACTTCACAATGTTCTTTGCGTAACCAACATTTAATAAACGAGATAGTCCTCCCGTAAATGCTCGTTTCTCATCTTTAGATGGAACCGCTAAATTATTTTCATATGACCATGCTAACATGATAATTTTCCATAACGTTGCAGTACCCATGGTGGCAATTCTTTCATATGTTGTAGGTACAAGTTTTGAAAGTAAGAATGTGGATTGAGAGAATGAATCATCTACAACCATTGTCTCATACAAGTCATCGTCAAGATATTGTTCTACAATTTTTCTACCTGGCCATATTTCAAATTTACCTGGATATTTTTTTAATAAATCCTCAGTACCCGGTTCACCTATTTGTTTATATCCACCCGTTTTTGGATTCACATAATAACTTTCATTATCAAGATATATCTTTGAAATTTTACTACCCTCAACATATACACGATTAGGTTTTTCTTTTTCCAAATATGTGGTAATGTATTTCAAACCCCATGATTTAATTTCAGAATTGATTGCTTGAGCACGTCGTACTGAATGTGCAATATCAATAATATTAAACCCCCAAATAATATGTTGTTTATATGGTTCAACTTCATTTGCCAATTTTAACATCCCTTCTTTCTCTTTCATTCCTTGAGACGTAAAAATTTGAGTCATTCCATCAACATCAACACCGAGAATTTGTGCACGTTTTAATATGAACGGCCAATCAAAAAATGCGGAGTTGTAACCAGCAATGATTGTCGGTTTTAAGTCCCTTATATATTGGAAAAATCTTTCAATACATTTTTTTTCTCCATCTTCCCCAAAGGCGGGAATTGTTACGTTTAAACCACGATTATCTTTAACTCCAATTAATATAATAACACAAGTTTCAGGGTCAAGGCCTGTGGTTTCAATATCAAATACAAATCGATTAACACCACCATAATCATCAATACCTTTGAATAATCTTTTTTTCGTTTGAACAAGATATTGTTCTACCGGTGATAAAACCGTAAAATGTTGTCTATATTTTTCATCCCACGGATTAATACCACCCATTCTGAAAAATGAAATTAAATCGGTATACGATTTAAGACTTTTTACCAAATATTTCATACCCGACTCAAGTCGTTCATCTCCATGAGTATCTAATTTTTCAATTAGAATACCAAATTCACCCATACGTTTTTTTTGTATGGATTTTGAATTATTGTAAAAACCTAAACCTGATAAATCACCAACCCACATAAACGGGGTAAATGAATCTGATTTTACAATTTTTCCCTTTTCGGGGTCCTGAATAATTTTGTAAATTGTGTTGGTGGGGTAGTCGTATTCGACTCCGACAATGAACTCTTCGGGGTCGCCACCGTTAAGGAAGTTTTCTATAACTTCCTGAGAGATAACTTCTTTCATCTTATAATTTTTTTAAATGTGACGTATTAGCTTACTGAAAATCAGTAGTTTGCCTTGTTTTCATCTGTAAATATAAGAATTAAAATCGGTATTAAAAAATGTTGATGTATAATTTTTCTTTAACGGGTAGTATCAATTTTGTTGTTGGGTTTCCGTTTGTATCTAAAAATTGTATAGTTATTTTACCCTCAAACTTACCCATTTCTGAAGTTTGGGTTTCAGTAAATCTATGTGTAATATAATATTCCTCGGTTGTTTGGTTATATAATTTTGTTCTTGTTGTTACTAAACAATCACTATTCAATATTACAGGTTCCCCTGTTTTAACGTCAGACATTTCAAATGTGATGTCCGCACTTTCGAGCATATCATTAAATGATGACTTATCATTCTTTCCATCATCAATCAATCTCATTTTTAATATTGGGTCACTTGCACCCTGTCTTATAAAGAATTCCATTGCTTAATAAATATTTGTATTATTTTTTTATGTCTCTTATCCTCTTAGTGTTATAGTTATTGGTACATTTTTTACAAATGAAACTGGTGACTGTTGTGTTTGTATTATACCATAAGCCCCCCCAAAACTGGAAAAAGTAACTTGAATATATGGACCAAGGTCAATTACCAGATTTAAACCTGGATTAAATGAATATCTTGCGGTATTACCATTTTGCGTTAATGACATTGTGCCCCCATTAACCGCAAAACCTTGGAATAATGTTGCATATTCAACATTAGCACTATTTTCGGTATTAAAACGAATGCAACTATAATAGTCAACAATATTTGGGTTATATGTTACAGTAAAAGCCGATTGGTCATTGTTGTTTCCATATGTAAAAAACATATCACCACCCGCAAGTATATTAGGTACAGTGCCCCCCGAAAAAAGCCCCTCATCACCAACTAAATACCAATCACCAAGTGTTATTGGTGGCGATGTTGGACTTGGCGTCATTGTTGGAGTTTGACTATTTGTTGGTGTTTGAGTTATAGTTGGTGTTAAAGTAATGGTAGGTGTAATACTAGGTGTTGGTGTTACTGTATTAGTTGGTGTCATGGTTGGTGTTTCTGATGGGGTCATTGTGGGCGTTTCAGAAGGAGTCATCGTTGGAGTTTCACTTGGTGTTTGAGTTGGTGTTTGAGTTGGTGTTTGAGTTGGTGTTTGAGTAATGGTATTTGTTGGTGTAACAGATGTTGTTATACTTGGTGTTGGAGTATTTGTCGGTGTTACCGTATTAGTTTGTGTTAAAGTAATTGTTGGAGTAACACTTGATGTGGGTGTGTTGGTCGGTGTTACCGTATTTGTTGGTGTAGATGTGACAGTATTAGTCGGTGTTTGAGTTGGAGTTTGAGTTGGTGTTGGTGTGGGGGTTGACGTTCCGGTTGGTGTCATAGTATTAGTTGGTGTAATACTTTGTGTAGGTATTGGCGTTATAACTGTAGGCCAAATTATGTTTCCATTTAAATAAACAAAAGATGGTGTGTTACCATTAAACTTAATATCTGATGCGTTTGTAAATAAACTCATTTTAATTTATTATAATATACAATGTACCACTAACTGGTGTTATCGATGCATATGATGCTGATGTAATAGTTTCGAGTTTATTAACGGTATTTGATGACACAATATTACTTCCGTTTACATTTGCACTACCAGTAACATTTAACGAACCCGTTATTTGAACAGATCCACTTGTCTTTAAATTATTATTTAATTTAACACTACCACTAAATTCATAGACATAACCTTCGGTGAATGAAGATGTATTAAAGGTCACTTGACTACCTGTGTGTATTGTTATTTGTGGGTTTTCCCAACTGTTTTCCGCAAAAAGATGTAATTTAGCGGGATGGTTAATCCCTCCAACAGTTCCAATAAACAAATCTTTACCAACGTTTATTAGATATGCATCATTTGCCAATCCAACGAAACCTCCTGTATATGTTGAAGAGTTAATACCCAAATCAACATAATGAACGTTTTCTGTTCCATTATCTGCAGTTGCAACGATATCGGAACTGGCATTATTTCCTGAGTTTGTATTCTTTAAATTTATTTGAGTATATGCCACATGATTACCCTCAAAGTGTGCAATATTAAAACTACCACTATTCTGTACATGTAAAATTTCAGGATTATCTACATGATATGTTCCACTACCCACGGTTAAATTAGGCATAGACCCCGTTAATGTTAAACTACCACTAATGAATTGACTACCTGTGAATCTATGTGATCCACTGTCAACTAAAATTTGTCTAAGTGTTGATAATGTTGATTTATATGTTGTACCACCATATGCAACGGCGGTTACACCGGTTAAACTTGGAGCAATTGAACTAGATAGTTCTGTTATTTTTTTTCCTGCCATTTAAATAAATAGTTTAAAATAGTATGATATCATTATTATTTTCAGTTATTATGTCTTCACCATCCTCCGTCAGTAATGTGTTTGAAAATACACCACTTAGTGTGTCTAAACAATCTCCATAACATTCGACAATATCAAAATTTGGTTTTATCTCGGTTAGATAATGATGTCTTACTCTTGGGAAATTTAATGGTTCCTCAAAATATTTTATTGATTTTATATTAAAACAACAAACGCCACCACTCTCATTATTTAATCCTCCCCAAGATTGTATAAACGGTTGTATACCCCTATTTGACGCAATTACCTCTTCAAAATTTTCTTTCTTATAAATTAAATTACCATTTAAGTATATTTTTAACACTCCTAATCTTTTTTGTGATTCTTCTTCCCATTTCTTGTTTAAAATTGGGTCATCATTATATGTTGCAATTTGTGTTGATGTTGATTCTGAGTCTAAATCAACATATTCATACACCCTAAATTCAGGTATTAAATCATTTAACCCACCTTCATTTTCAAGTTCACAATCTTGATAGTGTTTGTATCTATCAAAAACAATTGTAACATTAAAATCTTCAGTTAACCCTGTGGTACATAAAGTTGGGGTGATTCCAACCTCCGTGTAATAATTTTCAGTATATCCTGAAGACGGATCACAATTTCCACTATATCTAATAGCATTATATTCTATTTTTCCGTCGCTTGTAAATTTGAATGTTAAACTATTATCTGCTAATTCTGGTGTAATAGTACTACCTCTAACTCCGTAATAATAGAATATATTACCACTTGACCAAGAAAGACTTTCCCTATTAAAGACAAAATCTAAAGTCCATCCCTTTTCTGTTCTTTGTTTTATAATAGGTGAGGTACAATTAGTTGCTGGTTGAAAAAATTGATATGCCCAAGGTTTGTTAGATAATTTTGGTGTTATTGAACAACACGCACTTGAACCTATGGTGGTCAATTTAGAAACACATTTATAATATTCATTACTGAACTTATTAATGATTTCGTCACTAGAGCCACCCATATTTGGGTTAAAAGATAATGTATCATTATATGCCGTTATTCTCATATAATGAACCTCACCCGTAATACCCTCAAAAATGTAAACATCATTATTTAATATTATCTTTTTATGGTAATTTGATATGAAGTTAGTAAATCCGCTATAAGAAATAGTGGTTGTTAATCCAGAATACGGATAACTTGAGTCATTTACCCTATTATCGTACTCTGTTAATGTAATAGTAGTTCTATCACAATCAAAATCAGTCAAATCCGTATCGATAACCAACGTAGAATAAACTATAGGAGTGTTTAAATCTAACACTTCTGCGTCGTAGTCACCCTGAATCTTACCTAACTCAAAATCATATAATTCGGAAGAATCCAACCTTAAATCTAATTTTGACCCATAAAAATTTAAAATATTCTGTCTATTCATGTTTCTATAAATATCTTTCATAAGATTTGATATTTATAATAAAACCGATTTAGATGAATAATTTTATAAAACAGGTAATTGAGGAGAAATTTGCATCAAAAGCACAACAAAGGTTCTTTTATGCGAAGGCCAATGAAAAGGGTAAACCTAAGAAAGAAAAGAAGAAATGGGGTAAATGGGCGAAAGAATTCTCAGATAAAACAAACTATGACGAAATACCTGATAAGGTAGAGAAAGAGGTTGATGAAATTGTGGATAAACACGGAAACATTGCTACAGGTAAAAAACCCACTGATTTCAACACAAAAGGTGTTACTCAAAAGAAAACAAGTGATGAAGTAGCAAAAACCGCATTTGGGGCTATGGGTAGACAAGCTAAAGTTGGTGGTACAACAATGAGATATTGGGCAGAATCAGATATGAGTAAGGCTTTAGGTTTTGATGATACAATGGCAAAGGATGCTGACTATGATGACGCTGAGGACCATTTTAAGGGTGAATTAGGTTTAGATGAACCTGAGGCCGAAGATAGGTTAGCACAAATGGGATATGACAAAAAATTACCAGCGGATAAAGTTAGATTGGTGGAAAATCCTAAAAAATTCATGGAGGAGTATATCGAAAGTGTTTTATCTAAAAGGGCGAAAGACAATGAAATCGTTTCAAAAGACGAACAAACAGAAGAAAAAGAAATTAACCCAATTGTTTTAAAACAATTAAAATCATTGAAAAATACAATGAATAGTCATAAATTATCAATTAATGATATTATGAAACATTTAAAAGATAATGAATAAAGATTTAAAAGATAGGGTATTCAACATACCCCAAAACATATTGGACAAAATTAATCACACTATTAAGAGTTTGGGTGGACAACATGTACATGGTGTACAGAGGGCACAAAAACTTTTAACAGATAAAACTGTAAAATATGGTCAACTTAAAAGAATTATCCATGATTTCCAAAAAATGGATAAGGCAGTAGATAGGGTTAAATATGATTTAGCCGGTGGAGATTTAATGGATAAGTGGTCTAAACAACATTTACAGGGAGAAAGAGATTTAGTTAGTAATGTTAAAGACGCAAGAAAAAGAGCGGATGAAATTAGTAGTATAGGTGGAGAAAGAAAGAATAGTCATCTTAAATCACACACTAAAGATGAGACTTTTAAAATACCAACCAATTTATTAAAAAGTAATTCACATAAAAGTACAATAAGTCCAATATCATCTCTTGGATTGTTTGAACAAATTCAAAAATTTAAAAAATTAATATCATATTAATATGGCAACACAATTAGAAATTTTAGCAGAAAAACTTAGAAAAGAAGTTATTAGTAAGAATAGTTACAATAGTAGTAACGGTTATTCTTCAGTTAATAAGAACGCTCTTTCCGATGGAGACGAAAAGGGTAAAGGTGATGTTAACGGACAAGTTGGTTCCTCTATCGATATACAAAACAGAATCGATAATTTAGGAAGAAATAGATACAACAACAGTAATGAATATTCTTCCGTTAATAAGGACGCATTATCTGATGGTGATGAATTGGGTAAGGGTGATGTTAATGGGCAAGTTGGTTCATTAACTGATATTAAAACAAGAACTGATGTTGTTGCTAGAAACAAATATAACGGATCAAAAGGGTACCCTGATTTTTAATTTATGCTAAATAATATAATCTTCGACATAATCGAAGAACAATCTATACTTAAAACAACAAAAACAAAACCTATTGTTGATGCAATCAAAAATAGGAAGAAGATTACGTTTTATTATTCTGGACCAAAGACACCTAAAAAAGACAGTGTAAAATCGGGTTATAGAGTAAAGGCGGAAGCGGTTGCGTTAGGATTAAGTAAAAAGGGTAACTTAGTCATGAGAGCATATGTACAACCCCCATCAACCTCTAAAAAAGGGTTTGGAAAACATGGGTGGAGAACATTTATGTTAGGTAGGATGAGTAGTACTGAAATTACAGATGAAATTTTTAATGAAAAAAGACCGGGTTATAAAGAAGGACCTGACGGTGGATTAAGTGTAACATATGTAACAACTGATTGGACTAAACAACCTAAGACTAAAGAAATTGAAAAACCAGAACCGAAGGTTGAACCAACTACTACGGTTAAACCACCTATTGAAAAACCTGACGTTAAAGGTGAAAAACCTCAAGTTAAACCAACGGAGTTACCTCAACCAAAACCAGAAGTAAAACCTGAACCAACACCACAAGATAAAGTTAATCCTGAAAAAGAATTATATAAAAAGAAAGAATCTGAATGGATTAACAAACAAAAAGAGGTTGGTGGTAATACCAAACCGGGTCAAGGTACAAGAGAAAGATTTAAAAAAGAAGTAGAAAAAGAATTACCACAACCAAAACCAGAAGAAAAACCTGTACAAAACCCTGAGGATGAGGAGAATAAAGAATTACAGGAAAGTATTAAAAAAATTAAGAGTTTAATGTTTTCATAAAAAACATTATTATTATATAAAATATTTATTATTATGTCAAAAGGAGTTATATCATCGAACGATTTGATGCACAAATTAGTACAAGCTAAAAAAGTCATGAATAAAGTTGATGGAGGAGATTATCAAAGAGGTAACATTAACGAAGCGGCTCTATTTTCTAATGTAGACGATTCATTGACTAATCAAGAACCACAAAATCCAGCAAGACCAATGGGTGTCCCTTCAGTTGACAGGATAAATCAATCTAAATTACCTGATGCAATTAAAAGAGCAATGATAGAAAGTCCAATTCCTCAAATGAATCAAATATCTTTAAATGATACTTTAGATATGGATTTCGTTAAAGGTGCAAAACGTTTAATGGAACAAGAAGGTGTTGTAACTAAAAAACAACAACCACAACAAAGACAATCTTCGGTATCCACTGGTGGTAATATTGATATGAACGCAATTGCGATTCTTATTGAAAATACAGTACGTAAAGTAATGGATGAAAAATTAAATCAAATTCTTACCGCTCAAACCACATCAACTATAAATGAAAATTTAGTATTAAAAGTTGGTGACTCTATTTTTAAGGGTAAAATTACAGGTGTAAATAAAGCCAAGTAATTTTGTTTTTCCAAATTTTTTAGTTATATTTTAGACATATAAAGTAATATAATGTCAAAATTGAGAATTTTAGCTATTCCGTCCGATACCCATGGCGTGGGTAAATTCAGGATAATGGATCCATACAAATATATTGGTGATAATCACATGGATGAATTTCATGTTGACATTTCGTATAATGTTGAAAATAATGACGAATCATTTTTAAACTACGATATTGTTGTGTTTCATAGTTTTATACATCAAACAACTCACGAGGATAACATAAATAGAGTTTTATGGTTAAAAAAACAAGGGATTAAAGTTATAATGGACATTGATGATTTGTGGTTTGTTGACCAAAGGCATCCAATGTACCAACAAATAAAAATTTCTAAAATGGGGGAGAAAAAAATCGAGCTACTAAAAATTGCCGATTACGTTTCAACAACAACTCCTATTTTTGCCAAAACAATTAAAGAAAGGTTAGGAATTAAAAACATTATTATTTTTCCAAATGCGGTAAACAATGAAGAACCACAATTTAAGTTAAATCCGATTAAATCGGATAAAGTTAGATTCGGTTGGTTAGGTGGGTCATCACATTTACATGATATTGAATTAATGGCAAGTGGTATCTCCTCAACACATAATCTCTTTAAAGACAAAGTACAATTTGTTTTATGCGGATTTGATTTAAGAGGTAATGTTATGGAAATCGATGATAAAGGTAATCGTAGGAATAGACCAATTAAACCACATGAAACAGTTTGGTTTAAATATGAAAAATTCTTTACGGATGATTATAAAGTTTTAAGTGATGATTATAAATCATTTCTTAATACGTTTATGGAAATACCATATGATGATGAAAACGAACCATATAGAAGAAGATGGACAAAAGAAATAAACTCTTACGCAACAAATTACAATACTTTTGATGTATCTTTGGCACCATTAGTAGAATCAGTATTCAACGCAAATAAATCACAATTAAAAGTTATCGAAGCAGGATTTCATAAAAAGGCATTAATTGCAAGTGATACGGACCCATTCACTTTAGATTTAATATCTGCAGTTGATGAAGGTAAATTTAACGATAAGGGAAACGCATTATTGGTAGGTACAAAAAAGAATCACAAAGATTGGGCTAGACAAATGAAACGATTAGTTGAAAATCCAAATATGATTGAGGACTTAGGAAATCGTTTATATGAAACAGTTAAAGATACGTATTCATTAAAAAAAGTATGTCAAGATAGAGTAGAATTTTTCAAATCAATTATAAACAAATAAAACAAACAAGTATGCATTATTTAGTAACTATCGGTTATGAAACCGAACAAATGGACAGAGAAGGTAATCCACGTCTACAAAAATTAAAGTACGTCATTGAGGCGGAAACTGTTGAAGAAGCAACAATCGTTGCGTCAAAATATAGATCGGGGGATGTTCGAACAAGCGAAAGTATTTCAGTTGCAAAAATGGCAATTGAATGTGTAATCGACAAAAAGAACACACCGGAATATTACAAAGGTTAATAACAAATACACCAACTGAATTATGGATTTCTACGGTAGAGATATACAGATAATGCGACAATCGCAAAGTAAAATGGCTTTAGAATACCTTAATACAGTTGGTGTTCAAGTTACATTTGAGGAATTACAACGTGTAACGGATGTATTTGTCGAGTGTTGTTTAAGACCACAAGATAATGACTTAAAAGAGAGAGTTAAGAAATTAGATAAATGGATATTAGAAAAAAAAGTAAAAAATGAATAAAGAAGAAATTGAAGATTATATTAAAAAATTAAAAGAATTTGAAACAGAATTATCTAATGAAGATGATTTAGATTTTAATTTTATCAATGAATTAAACGGTGTTTTAAACAAAATTAATACCGACATTAAAAATGAAACTCAAGAAACTCCGATTGTTAATAATTCATTAGTTGTTAAAGTTAAAAAATTAAGTGACAATGCTGTTATACCATCATACTCTAAAGTTGGTGACGCGGGGATGGATTTAACAATCACAAGAGAAATTGAAAATACATCTTTTAGTGTTTCCTACGGGTTTGGTATTTCAATGGAGATACCCAAAAATTTTGTTGGTTTAGTTTTCCCACGTTCATCGGTTAGAAACCAAGATTTAATATTATCAAATTGTGTTGGTGTGATTGATAGTGGGTATAGAGGTGAATTACAAGCCACATTTAAGAAAACTAATGGTTTAGATTCTTTTAAATATAAAGTAGGAGAAAGAGGAGCACAAATCATTATTTTACCCTATCCACAAGTTAAAATGGTTGAATCTGATGAATTATCTGATACCGAAAGAGGTACAGGTGGGTTTGGTAGCACCGGCCAATAGTTAGATATTTATATACAATAAGAATTGAAATTTAAAATTTAAAGTTTTGGCATTAAAACCTAAGATTGGAAAAAACTACCCAATACCTGTAGTTGTTGAAGAGAAGAAGATATCTCATAAAGATAAGATTAGACAAATTATTAAACGTCCAAAAGAAAAGTTCCTAACCAAAAACCAAGAAACCTATTGGAATATACTTGGTGAAAATCAAATCACATTATGTTTCGGTCCTGCAGGTGTGGGTAAGTCCTACATAGCAATGAAACGTGCTGTGGACCTATTATATGACGATTCTAACAAGTATGAGAAGATTATCATAGTAAGACCAGCAGTTGAAGCTGAGGAGAAATTAGGATCACTTCCAGGGGGTTTAGAAGAGAAATTAGACCCATACATTTACCCTTCATATTACCTTTTGAATAAAATTATTGGTAAAGAGGCTCGTGAAACATTAAAAGACCAAGGTTATATTGAAGTTGCTGCACTTGCTTATATGAGAGGTTGGAATGTAGACAATACTATCCTTGTTTTTGAAGAGGCACAAAACGCTACTCCATCTCAGATTAAATTATTATTAACTCGTATTGGATTTAATTCTAAATTTTTTATTTCGGGTGACCTTGAACAATCAGATAAGTTTAGAGATAAAACAAAATCAGGTTTATTCGACGCAAAGAAAAGATTACACGATGTAAAGGGAATTGGGATATTTGAGTTCGGTATGGAGGATATTGTACGAAATCCAATCATCGGTGAAATACTAAATAGATACGATTAGGGTTTACTTATAATCTCGATAATGTTATATTTCTTATATGGAAATATTCATTAGCATCGATGGTGTTTTAAGAAACACAATACAAAAATTTGACTACCACTATAATGATGCTTATCTAGCATCTGATTTTGAGAACGAAAATAAGTTCGAATACGGTGTCGTTGAGCCAATTCAAAATGATGATTTATTTAATCATTATAGGTTTCAATCACAAGACGAATTCGACTTTTTTCTTTTTATGGAATACCCCATTGAAATATTTGGTCACGCAGGGTTAAGTTATTCAACAACATTTACAGACTTACATAAATTATTGTTCGATAATAAAGAACATAATTTTACATTAGTTGGTTTAAATGAATTAGGAAAATCCAAACCAGCGACTTTATTCTTTTTATCAAAAAATGGGTTTCTTGGTAATAACATAAAATTCATAAAGACTGAAGATATTAATCACAATTGGAATCTATGTGATGCGTGGGTAACGGACAATAAGAAAATTTTAGACTTATGTCCTGAAAATAAAACAGGTATAAAGTTCAGTACCAAATATAACGGACACTTTACTTATACAAAAGAAATAACTAAATTAACTGAAATACAAGAACCATGGTCGAAATTTTCGGAAAATACTACTACATTGACCTTGACGGAATCACAGAAAAATGTAGAACAGGAAACAAAATAAAAACTGAAGAAGAAGAAGATACTTTAGAAATAAACATTTTTAAATATGAAATTATTAAAATGTGTTTAGAAAGAATCTTAGGTGAGGTAGACGATGTTGACGAAGAAATGGGTGCATTTGCACAAAACTCAACTACCACATCATTTAAATTGGCATTTAACACCCTAATAAAATATAAAATCTTAATCGAAGAATTAAACGAAGACGATGAGTAATAAAGAAAACATTGAGAAATTAGAGTCCTCATTAGGAAGACTCGCAACAAAAGAAAATGTCATATATTTTTTAACATATGACACAAGAAATAACGCAAGAGCATCAGTAAAACATATCTATGATATGGCATTAACATTGAAACAAAATGATTACAATGTTAAAATATTGGTGGAGGATAAAAACTATACCGGAGTTAGTAATTGGTTAGGTAACACATATGATGAATTAAGTGTTGTTACTATCAAAGAAGATAAGGTAGAAATAAAAATAGACGATGTACTTGTGGTGCCTGAATATTATTCAAACGCGTTAGAACAACTATCTAGTGTTAAATGTGTAAAAGTAATGTTGATACAACAAAAAGATTACATTTTTGAAAACTTACCAATCGGTAGTCGTTGGAGTGATTATGGTTTTGATAGAGTTATTACAACAACAGAAGAAACTAAAAAATATATTTTAGATATATTTCCAGAGTCTTTAGTTTTTGTTATTCCTCCAATTATCGGTGAAAACTTTAAACCAATATCGTTACCATTAAAACCATTCATTGCTATTAGTACAAGAGACCGATTAATTCATAGAAGAATTATATCTGAATTTTATTTAAAATATCCACAATTACGTTGGATAACATTTAAAGATATGGTTCAATTATCTTATGATGAATTTGCAACCGCGTTAAAAGAATGTATGGTTTCTGTTTGGGTAGATGATGAATCAACCTTTGGTACATTTCCATTAGAATCAATGAAATGTGGAGTACCTGTTGTAGGTAAAATACCAAACATTGAACCTGAATGGTTAGATGAGAATGGAATGTGGACATATGATACCAATAAGTTAGTGGAAATTTTGGCGACTTACGTTATGGCTTGGGTTGAAGGGGTAGAATTGAGTGATGAAGTTAAGGAAAAAATGAAAGAAACTTTATTACCATATGATACTGAAATAACAAAAAATAATATAGTATCAATTTTCAAATCACTAATAAATAAAAGAGTGGAATCTATCGAGAATGCACTTAATAAATTAAAAGAAGAAGAAACTACAGCATGAAAAATATAACAGTAATTTTACCAATTCATACCTTATCTGATGATTATAAGGAAATGTTAAATAACTCCCTATCGTCAATTGAAGACTTTCATAATGATGTAAAAGTTTCTATTGTTTGTCCAACATCATTAAAAAAAGAACTAAAAGATTTATCAAATAAATTAGAAATTAATATTGTTGCAAATAAAGGTGAAACTGATTTTTGTTCACAAGTAAATTTAGGTATCGACAATTGTGACACCGAATGGTTTACAATTTTAGAAGTTGATGATGAATTTAAACCAATTTGGTTAAAATCGATGAATGAATACAGTAAAGTCTTTACCGACGTTTCAGTATTTTTACCAATAGTAAAGGATATCAACGTAGAGGGTAAGTTTATCAACTATACTAACGAATCTGCTTGGGCGTATGGGTTTACCGATATACAAGGTTTTATCGATAACGAGGTGTTATTGGATTTTCAAAACTATCAAACAAGTGGTGGATTATTCAAAACACAGGTTATTAAAGACAATGGTAAATTTAAAGAAAATATTAAATTAACATTTGTTTATGAATTCTTATTGAGATTAACACATAACGGGGTTAGAATAATGACGGTACCAAAGGCGGGATATCAACACGTTAATTTAAGAGAAGATTCATTATTTTGGAAATACAAAAATGATGAAAAAATGATATTATCTGAAAATGAAGTTAAATTTTGGTTGGACACTGCGAAGAAAGAGTTTTTCTTTAAAAATAAACGAGATGTAAATTATCAACCAGCTTAATGCCGAGAAAACGAACCCAAAAAATTTATTTTGGGGAGGATCAAGAGAAGGCGGTAGTCGACTACCTTGAAAGTAGTGACGATGCGGAAAAAAACAAGATATTCAACGAATATTTACGAGAACCCCTAATTATAATGGTCGAATCAATTATTCGACGTTATAAACTTTATAGAAAAGATTTGGAATTTGAGGAAATACATAACGATACAATGTCGTTTTTAATTACCAAAATTCACAAATTTGATCACACAAAAAACCATAAGGCTTATTCTTATTTTGGTACAATCTGTAAAAATTACCTTATGGGTGCAATACAGAAAGATACTAAAGAACAGAATAGACAAGTATCATATGATGACATCTCATCTGATATAGAAGATAGAACAGATTTATCCTATGTTATTGACGAGTATATTGTAGATTATCGGGATGTTATTATCAAACTAACAATATCCTTAGAGGAATTTATGGAAAAGGAGGACCTAACGGATAACGAACAAAAATTAGGTTACGCTTTACTTGAAATTTTCAATAATTTTGATAGAATATTCCAAGTCGGTGACGGTAATAAATTTAACAAAAATCTTATTTTATTATCATTACGAGAAATGACATCTCTCTCAACCAAAGAGATTAGAATATCCCTAAAGAAATTCAAAAAGATGTACGACGGAATTTTGGGTGGATTTTTAGAATAAATCTATTTATAGGTATGAGAACACAAAGAAATTTAATATCATTAGATGTTGATTCCGCATTGGCTTTAATGCAGGAGATATATAATGATGTGGTTGAGAACCGAAACACCGCCTCAATCATTATGAAAAAGATGCTTTCTTTCATGAAAGATGCTGAAGATATGAGTGTTATTGGTCCCGTTATCAAAGAACAACAAAAGGTTTTAAATGACCTTACCGAAAAGAAAATATCCCTTGTAAAATTACAAAGTGCACTCCTTAAACAAACCCAAGGAAGTGGTGGTGGTAAAGGTGGTCCTATGGGTAAATTAACATTATCCGAGGAAGATAGAGAGTTATTGGATAAGTTGGTTAATGATGGTGACAATAAAAACGAAACTAACTATAGATTGTAATGGCATCTAAGATAAAAGAACAGAAGTCTAAAATAAAGGCCAAAATTGATGCGGTTAAGAGAATAGCCGACGATGGTGAGAAAAGTTTCAAAGAGAAAAGTGATAAATTCTTAAATGACTTACCCACAACCGATGCACTTTTTGGTAAAAAGCTTTCTGACTTTGCCGAAAAAAGAAAAAAGAAAAAAGAGAACAACAAGGATATTTTTGGTGAATTAATCGATACCGTTGAGGGATTTTTAGGTACGAATAATAAGATAGAAATTAACGAAAAAAGTACAAACAAACAAAGACTTAGACAACACACAAACGATTCTATAAATGAAACTTTAAGAAGTTCAAAACAGATTGTTATGGATAGTGTTAAAAAGGTTCTGTTTGCCGGTGATGGTATTTGTGGTACAAATAAATCTTTAATCAATAGTGTAACAATATCACCTTCTGAATTTGATTTCATGAATGTATTAACGGTTTCACCGGTTAGTAATAGTGGTAAAATTGTTTATGAAGATAATAAAGATAGAGGGTTAGTTAAAATGAACCAGTTACTTTATAGTGGATTCACCTCCCCTCAAACATTTTATACAAAAGACACAGACCCAATATTTGATTTTAATTGGAACTCATCAACTCAAAAATACACATTTGATAATTTTAATGTAACTAAAGTTGATGAATTCTTAACAACATATTATACAAATATTGAATTTTTAGATATTAGTGGTGTTACAAAAACAGCAATGTTAATGACCTTACAAGGGGATGGTACCGAACCTCCTTTATTTGATAAAGGGTTTAATGATTTAAATAGACTATTGGCCAAATTATGTGCACTGTGTAACAACCCAACATCTACAGGTACAAATCAAAATCCAACCACTCAATTTAACGAAAACGATGAAGATATTGAATTTTATTTTGATTTCGATAATGTTGAGGGTATTGATTTAGACGATGAAAGTGCAAGATATAAAAAAGTCCTAAGATTTAAAGATTGTAACAATTTTGAATCGGTTGCCGACACCTCCCACTACGAAGACTTTGTATATCTATCAAATAAAAAGAATTTAAATGATGCAGTAAATAATGCACTACTAAATGCAGCTTCTGCCGCACATGAAACATCAGATTCTTCGATACCACCAGATAATTTTCACTTATCATTATTAAACACGTTTATTTTAAATTTACCGAAAGCGTTAATTGGGTCCGTATTGGCACCAAAATACATGCTACCAATTGTTATTATTTATAAATCAGTTGTTGCAGGTGTTAGTGGATTGGTAGAGTCGGCAAAAGAAATAATGAAAAAACTAAGTAAATTATTTAATGAAATTATTAAAAATCTACTTTGGAAATTCTTAGCTGAATTTTGGAAAAGAGTTAAAATTGATTTATTAAATTTCTTACAAAGATTAGCATTAAAGATATTAAAAAATAAAGCTAAACGTTATTTTGTTATAATAACA
>Ga0209599_10000143_pt1 | contig 50365 bp, 41 predicted proteins | sample Shrwel_input2_FT_FD_187534 | JGI IMG/M metagenome (GOLD analysis project Ga0209599, IMG submission 187534) | Subsurface microbial communities from deep shales in Ohio, USA - Utica-3 well 1 S input2 FT (SPAdes) (version 2) ...
GCCTGATGCTGCTGGGGGTGGCCGGCGTCTGGCGCTGGCGGCAACGCAGCATCCTGAGCTCACCCACCGTGATGGATCTGGACCTGGGCGCTGAAGTGGCACTGGTCAGCTACCAGACCGGCAATCCGCACCATGGCCGGGTGCGCTACCGCGGGTGTGAATGGGATGCGCAACTGAGCTTTGCCGGCTCCCCACCACCAGTGGGCAGCCTGGGGAAGATTACCGGCCATGAGGCCAATTGTTTGCTGGTGACCTTGCCCAGCACGGAAAGTGAGCAGCCAACATGATGAATTTCTTGTGGGAGGTGGACGATATGGTGTTCTATCTGGTGGTGTTTGTGCTGATTGGCGTGGTGATCAAGAGCGCAGTGCTGGTGATTCCGCAGCAGCACGCGTATGTGATTGAGCGGCTGGGCAAGTATCACGGCACGCTGACCGCCGGGTTGAACCTGATCATCCCGTTTGTTGACCGGATTGCCTACCGGCACACGCTCAAGGAAGTGCCCTACGATGTCGAGCCGCAGGTGTGCATCACCCGTGACAACTCGCAGGTGAAAATCGACGGGATTCTGTATTTTCAGGTGACCGACGCCAAGCTGGCCTCGTATGGTACATCCGACTACGAAATGGCGATTGAGCAACTGGCCAAAACCACCCTGCGCTCGGAAGTGGGCCAGCGCGATCTGGACAAGCTGCTGGAAGAGCGCTCGGCGATCAACAACGCCGTGGTGTCGGCGCTGGATGAAGCCTCGCTGGGCTGGGGGGTGAAGGTGCTGCGTTACGAGGTAAAGGACATCGTGCCGCCGGAATCGGTGCTGCAGGCCATGGAAATGCAGATTACTGCCGAGCGGCGCAAGCGTGCGCTGATTGCCCAGTCTGAAGGCGAGCGCGCTCAGGCGGTAAACGTGGCCGAAGGGCAGAAGTCGGCCATGGTGGCGCAATCCGAAGGCGACCGTCAGGCGGCAATCAACCAGGCCAGCGGCCAGGCCGAGGCGATTCTGATGGTGGCGCAAGCCAATGCCGAAGCCATCCGCCTGGTGGCGCAGGCACTGGAACAACAAGGCGGCGACCGCGCCGCTGCGCTGAAAGTGGCCGAACAGTATGTGGCGGCGTTTGGCAATATTGCCAAAACCGGCACCACGGTGGTGATTCCGAGCAATCTGGCCGACCTGGCCGGGCTGGTGCAGGGTGCGCTGGCAGTGCTGCCGAAAAAATCGTGAGTGCCAGGCGGGGCGTGGCGGTTACCGCGCCCCCTGACCGGCTGCCGGTGCTGCCGGTTTTTTTATTTTCAAAACAATAGTTAAAAACTACCAAATCAAAAGATAAATATAATTTAATCTATTGCCGCCGCCTGCGGCATACTGCAACCATCCTTTCTTACCCCCGCACAGGAGCGCATGATGAACTTGTTCAACCGCCGCCGGGTCAGCCGGTGGATCAGCCTGAGCGAAGTGCTGGCCGGGCTGGTTCGGATGTAGCCGCCATTCTTGGCCCCCCTACACCGGCAGGCCATCCGCCTGCCAGCGTTCCCCGATGCCCTGTTTTTCCGGAAGGATTTTTTATGGATTCCCCTCAACGTTTGACCCTGGGCCGCCGGCTGGCGCTGGGTTTTGGCCTGATTTTGCTGCTGATGGTCAGCATCACCCTGATTGGCATCCAGAAAGTGAACTTCATCGACCGCAGCCTGGAGCAGGTCACCGACGTTAACGCTGTCAAGCAGCGTTACGCCATCAACTTTCGTGGCAGCGTGCACGACCGCGCCATTGTGCTGCGCGATGTGGTGCTGAACACCGATCCGGCCCAGCACAGCGCCATGCTGGCCGAAATTGACCGGCTGGCCCAGTTCTACCGCCGTTCGGCCACCGAGCTGGAGCCGTTGCTGCAACGCGACCAGGACAGCAAGGAAATCGCCATGTGGCAGGCGCTGCAGGCGGTGGAAGCGCACACCCTGCCGCTGATGACCCAGGTGACCCAGGCGCAGGCCAGTGGCCAGAGCGAGCAGGCACGCAGCGTGCTGCTGAACCAGCTGCGCCCGGCGTTTGTTGACTGGCTGGCCAAGATCAATACGCTGATTGACTACCAGGAACAAAAAAGCCAGGCCACCACCCCGCTGGCGCGGGCAGTGGCAACCAATTTCCAGAGCCTGATGCTGGTGCTGTGCGGGCTGAGCCTGCTGCTGGGGGTGGGGGTGGCGCTGTGGATCAGCCGTCAGCTGTTGCACAGCCTGGGCGGCGAACCGGCGCAAGCGGCGGCCGTGGTCACCCGGATGGCCGGCGGCGACCTGCGTGAAACCATTGTGGCCCGTTATCCTGACAGCATGCTGTCGGCCGTGGCGCAGATGCAGGAAAAACTCAAGGCGCTGCTCAGCGACATGCTGGCCTCGTCGGAAGAACTGGACAGCCGCGCCCGCCATGTCACCCAGGCAGCCCAGGAAGCGCAGCAGGCCGCCGCCCAGCAGTCCGATGCCTCGGCTGCCACCGCCACCAGCATCGAGCAGGTCACCCTGAGCATCCATCAGGTGGCCGATATTGCCCGGCAAACCGAAAGCAACTCGGCGCACACCGCTGCGCTGTCGGAAAAAGGCCACCAGGCCGTGCGCACCGCCGCCGCCGAAATCGAGCGGATTGCCAGCTCGGTGCAAGGCTCGTCCGAGCATATGCGCCTGCTGCAACAACGCTCGCAGGACATCGGCAGCATTGCCGGGGTGATTGGCGAAATTGCCGCGCAAACCAACCTGCTGGCGCTTAACGCCGCGATTGAAGCCGCCCGCGCTGGCGAGCAGGGCCGGGGGTTTGCCGTGGTGGCCGACGAAGTGCGCAAGCTGGCCGAACGTACCGCCACCGCCACCGCCGAAATTGGCCGGATGATCGACGTGATCCAGCACGACACCCTGCAGGCGGTCAGCACCATGGACACCGCCGTGGAACAGGTAGAAAACGGCCTGGCCCGCGCCACCGACGCCACCAGTGTGCTGGACCAGATTCACCATCAGGCGCTGGATTCGCTCAAGCGCGTGCGCGAAGTGGCGCAAGCCACCGACCGCCAGGTCAGCGCCATTGGCAGCATTGCGGTGAATGTCGAGCAGATTGCCCGCATGTCGGCGGAAACCAGCACGCTGATGCAGCGCAGCAGCCGCGCCGCCAGCGAGCTGGAACAGATTTCCGCCACTCTGCGCGGACAAACGCGCAAGTTTCGGGTGAGTTAACCCGAATAAGGCAGCCCCGCCCTGCATGCAAAAGTACAGCCTGGCCAGGAAATGGAATAAGATAGGCGCAGATTGTTTGCGCACAGGAATGGATCAAGGGTGAAGACGCGTATCTGGAAAGGATCGCTGGCGGGGGTGCTGGGCTTGGGGGTGGCGTATAGTGGCGCTGCCTACTGGACCGGCCTGGAAGCTGAGCGGACATTGGCCAAGCAGCACGAAATGATCGTGAGCCTGCCGATTTTCAAGGTCAAATCGCATCAGTATGAGCGAGGCTGGTTCTCGTCCACCGAAACCACCGAACTGGCGTTCAACGAACGCTTCTTCAAGCCGTACCTGAGCATTTTGCCCGAGGCAGCCAAGGGCGCGCTGTCGGGCACGGTGAAGTACGTCAACCACATCCAGCACGGCCCCTTGCCGGATGGCCGCCCGGCCCGGGCCGTGGTGACCACCCAGTTCATCATGTCCGACGACACGCGCAAAATGCTGTCGCGGTTTTTTGGCGACAAGGAACCCATCACCGTCACCAACCGGCTGAACTTTACCGGCGGGGGCGAGCTGAATGTCAGCGTACCATCGTTTGACTACGAGGAAACCCTGGCCGGGGTCAAGATCAAATGGCAGGGCATGACCACCAAGGTAGGCTACGATTCCGGCTACACCCAGTACAGCGTGGATGCCCGTTTGCCTGGCATGGTGCTGGATGCCGCCACCAAGGGCCACTTTGAATTTGCCAACCTGGCCTATCAGTCGGACAACCGGCCAGGCGAAACCGGTGCTGGGGTGGGCAATAAAGAACTGAGCGTGACCCGGGTCAAGCTGGAATCCAAAGAAAGCATTCCGTATGAAATCAAGCTTAACCAGCTGATTTCGCTGCTTACCCGCATCCGCATTGGCGAGTTCATCAACCCGGCAGGGGAAATCAGGCCATCGCAGGCCGATCTGGTTGACCTGAAATACCAGATTGTCAGCAGCGAGGAAAAGCAGTTCATCAACACCCGCGCCAGGTTCTCGTTTGCCAAGCTGGAAGTCAACCGGGTGCCCTACGGCCCGATGCGGCTGGATTTGTCAGCCAACCACCTGCACGGCCCCAGCCTGCTGAAGCTGGAACAGGCGTTTGCTGATATTCAGGTGGAAGGCGTCGAGCCAGCCAAGCTGCGTCAGCAGTACCTGGACGCCATTACCCTGCAGGGCGGGCCGATTCTGGAAAATGACCCGCGTCTGGTGATCAACGACTTTTCGCTGAAACTGCCGGCAGGTGAAATCACCCTCACCGGCAATCTGGCCCTGAACGGCTACAAGAAGGGCGACCTGGACAACCCGCGTGTGTTTGTCAACAAGCTGGACGCCCAGGCCAAGCTGGCCATGCCACGGGAAACCCTGCAGGATCTGGTGGTGGCACAGGCGCGTAATCTGTTCATGGTAGACGCCTCGGCAGAAAACCCGCCATCCGTGCAGGAAATCGACGAACTGGCCAAAAACCTGCTGGCCAGCCAGCTGGACGTATGGTCAGAACAAGGCTATGTCAAACTGGACGGCAGCCAGGTGCTCACTTCGGCAGAATGGAAAAACGGCCAGTTGAAGGTGAACAACCATGTGGTCAACCTGCCGCCCGCACCGGAAACCGTCGCCCAATAAACCCCACCTGAACAAAAATCCGCCTCCCCGCGAAAGCGGGGAGGCCGTTTAATGCCATCAGGTTAATGCCATCAGGACCGCGCGCATGCATGCCATTCTCCAGAACGCCCCCGGTGGAAGTGACAGTCTGTACTGGGGTGAAGCCGCCCTGCCCGAACCCGGCCCTGGGCAGCTGCGGGTGCGGGTGCGCGCCTGTGGCGTGAATCGCGCCGATATTGTTCAGCGCGAAGGCCGCTACCCGCCACCAGCGGATGCCTCGCCCATTCTGGGTCTGGAACTGGCCGGAGAAGTTGACGCGCTGGGGGAAAACGTCAGCGGCTGGGCATTGGGCGATGCCGTGCTGGCGCTGGTGCCTGGCGGCGCTTATGCCGAGTATGCCTTGGTCAATGCCGACGAAGCCCTGGCCAAACCGGCCAGCTGGAGCTGGGCACAGGCGGCGAGTGTGCCGGAAGCCTGGCTCACCGCCTGGTTGAATCTGATCGAAGTGGGCCAGTTACACGCCGGGCAAACCGTGTTGATTCATGCCGGAGCCAGTGGCGTGGGCGCAGCGGCCATCCAGCTGGCGCGCTGGCGTGGCGCAACCGTGGTGGCCACCTGCGGCAGCGCAGACAAAGCCGCCTTCTGCCAGCGGCTGGGCGCACACCAGGTGGTGAACTACCATGAAGCGGCATTTGCCGACACCGTGCGCGCGCTGGGCCGTGCCGATCTGGTGCTGGACTGCGTGGGCGGCAGCTATCTGGACGCGCATCTGAGCTGCCTGAAAACCGATGGCAAGCTGGTGCTGATTGGCGTCATGGGCGGTGCCCAGGCCATGCTGAACCTGGGCCTGCTGCTGGTCAAGCGCATCAGCCTGATTGGCTCTACCCTGCGCAGCCAGCCGCTGGCGCACCGGGCCGCACTGGCCCGTCAGCTACAGCAGCAACTGCCCTTATGGGATGCCGGGCTGTTTCAGTGGACACTGGACCGCACATTTGCCCTGCCCGACGCCGCCCAGGCGCAGGCCTGGCTGGAAGGAAACCATAATCAGGGCAAGGTTGTGCTGCTGGTGCCCTGATTCGTGTTGCTGCCCATGCTACGCGGGCTTTTACCCTAATGTGAGGTGGAACACTTCATGGCTTTCCAGTTACTCAGTGAGTGTGCCTTGGCTGCGGGTTGTCAGACCATCTCGGCACTGGAAGAATGGGACGATCAGATGGATCGTCTTTTACTCCCCTACGAGCAAGCGAATCCGCTGACCAATCTGAATCTGGTCAATATTGACGCGGCCTATTTCATGTTCGACTTGGTTGCGGAACGAGTGGTATTGGCCTACGCGATTTCAAAACCCAGCCTGACGAGACGAGATGCCAGCCGTATCCGGGGTTTTCCGAACGTCAATGCTTCTGTTAAACGGGTCATGGGGGAAAATGCCTTTTTAGCCGACAAGGGGCATTTTGTCGGCCATGCCAGCGGCGGCCCACTCGATATCAATTTGTTTCCGCAGCGCCGGGAATTAAACCGTGGTTGGTCAGAAGAAGGTAAACGTTATCGGGCAATGGAGCGCTATGTCGCAGAAAACACTGGCACGTTTTTCTATAGCCTGCCCATCTACGATGACGATAGCTGGGTGCCTGCAAAGCTTGAGTTCGCGATTCTGAAGCCGGACAACACCTGGTGGATTGATCGGTTCAGCAACAAATAAAAATATTACCACCTGGGAACGCGCCTCGACCCCGCTGGTTTTGTCACGACCAGAAACGACACCACGCCCCGAACGCCTGTTCCGCGCTCAAGACCTTCAGGTGCCCATCTGCGCCATAGTTAAGCAGCAGTTCGTCAGCCGTAAAAGGTGGTCATGCCAGCCAGCACAAGATACGGCAACGCGCCCAACAAGCCCTGACCGTGTTGCTCGACGGCGACAAGGCCCAACTGCCCCACGTCGGGGCGGACTTTTTGACCAGCAGAAAACCATGACAGCGCCCCTGCGATGCGTTTACTGGCTGCACAGGCAAACCGGAGAATCCTGCAGTAAAACCCAGAAAAATCAACAGCCTGGATTCCCACCCGCGCGCGAGTGACAATTTTTCTTCGCACCCCCATAAAACAACGGAATATTCCGGTTAAACTTTCTCTTTACACCGGGATCAAGACCGGGTTTTTATTGCATGGGGGCCGTCGTGCCAGTCACAACAAAGCGTGTTTTCATCTCCAGTACCTCCATTGACCTGCCGGAGCACCGGCAAAAGGTGATCGACGCTTGCAATCAGCTTGGCCTGATTCCTGACGGTATGGAACACTGGCCAGCAACCGATGCCACGGCATTCGACTTCTGTCTGGAAAAAGTCGATGAGGCCGATGTGTTTATCGGCGTTTATGCCCACCGCTATGGCTGGATACCGCCGGGGCACACTCAGTCCATCACCGAGCTGGAATACGACCGGGCGGTGAAAAAGGGGATTCCGCGCTATCTGTTCGTGATGGGCAAGAAGCACCCGATCCTTGCCGAAGATGTTGAAACAGGCTCTGGCGCTGAGGCCCTGAAAGCCTTCAAGCAACGTATCGGCGGCGAGCGGGTGTGGAAGACCTTTGATAACGTCGATCAATTACATGCCCATGTGCTGCATGCCCTGTCGGCACACGCCAAACCCGGCGATGACGACATCCCCACCCCCTTCATCAGCCTCCCCAATGGCGCCGCCCACTTCCTCGGCCGTGACGACGAACTCGCCGCCCTCGACGCCGCCTGGGATTCCGCCGGCACAACCGCCCTGGTCGAATTCATCGCCCCCGGCGGCACTGGCAAGACAGCGTTGATCAAGCGCTGGCTGGACACCTTTAAAACCGCCCACTGGCGCGGCGCTCGCCGGGTGTTTGCCTGGAGTTTCTACAGCCAGGGCAGCGGCGACGAGCGCAATGCTTCGGAAGACGTCTTTCTTGACAAGGCCATCAAATTTTTTGACGTTGCCGTCGAAGCCAGCGTTAACCCCGCCGACAAGGGCTGGGAGCTGGCCAAGGCGGTTGTGGCCCGCCGCAGCCTGCTGGTGCTGGACGGCCTTGAGCCGCTGCAACACCCGCCCGGCCCGCTGGCCGGCGAGCTGCGCGCCCCTGGCCTTAAAGCCTTGCTCACCCATCTGGCCACTGCCGGCCGCCCTGGCCTGGCGCTGCTGACCAGCCGGGAGGCGCTGAAAGACCTGGACGAATGGGTCAACAGCCCAAGCGGTGCCGCCCGGCGCATCGACCTGGGCAATTTGAGCGACGCCGACGGCGCGCGCCTGCTGCACGCCGAAGGGGCCAACAAGGCCGGCAGCAGGCCCATCGCCGCCGATGATGCCGAACTTACAGAAGCCAGCCGGCAGGTCAAGGGCCATGCTTTGACGCTGAGTTTGCTGGGCAGCTATCTGGCCTTGGCTTTTGCTGGCGACATCCGCCAGCGCGGCCAGGTGGATTGGGCCGAGGCGGATGCCGAAACCAAGGGTGGCCATGCTTTTCGGGTGATCGCCGCTTATGCGCGCTGGTTTGCCGGTGAGGGCAAAGCCCCCGAGCTACTGGCCGCGCTGCGCTTGCTGGGTTTCTTCGACCGCCCGGCCACTCAGGAGAACCTCGCCGCGCTGCGCGCCGCGCCAGCCATCGCCGGCCTGACCGAAGCGCTGATCGACCTCAAGCCCAGCCGATGGAACGCCACCCTCAAACGCCTGCAAACCCTGCGCCTGCTGGATGTTGACGCCGCCAGCGGCCGCCTGGACGCCCACCCCCTGCTGCGCGAATACTTTGCCGCTACGCTGAGCAAGAACCAACCCGAGGCCTGGCGAGAAGGCCATCGCCGGCTCTATCACCAACTTAAAGACAGTGCGCCGCACCACCCCGAAGGCCTGGCCGGTTTGCAACCGCTCTATCAGGCCGTGGTGCATGGTTGTCGGGCGGGTTTGTACGAAGAAGCCCGTGCTGAGGTGTATCGCGACCGCATTCTGCGTGGCACGGGGCAGGGTGGCTTTTACAGCACCAGGAAACTCGGTGCCATCGGCGCCGACCTGGGTGCGCTGGCCTGTTTCTTCGTTCAACCCTGGCAGCAGCTGGCTCCAGGCTTGTCGGCAGGCGACCAAGCCTGGCTACTCAGTGAAGCGGCCTTCCGCTTGCGCTCCCTGGGCCGGCTGGCGGAGGCGCTAGGACTCATGCAGGCTGGAGCACAGAGTACAGCGGCGCAAGCCGACTGGACAAACGCAGCCATTCAATACAGCAACCTTGCCGAGCTGCAACTAAGCCTGGGCGACATCGCGCAGGCCGTGGCCGATGCTGAATGCTCGGTAGACTACGCTAACCACAGTGGCGATACCTTTTGGCGTATGGCATCGCGCACCACACTGGCGGATGTCCGCCACCAGCAAGGGAAGCAGAAAGCCGCTCGTCGCGATTTTGCCGAGGCCGAGACCATGCAGGCCGAACGCCAACCCGACTACCCGCTGCTCTATGCACTACAAGGCTTTCAGTATTGCGAGCTGTTGCTGGCCGAGGCTGAGCGAGCCGCCTGGGGCGGATGGATAGCAGAAAAAAGTAGCGAAGGCTGCGCCCAAGTGGCGAAGCGGGCGGCTCAGACCTTAAAATGGGTCGAAGCCGAAAATTTTCCTCTCGATGTCGCCCTCGACCGTCTGACTCTCGCCCGCTGTGCCCTCTACGCCGACCTGCTGCACAGCCGCACGCCTAGCAAGGAAACTCAGCAGCACGCCGAAGCCGCCGTCGCCGGCTTGCGCAAGATGACAGAGCAAAATGAGCTACCACGCGCCCTCCTCACCCGCGCCTGGCTGCGCCACTGCCTGAACGACCTCTCCGGCGCTCAAGATGATCTGGCCGAAGCCCAGCGCATCGCCGAGCGCGGCGGCATGAAGCTCTTTCTCGCCGACATCGCCCTGACCCGTGCCCGCCTGTTCAACGATAAAGCCGAACTGGCCAAGGCCCGGGCGCTGATTGAGGCATGCGGTTATTGGCGGCGGCGGGAAGAGTTAGCCGATGCCGAAAGCAATTTGTATAGGGCGAATTTCTCTGCTTTTAAAGATGCCTTGCCCGATACGAATAATTATTACCAAGATGGAGACAGATTTACCCCCTCCCCCTTTCGCCCATCCGATCCACCAAGAACATTGTCTCCGAAAGAGTTCCTGACCCTTGTGTTCCACCTCGTTATCGGAAATTACGCTGACCCCAGCCTGTTGACTGACCTGAATGCCAATACCTTCAACAATGGCATCGAAAAGTTAGTTAAAGAACTGAAGCGCCCTAATGATCCCAGGGTGATCCTGGCTTGGCTGGATGAGTCCGAAGAAGTTCAACCTGACGACCTCTGGCTGGCCTGGGCGGCCAACGTCCACGAGGATGCTATCCAACGTTTGAGTGCATCGGTGAGCCCATGACAGCAAACACGAATTTTCCCGCTGAGGCTGTTGAACGTTTGGCGGATCGGATATTGGCTGGCGAGGTTGTTTTCTTTATCGGAGCCGGGTTCTCGCTGGATAGTGAGGGAAACAGCGCAAAGCTACTGATTGCACGATTGCTGGCGCGATTTGATGCCTCGATCGATGCGTTGAATGCGCTCGGAGGTAAAGAGCGCGATAAAGCTGAGGAATTGAAGAAGGAAATTCAAGACACCTTCTGGCTGACCGACGAGCCAAAGGAGAATTATCCAGAATTGCTTGCAGCGCATTACTACCCTATCAATGACTGGTTTTGTAGTGCTTTTGGCGAATTGATCAGCCATATCAAACGTGAAAATTTGAGTGCACGCATTGATACCGCTGAGATTAATGCCGAAGAAAATCAGCATCTCCAAATTTATTCTGGTAGCAGCAAACCTATCCCACTTATGCCCATAGGCCTTAATGATCTGCTGGAATTTTCGTCTGTTTCTGACGCCGGCAAGGCTCTGTTTCTCGATACCATGGGCTTCAACGATCCCGCAGTGATGGGGGGGCAGCCATGCGACAAGAGTCTCACGCAGGTTAAGAAAAGCTACGGCAACAGCCTGCTTGATCGTCACCATGTGTTGGCCAGGCTGGCGATGGAAGGCTGGTGCCCATTACTGTTGACAACGAACTACGATCTACTGCTCGAAGGTGCTTACCGGCTGGCGGGGATGCTGCCGAGGAAAGGCCAATGCGATAGCCCAAGTCTGGAATATCAGACTTACGGCCATTTCCACCGCATTGCTGCCGCGAGCGATTACTTTGCCAGTGGCGCTGGCCATCGCACGGCACAGATCGTCAAGATGCATGGCTGCGTAGACGCTTATCGTGAATGCCGCAAAGAACAAGAAAAATGGCAGGCTTATTTGCCGGCAATGGTTTTCACTTACCGGGAGATTCAGCACTGGCGTGAGGACGCCTGGTCGCGGGATATGCTACGTTCCATTTTGCGTACGCGAACAGTGGCTTTTTGTAGTTACAGCACCCAAGACCCGGTGATTCATGACACCATTCGTTCGGTTTACGAGGAAATGAATGCTCGCCGGCCAGCACAGAAAAAATGCTTACCCTCAGAGAAGGATCGCCCTGACCCCGCTTTTGTTTTCGATGCCTTCGGCCAAGGGAATTTTCATCAACAGGAAATATTGCGCGCAGCCGCCAAAGTGGCAGGTACTGTCCATCCACCGAGAAATTGCCGTCAGAATCTGCTGGGTTTTCATTTCAAGAGCCATACTGAGAAGGCCTTCCCGAATATCGACGAATTATTTCGCTGGGTCTATCACCGCACTTTGAGACGCCGCCAGCAGCAGGTCTTGGATAGTCAACTGCCTACCGTGCTGGCAGCAATTTTTGGCCACCCCTGTCACCAAGATGAATTGGACGCATTACGTGATCGATTCAAGGATCTTTATGAGTACGAGGAGGCAGAAGCTGCCAAATGGGACAATACAGACGATTCTCGACGTCGTTTTAGTGCGATCTGCGGCTGGAGTGACGGGTTTCATATTCCTTTACTACGTGAAATGGCCGCAGCTGAGATTTTAAGAACTCATCTAGGCAAGGAATTATCGATACGCCAGGATCTTGGTCAGAAAATGGCAGTGTCTTGGTACTGCCCTACTCTGGACCATCCGGACTGGTGCGCGTGGGCGGTGATACTGGAAATGGCGCTGCGCCAGCTTGCCGCCCATTGGCGGAAACAAGCCAATACATGGATGCAATATAGCCCGTGGCTCAAAGCAGAAGCTGGTGACTTGGGCGCTCAAGTGGATATTTCGGCTGGGCCGGATCGGCCGACGCCGGTACGGATCACGATCGGTGTCGAAAATCTGGCCGGTCGCCCCAAGGAAGAAGGCCTGGCCTTGCACAAGCATTTGCACTGGAGCCTCGTTCCGGATGGATTGCCATGGCCACGTCAGCAGGCATGTCCATCAGAAAGCGTTTTTCTTCAGGGTTACGACCGGCACGTGCCGGGCGCCAAGGCACTTTGGGCTTTGGCGCGGAACGACGTGTCCGAAGGGTTTCAAGATATCACCAGCTTCATTCATACCTTGCTGAACGGGAGATTCCAATGACCGACCAGGTTTCCTCCAACCTGTCTGTGGTAGTGGCCGAGCTGGCCAGGAAATTGCGTGATTTCTATGGCGCCATCAAAGTGGAATGCACTGAATTGTGGAGCCTTCAGCACGGCGTGGGTTATGTTGAGAATGCAGTTTTCATTGCGCATTATCATTTTGATGTGACAGCCGATCTGTTGATCTTCGATCCTGCGGTCGGCAGTATTGGCCTTGTTCGGATATTGACTGCAAAGACCAAGCCAAACATGGCCGGGCAGCAAGTGCGTAGCTATGTGGACCAAGCAGCCTATTTGCGCCATCTATTGGTGAACGAGGCGGAACGGCAGTCCAAGCTCGTCCCATCTGTCGAATTGGTGCTGGTCTATCCAGCTTCTGTTGATGCCATCGCCGACAAAGTTGCCGAAGGGCTCAGGGATACCATTACGAGTACAGACCTGCTTGATGGCATAGGCGTCAATACACTCGGCTACCAGTCACAGAAGAATAAGGTTGAATTCGAAGCAGAGGGTTTAGGTCACGCTTTTGCGTGGTTGCTGCACGATACCCGTGAATGGTTGCAGACACGGAAAGAAGACCCTTCGGCCACGAGCCAGGCGGTAATGACCAAGTTGGCTATCGATAATTTCCGAACTTTTGGCACGCGGGAACTGGAGCTGCCGAAATACTGCTCGGGGAAACAGAAACGTCCTCGCATCCATCTGGTCCATGGCCAGAATGGCAGTGGCAAGTCCAGTATCGCCGAGGCTATCGAGTTCGCCGTAACCGGCCGCCTACGTCGCCTCGGCGACTCGCAGCTTTACGCCCAAACCTTATGTAACCGCGACACACAAAACGCCAAAGACGCGCAAGCCAGCGTGACCCTATTCAGAGGCAGTGCTGACAAAGTAGTCCGCAAGATCGAGAAAGCGCCCATCAAGCCCTTGTTAAAGAGGTTCGATGGCCGTGCATTGGTGCTGGATCAGGCAACCATGGATGATCTAAGTCGCGCTGGCGATGCCCGCCGTGCCGCGACCTTGCTGGGGGCTTTTTTTCCAGAGGACTACGAGATTTTTCAGGACTACGAGGGTGCTGAAAAAAAAGCCAAGGCGGCTCGCTCTGTGTTGTCCGCCGAGCTGGAGAACATTTTCACCGCATTCGATGTAACAACCCTGTCCCTTGCAGAAGATACAAATCTCTTTTCACAATGGCCTGTCTCACGCCTTTGGTCGGAGGACTTCGCCGCTTTTCTGCCGTTGAAGGCAAAAACGCTGGAAGCGCTGGCGCCACAGCTAGGCGATCTTCAAAGCAATCTTCTGTCATGGCTCAAGGCTCCGCCGGACAAGGCAGAGATGCTCGCGGCGATGGATCAAGTTGACGCCGCGCTGGAGGCCTTGCGCCAAAGAGCCGCCTTTCGTCAAGAGAAATTAAGTACGGCAGACAAGGCGTTGAAGCAACTGGCCCACTGGGAACCCAATGATGTCAATCAAAGTACGAGCGAAACGTACACCGAACGGTTGAATCGCTGGTTGCGGCTACATGCCCTGACCGACCTTGCCGACCGACGGTGGGCGGTAGCAAGAACGCTTGAGCAAGCCAAGCCGGCGGAAACCAACATCCTTGAGCCCGGCAGCCCTCTAAACAGCGATCAACTGGCCACATTGAATCGACAACGCATTCAATGGCGTACAGAGCGTGACCAGGCGCGGAGCGAATTGCAGAAGCACCATGCTATCGAAGGTAGTGCGACTTCCCGTGCTTCCGAAGGCAAGAGCACACGCCTGCGGGAGGATGAAATTGCCGCCCTCAATGAGGCTGGCGAATGGTTGGAAGTCGGGGGCCTTCGCCTGAGCGGACTTGGCGATGCAATTGGAAAAGCATTAAAGGAAAATTGCGCGGTGACCGTTGGCGCGATAAGCATTGGTGCGATGGATTGGAAGGAGCGGTTGGCAGCGGCCATCAAAGCGTGCCTGGAGGCGCTTGGCGAGCTCAAGGCTCTTGGCGAGCACTGGCTGGGCGGTCGCCAGCGCCATGAACGCTTGCTGAAAGCGCTGAGGAGCCACCATGAGCTCATGGAGTGGGAAGCAAAGGCAACCAAGCAGTTGACCGCACAATTACAGAAGCATGATTCCTTACTCGGCAAAACGCTGACTGAATTTGCCTACTTGCTGACGCCCGCACGTTGGGCCTATGAAAAACTGAACCTGAAACTGAGTACGAACGATAATGGGCAGCACGTACTCACCATGACTGGGGACGCACCGGAGATAGCATCCGCCCACCGCCTCAATGCAGCTGAGCTTTATAGTGTCGCCCTTGCCATGTTCCTGCTTTGTGCACGCCGGCCGGATAATACGCTGCGGCTTCTGGTGCTCGACGACCCCTTCCTGAATATGGATGAACTGACGGTGAGCACCGTCGCTCGCGCCATTGGCCGGCTGGTCCGACTATGGCCGGACAGCGATGGTTGGCGTCTACTTATTCTTCTGCATCGGGAGTCGGACGTGCGCTGCTTCGCCCGTGAGGTTCCGTGCACGATTCATCGTCTGCCTTGGCTATCACCCAAGCCGCAAGACAGCGGCCAGAAGATCGAAACAGAATTCAGCCGCCATAGCGGCCAGTTGTTGGATATCGATGCGTTGTTGAAGCCGAAGGGGTCTGCCGCTGGCACCACGACGGCCAATAAAAAAACCACTGCGGCGGTCCGGAGCACGCCATGACCCGCATCTTCATCAGCTACAGCCACCAAGACGAAATTTGGAAAGACCATCTGCTCAGCCATCTGAACGTATTGGCCGGCGAGGGGCTGGAAGCCTGGGATGACCGCCGGATTGCCGCTGGGGACGATTGGTTGCCAGCGATTGAGCGAGCCATTGCCGAATGTGATGTGGCGGTGCTGCTGATTTCTCGCCACTTCCTCACCTCAAAATTCATTGCAGGTCAGGAAGTGCCGCCTTTGCTGCAACGCCGCGAGGCGAACGAGTCTCGCGTCATTCCGCTGATCGTCAGCCCCTGCCAGTGGCAGCGCATCGACTGGCTGAAGGTGATACAGGGCCGGCCGCGAGACGGCAAGCCCCTGTCGGGCATGAGCCAGCACGATGCTGACCTTGCGCTTTCCAACCTTGCCGGCGAAATTGCCGATCTCGCCCCATCTGCCACTATCCCCACGCAGCCAACGGCAGAAACGTCGCCGCGCATTGATGTTTCTCATCTCCCAGCCGGCTCCGAGCATTTTTTTGGCCGTGAGGAAGAACTGGCGGTGCTGGATGCCGCCTGGGCCGATGGCCAGCACAGCCATGTGGTGGAATTGGTCGCGCCCGGTGGCGTTGGCAAGAGTGCGCTGGTCAGGCGCTGGCTGGAGAACTTGGGGCGGGATGGTTGGCGCGGGGCGCGGCGGGTTTACGCCTGGAGTTTTTACAGCCAGGGCACAAGCCATGACCGACAGGCGTCCGACGACGCCTTCCTGAGCGCCGCCCTGGCCTGGTTCGGCGTCGAGCTGGACCCGGCAACGAATCCCTGGGACAAGGGCCAACGCCTGGCCGAAGCAGTGACCGCCTCGCGCACGCTGCTGGTGCTGGATGGCGTCGAGCCGCTGCAATACCCGCCCGGCCCGCTGGCCGGCGCTTTGCGCGCGCCGGGTGTCAAGGCGCTGCTGGAATGCCTGGCCAGCGCCGGCCAGCCCGGCCTTTGCCTGGTGACCAGCCGCGAGCGGCTGACCGATCTGGCCCAGTACGCGCGCAACGCCAGCCGCCCGGAGGGGGCAGTGCTGCGCCGCCCGCTGGAAAATCTCAACGAGGTGGACGGCGCCCGCCTGCTGCATGTTCTCGGCGCCAAGCGGGCCGGCAACGTGACCGTGGAGGACAACGACGAGGAACTGAAAACCGCCAGCCGCGAAGTGCGCGGCCATGCCTTGACGCTGAACCTGCTTGGCCGCTATCTGGCGCTGGCTTACGCAGGCGACATTCGCCAGCGGGCGCTGATGGACTTCCAGGAGGCCGACAACGCACTGAATGGCGGCCATGCCTTCAAGGTCATCGCGGCTTACGAGCACTGGTTTAGCAACAACGGAAAAAACGGCGAGCGGGAACTGGCCGCCTTGCGCCTGCTGGGCTTTTTTGATTACCCGGCCGACCTGAAAAGCCTGCGCGCTCTGCGCAAACCGCCAGCGCTGCCCGAGGTCAGCCGGCCCTTGGTCAACCTGACGTCGCCGCAATGGCAAGCCACCTTGCAAAGGCTGGTCGATTGCGGGCTGGCTTTTTACAACGAGGACAACACCACGCTGGATGCGCACCCGCTGGTGCGGGAATATCAGGCCAAGGTGTTGCAGACGCGCTTTCGTTCAGCTTGGCGGCAAGGGAACAAGCGGCTCTATGAGTTTTTGGCCGACAGCGTCAAGCATCGGCCAGATGATCTGGAAGGCTTGCAACCGCTCTATCAGGCGGTGGTGCATGGCTGCCGGGCGGGGCTGCACCAAGAGACGTGTGTCGAGGTGTATCGCGACCGCATCCTGCGCGGCGCGGGGCCGGGTGGCAGCTACAGCATCCACAAGCTCGGTGCCTTCGGCGCTGAGCTAGGGGCGGTGGCCTATTTTTTCGTGCAGCCCTGGCAACAGCTGGCGCCAGGCTTGTCGGCAGGCGACCAAGCCTGGCTGCTCAACCAAGCAGCCTTCAGTCTGCGCGCCTTGGGCCGGCTGGCAGAGGCACAGGAACCCATGCGGGCAGGAGCAGAGATGCGGGTGGAGCAAGGAAACTGGAAAAATGCAGCCGCAGTCTACAGCAACCTTGCCGAGCTGCAACTGAGCCTGGGCGACATCGCCCAGGCCGTGGCCGATGCCGAACGCTCGGTAGGCTATGCAGACCAGAGTGGCGATGTCGCTTGGCATATGGTATTTCGCACCACCCTGGCAGATGCCCGCCACCAGCAAGGCGAGCGGGAAGCCGCCCGCAGCGGCTTCGCCGAGGCCGAGGCCATGCAGGCCGAGCACCAACCTGAGTACCCGCTGCTCTATGCGCTGCAAGGCTTTCGGTATGGCGAGCTGCTGCTGGCCGAGGCCGAACGGGCCGCCTGGGGTGGACCGACTGCGGGAGAGGGCAGCGAAGGCTGTGCCCAGGTGGCGAAGCGGGCGGCCCAGACTTTGGTATGGGCCGAAGCCAACCAAGCCTCCCTCCTCTGCATCGCCCTCAACCACCTGACCCTCGCCCGCTGCACCCTCTACGCCGACCGGCTGCACGGCCGCGCCCCCGGCGACAAAGCTCGGCAGCACATCAAAGCCGCCGTTGATGGCCTGCGCCAAGCTGGCGCACAAGAGTTCATCGTCCGTGGCCTCCTCACCCGCGCCTGGCTGCGCCACAGCCTGGACGACCTCCCCGGCGCCGAAGCCGACCTTGATGAAGCCCAGCGCATCGCCGAGCGCGGCGGCATGAAGCTCTTTCTCGCCGACATCGCCCTGACCCGCGCCCGCTTGTTTAACGACACCGTTGAACTCGCCAAGGCGCGGGCGCTGATTGAGGCGTGCGGCTATTGGCGGCGGCGGGAAGAGCTGGAGGATGCCGAGAAGCGGCTGGCTGGTGCCGGCGGCTGAGGGGGATTTGCCGCATAGTGCCTGAAAATGAGCACCTTGCGGCCGATGCCGACACGCCGGCGAGTTGTCGCTTAGGCATATTGTGCTTGTCGCCTAGCGACGCGCTGATTGATTCAGAAAAATCGTTTTTGCCAAAAGCAAAACCTAGCAAAATCAACATCCTGGATTCATGCCTTTTTGGGAATGACGATTTTTCCAGCGTATCCCTAGTAGCCAGTCACGATGATATGAAGCAAATGACTGGCAGCTAGACCGCTTTCGGCATGCGTTTCACCTGACGTGTCGTTCCCGCGCAGGCGGGAACCCAGACCGCGCTACAGCGTGCGCTGTGGGTGTTGAGCGTTGTCGGATAGTCAGCGCGCTGTGGATGCCCCTGGATTCCCGCCTGCGCGGGAATGACGCGGTGGGGTGCGGCGGATGGTTCGCTGTGTCAAATCAAGATGTTGTGTTGAAATAAATAAAGCAAGACATCCGACGTCGGCTTGCTCGCAGGCACCCTCGTGTTTCAACGTGACTGGCTACTAGCTCTTGAAAGACAAATCCCCCGCCGGTTTCCCGACGGGGGATTTTTTGATTGCTACGCTCGACCGGTAAAACCGGCCGATTGTCACAATTACATCTCGACCGTAGCAGCCTGTTCCACAAACTCCGGAATCTGGTCGAAGTTCATGTAGCGATACACGTCAGCTGCTTTGGCGTTCACCAGCTTGATCTGCTCCATGTATTCCTCAACCGTCACGATGCGACCGGCCAGCGCGCACATGGCGGCCAGTTCGGCGGAACCGAGGTACACCTGGGTGTCGATACCGAGGCGGTTCGGGAAGTTACGGGTGGAGGTGGAGATCGCGGTGGAGCCCTTGCGGATCTGCGCCTGGTTACCCATGCACAGCGAGCAGCCCGGCATTTCCATGCGCGCGCCGGACTTGCCGAGGATGCCGTAGTAGCCTTCTTCGGTCAGGATCAGTGCGTCCATCTTGGTCGGCGGGGCGATCCACAGACGGGTCGGGATGTCGGACTTGCCTTCCAGCACCTTGCCGGCGGCACGGAAGTGGCCGATGTTGGTCATGCACGAGCCGATGAACACTTCGTCGATCTTGGCGCCGGCCACTTCGGACAGCACCTTGACGTCGTCCGGGTCGTTCGGGCAGGCCAGGATCGGCTCGGTGACTTCAGCCAGGTCGATTTCGATGACGGCAGCGTACTGGGCGTTGGCGTCGGCCTTGAGCAGTTCGCCGTTGGCAATCCAGTCTTCCATGGCGTTGATGCGGCGCTTCAGGGTGCGGGCATCCGAGTAGCCTTCGGCGATCATCCACTTCATCAGGGTGATGTTGGAACGCATGTACTCGACCATCGGTTCCTTGTTCAGGGCGACGGCACAGGCAGCAGCAGAACGCTCGGCAGCGGCGTCGGACAGCTCGAAAGCCTGTTCAACCTTGAGGTTCGGCAGACCTTCGATTTCGAGGATGCGGCCAGAGAAGACGTTTTTCTTGCCCTTCTTCTCGACGGTCAGCAGGCCGGCTTTGATGGCGTACAGCGGAATGGCGTTCACCAGGTCACGCAGGGTGATGCCCGGTTGCATTTCGCCCTTGAAGCGCACCAGCACCGATTCCGGCATGTCCAGCGGCATCACGCCGGTGGCAGCGGCAAAGGCCACCAGGCCAGAACCTGCCGGGAAGGAAATACCAATCGGGAAACGGGTGTGCGAGTCACCACCGGTACCAACGGTATCCGGCAGCAGCAGGCGGTTCAGCCAGGAGTGAATCACGCCGTCGCCCGGACGCAGTGCAACACCGCCACGGGTGGAGATGAAGGACGGCAGTTCGCGGTGCATGCGCACGTCAACCAGCTTGGGGTAAGCGGCGGTGTGGCAGAAGGACTGCATGACCAGGTCGGCGGAGAAGCCCAGGCAGGCCAGGTCTTTCAGTTCGTCGCGGGTCATCGGGCCGGTGGTGTCTTGCGAACCCACGGTGGTCATCTTCGGCTCGCAGTAGGTGCCCGGCAGGATGCCGGTCACGCCGCAGGCCTTGCCCACCATCTTCTGGGCCAGCGAGTAACCTGCGCCGTCGTCAGCCGGGTTTTGCGGCAGGCGGAACAGGGTGGACGGGGCCAGGCCCAGGGCTTCACGTGCCTTGGCGGTGAGGCCACGGCCAATGATCAGCGGAATGCGGCCACCGGCGCGCACTTCGTCCAGAATCACCGGGGTTTTCAGGGTGGTTTCGGCAATCACGGCACCGTTTTTGGTGGCGGTGACCTTGGCGGTGGCGGTATCGATCAGCAGTTCGATTTCATCGCCCATGTCCATCTGGGCGCAATCGATTTCGATCGGCAGCGCGCCAGCGTCTTCCATGGTGTTGAAGAAAATCGGGGCGATCTTGGAGCCCAGACACACGCCGCCAAAGCGCTTGTTCGGCACAAACGGGATGTCTTCGCCGGTAAACCACAGCACCGAGTTGGTGGCGGATTTACGCGAGGAACCGGTACCCACCACGTCGCCGACGTAGGCGACCAGGTTGCCCTTGCTGCGCAGTTCTTCCAGGAATTTCACCGGGCCGCGCACGCCGGCTTCTTCCGGGGTGATGCCATCGCGCGGGTTTTTCAGCATGGCCATGGCGTGCAGCGGGATGTCCGGGCGGGACCAGGCGTCCGGGGCCGGCGACAGGTCGTCGGTGTTGGTTTCGCCGGTGACCTTGAACACGGTGAGTTTTTGCGAGGCCGGCACTTCCGGACGGCTGGTGAACCATTCGGCGTCAGCCCAGGATTGCAGCACGCCCTTGGCGTTGGCGTTGCCCTTGTCGGCCAGTTCCTTCACGTCGTGGAAGAAATCGAACACCAGCAGGGTTTTTTTCAGGGCATCAGCGGCAATGCCACCCAGCGCGGCGTCGCCCAGCAGGTCGATCAGCGGCTTGATGTTGAAACCGCCGAGCATGGTGCCCAGCAGTTCGGTGGCTTTTTCGCGGGAGACCAGCGGGGAGCTTGCTTCGCCCTGGGCGACAGCGGCCAGGAAAGAGGCCTTGACCTTGGCGGCATCGTCAACGCCAGCCGGAACACGGTGGGTGAGCAGGTCAACCAGCGTGGCTTCCTCGCCCTGCGGCGGGTTCTTGAGCAGCTCGACCAGTTCGGTGGTCTGCTTGGCGTTCAGGGGGAGCGGGGGAATTCCGATTTCGGCACGTTCTGCGACATGCTGACGATAAGCTTCTAGCACAGCTTCATCCTCTCTATCTCAGGCAAGAGTATCTGGTGGGGGTAAAACGTCCCGGCGGGTCTGGAACCCGGAACACCGACTCGAAGCGGAGGCTGCACATGCTGGGCGACGTGCTGCCAGGGGCAGCGGGGCCGTCAGAATGCCGTGGAGCGGGTCCGTGCGGGGGAGGCCTGTCGAAACGGCGTAATTTTATCGGAAAGCGGACTTAATGTGAAGAAAATGCGACACTTTTTCCGGTTTTTTTCACTAATATGTGGTTTTTACCGGGCAACTGCCACATTTTGCCAATTTGCCAGCTTTGTCTTCACCGTACACCCTGCACCCGGATTGTGCCAGGGTTTTTGCCATGAATTCAGCAGCTTGCCTGGCAAGCCCCATCACCATGCTCCGGGGCAAAGCCAGCAGGGGGCACGGGTTTCCCCCAATGGCCAAACCGGCGCATTGCCTGGTGCTGTGTCCGCATTCAATCCGAATGAGAAGTTAGGCTGCCAATTTCACAACCGGTGAGCTTTGATGCTGTGCATGGGCAAGGCAATGCGTGTGACGGAGCCCGGTCATGGCGGCAGGGCAATCGATGGCATTCATGCGATTGCTCTGTGGGACGCAGCACACTGCGTTCCGGAAATTCCGGTTTGTGTACAATAACTGCCTGTTCAATCCGCCATGGCATAGGGTGATGAAATTCAATTTTATTCTGGCCAACACATGGCAAGTCATCTGGGGCCTGCTGGCGCAAAAGGAAGCATGCTGATGTACACCGGCTATCAGAGTGGCTACCTTGCTCACGCGCTGTCGCTTGAGGGGGGGGCTGAGGACGCATTGACACAAACCATCGCCAGCGCCAAGGTAGACATGAATCCTCACCAGGTGGATGCGGCCTTGTTCGCGCTGGCTTCACCGCTTTCCCACGGTGTCATCCTTGCCGATGAAGTGGGTCTGGGCAAGACTATCGAAGCCAGCTTGGTGCTGGCGCAAAAATGGGCCGAGCACAAACGCCGCCTGCTATTGGTTGTTCCCGCTACCCTGCGCAAGCAATGGAGCCAGGAACTGGTCGAGAAATTTTCCCTGCCCTCGCGGATTCTCGAAGCCCGCAATTTCAAAGAAGCGCAAGCGGCTGGCGCAGATAACCCCTTTCAGACGGAAAGCGCCTTCGGCGAACCTGCCGTCGTCATCTGCTCCTATGAGTTTGCCTCACGCAAGCAAGTCGAACTGGCGGCCGTGTCCTGGGATCTGGTGGTGTTTGACGAAGCACACAAGCTGCGCAATTTCTATAAAGGCGAAAGCGCAAAGATCGCCAGCCGGCTTGATGCTGCGCTCAAAGGGCGTCCCAAGCTTTTGCTCTCTGCCACGCCGCTGCAAAACAACCTGCAGGAACTCTATGGCCTGATCGCCATCATCGATCCGCATTTCTTCGGCAACCTCGACGCCTTCAAGGCCCGGTATTGCCGGCCAAAGCTGGAAAATGCCGAATTCGAGCAACTGCGCGACCGTCTGAAAACCATCTGCAAACGCACCCTGCGCCGTCAGGTGCAAGAAACCGGCGGCATCAAATTTACCCGCCGCTACTCGATGACCGAGGACTTTCGGCCATCGCCGGATGAGCTCGAACTCTATCAGCAGGTTTCCGAATATCTTCAGGACGACACCATCCTGTCGATCAAACCCGGCGCTCGCCATCTGGTCACGCTGGTCATCCGCAAGATTCTGGCCTCGTCCTCCTTCGCCATCCAGGGCACGCTGACTACCATGATCGAGCGGTTGGAAAAACAGCTGCCACTGACTGACGCGCTGAACGATTACGACGCCATCGCCGATCTGGCCGATGAGGAAGGCATTGACGAAGAAGACACCGTCGATCCTGCTGCCCTGGCTGCGGAAGTTGATCAACTCAAGGGGTTTCGCCGCCTGGCTGACAGCATTGCCCGTGATGCCAAGGCTGACGCCTTGCTGCGCGTTCTCGGCAAAGCCTTCGATTTTGCCGAACGGCTGGGCGGTAAGCGCAAGGCGGTTATTTTCACTGAATCGGTGCGCACCCAATCGCAACTCAAGCAACTTCTTGAAGATAACGGCCACGCCGGCAAAATCGCCATGCTTAATGGCAGCAACGCTGACCCGGACTCCAAAGCCATCCTGAAAAACTGGCTGAAGCAGCACGAAGGCAGCGGTCGTATTTCTGGTGCCAAGACAGCTGACATGAAAGCCGCCCTGGTTGATCACTTTCGCGAAGCGGCGGAAATTCTTATCTGCACCGAAGCCGGCGCCGAAGGGATCAACCTGCAATTCTGCTCGCTGCTCATTAATTACGACCTGCCGTGGAACCCGCAGCGGGTCGAGCAGCGGATTGGCCGCGTCCATCGTTACGGGCAAAAAAACGATGTTGTCGTGGTCAATTTCATTAATAAGGGCAACCGGGCTGACCAACGGGTTTTCGAACTGCTCAGCGAGAAATTCCAGCTCTTTGAAGGCGTCTTTGGTGCTTCTGATGAAATTCTCGGCAGCATCGAATCCGGTGTTGACATCGAGCGTCATATCCACGAGATTTATCAGCGCTGCAAGAACACCGATCAAATCGATGCCGAATTCGACCAGCTACAAGCCAAATTCAAAGCCGAACTCGACGCCCGTACCACGGAAACCCGCCGCTCGGTACTGGAAAATCTTGACGTTGATGTCGTCAAACACCTCAACCTGACCAAGGACAAGACCGAACAGCACGTCAACGACTATCAGGAAAAGCTGCTGTTGCTCGCCCGCATGATGCTGCCCAAGGCGCAGTTCGACGCCCATCGCTTTTTGCACGACGGCCACTGGTACGACGTGCGCTGGCAGAAGGCCGAAAGCGCCAACGCTCGTTTCCTGCGCCCCAACGAAGGACTGGGTGCCACACTGCTTGCCGAGGGCAAGGCGGGCCTGAAAGCGCTGCCGGTCGCCACGCTTGAGTTCGATCTTGACCATACCCCCAACGGCCAGCATTCCCGCCTCCGCGACTTCGCCGGTCAATCAGGCGAACTGCGGGTGGAAAAACTCGCCCTCACCACCGCCCGGCAGCGCATCGAACACCTGCTGGTCGCCGCTTGCAGCGACAGCGGCAACGTGCTGGACAGTACACAGGCCGAACGCCTGCTTACCCTGCCGGCTCGCCTGCTCGACGCGGCGGACACCTCGCTGGATGAGGCCAGGCTGGCCGAACTCCTGGCGCAGCAGGCCAGCCATAAGCTCGACGACGCATTGCGATTGAACGAACGCTACTTCACCGAAGAAAGCGAAAAACTCGACAGCTGGGCCGAAGACCGACGCATGGCTCTGGACATCCGCATCAAGCAACTCGACCAGGAAATCAAGGAAGCCCGCAAGGCCGTCCGCCAGTTGGCCTCACTGCAAGACAAGCTCAACGTCAAGCGCGCCATCAAGCAGCTTGAGCAAGAACGCGACCGCGTGATGCTCGACTACCACGAAGAAAAAAAACGCATCGACGCCGAAGAAGATCAACTGCTCAACGAAATCGAAGCCGCGCTGAAACTCACGCCGCAGCGCCAGCGCCTGTTTGCCATCCGCTGGCGCTTGAAAGCCTCATGAGAAAAGCCCCATGATCGATACCACCGACCTCATCCGCGAACTCCTCTACCAGGTCCGGCTCGGCGAAGATTCCGCCTACGAATTCAAGAGCATTGCCATCAAGGGCAAGAAGGTCGAACAGCCGCACCGAGACAGCGTCGCCGACGAACTCGCCGCCTTCGCCAACGCGCGTGGCGGCATTCTGGTGTTGGGGGTGGCCGACAAAACGCGGGAAGTCGAAGGCATCGCCCGCGAAGACCTCGACACCGTAGACTTGTGGCTGGCCAACATCGCCAGCCAACTCGTCGATCCGCCGTTACCCATCGAAACCCGGCTGGTCGAAATCCCCAACCGCCAGGGCGAAGCCAAACCCGTTGTCTGGGTGCGCGTCGCCAAGAGCGTTTTCGTCCACCGCAGTCCGAGCGGCTACTACCACCGCGTGGGCTCCAGCAAGCGGGAAATGTCACCGGAACTGCTGGCCCGGATATTCCAGCAGCGCAGCATGGTGCGCCTGATCCGTTTCGACGAGCAGCTTGTTCCCCAGGCCGAAAAGGAAGCCATCGCCCCGGAACTCAAGGTCCGCTTCCTGCGCGGTGACCTGCCGGAACAGACGCAGCTCAAGAAGCTCTACCTGATCGGCGACGACGAAAGTGGCACAACGCGCCTCACCGTCAGCGGCGTGCTGCTGCTCACCGCGCGCCCGGCAGATTTTCTCTCATCGGCCTACGTCCAGTGCGTTGCCTATTCCGGCACTGAGCGCAATGCCGAATACCAGCTTGACGCCCAGGACTGCGATGGCCCGGTGGATGAGCAAATTCGCCTTGCTTTCCACTTCGTCAAACGCAATATGCGCACCGAAGCCGTCAAGCGCCCCGGCCGCATCGACATTCCGCAATACGATCTGGCCGCCGTGTTTGAAGCCATCGTCAATGCCGTTGCCCACCGCGACTATTCGATGCACGGCGCGCGCATCCGCCTGCACCTGTTTGCCGACCGCCTCGAACTTTCCACCCCCGGCGGCCTGCCCAACAGCCTGACCATCGACAGCATGGACGCCAACAGCATCACCCGTAACGAAACCCTGGTGAATTTGCTGTCGCGCTATTATCCTGCCGACCCGGTCAGCAAACGGCAGAACCTGATCGAACGGCGTGGCGAAGGTGTGCCAACCATCCTCGCCGCCAGCGAGCGCCTGTCGCTGCGTCGCCCGCTGTACCAGCAGCTTGATCACACCGAACTCAAGCTCACCATTTACGCCGCCAGCCGCGAGAAAAACGGTTTGGTGGCGCAGTTCAGTGCGGAATAAGCGTTGCCCAATTCACCGAGAGATGGAACACATGATCAATCACATCAAACTTAACAATTTTGGCCCACTCTCGCATATCAACTGGTCAGAACTTGGCAAGATCAACCTGATCATCGGCGGCAATGGCAGTGGCAAAACTTTTTTGCTCAAAGCCATCTACAGCAGCCTGCGCACACTGGAAGACTACAAACGCGGCAATGAGCAACGCTCTGCCTCCGATATTCTAGCCGACAAGCTGTACTGGACATTTCAGGCGGAAAAAATTGGCGACCTGGTCAGCAAGGGTGCCGACACGCCATTGTCGAGCGATATCGCATTCGACGGAAAATCCTTCTCCTACAGCTTTGGCAAAGACACCAGCAAGCAAATCGCCAGCATTGAAAATCACGTTCCGCCCCGCGCCAGCAATTCTGTTTTTCTGCCCGCCAAAGAAGTGCTCTCCCTGCACCAGATCATTTTGGCCGCCCGGGAACAAGACAAAGTCTTTGGCTTTGACGACACCTACTATGACTTGGCCAGGGCCTTGCGTATTTCGACCAGCCGGGGAAAAAACTACAAAGAATTCTCCGACTCACGCAAACAACTCGAAAATATTCTCGGCGGCGTCATCGAATATGACGAAGCATCGGGCCGCTGGTTATTCATCAAGGGACGCCATAAATTCCCGATTGGCGTCACCGCCGAAGGCATCAAGAAAATTGCCATTCTCGATACCTTGCTCGGCAATCGCTACCTCGACATCAATTCAGTTGTCCTGATTGATGAACCCGAATCAGCGCTGCACCCTACTGCAATCTCGCAGTTGCTCGACATCGTTGCCATGCTGGCCGAACGCGGCATTCAGTTTTTTATGGCCAGCCACTCCTATTTTGTCGTCAAGAAACTCTATCTCATTGCCCAGGCGCGCAACTGGCCAATCCCCGTCATCTCGGCAACCGACGATGGCTGGGTTTGTGATGATTTGCAAAACGGCATGCCGGAAAACCCGATCATTGCCGAATCCATCCGCCTATACCGTGAAGAAGTGGAACTGGCCCTGAAATGACCACAGCCAAGATCATCGAATCGGGGATGACGTTTGGCCCCTACCCTGCTGACCAGTGTTTTTACATCGAAAATAGCAAGTGCTACGGCAAGATTGAGGAAGGTGTGCAGATAGCCGAGTTCCTGCTGTTGCGCCAGAAGGCGGGTGCGCATCCCGTCATCTGGATCATTGAAGCCAAGTCCAGCAGCCCCCGGCCACAAACGCAGCCCAACTTTGACCAGTTCATTGACGAAATCCGCGTCAAACTCAGTAATGCCTTCCTGCTCGGCATCGCCGCCCGCTTGAACCGCCACAACGCGCCGGTCAATGAATTGCCGGCGCCCTTTCAGGCGCTGGATTTGCAACACGCCAGCTTCCGTTTTGTCCTGGTCATCAACGGCCACAAGGAAGAATGGCTGGCGCCAGTGCAGGACGCCCTGTCTCTTGCCCTGAAACCCGTCGTCAAGACCTGGGCGCTACCGCCCAGCTCCGTCGTTGTGTTGAATCATGACCTAGTAGCCAGTCACGTTGAAACACGAGGGTGCCTGCGTGCAAGCCGACGTCGGATGTCTTGCTTTATTTATGTCAAACATCTTGATTTGACACAGCGAACCATCCGCCGCACCCCACCGCGTCATTCCCGCGCAGGCGGGAATCCAGGGGCATCCACAGCGCGCTGACTATCCGACAACGCTCAACACCCACAGCGCACGCTGTAGCGCGGTCTGGGTTCCCGCCTTCGCGGGAACGACACGTCAGGTGAAACGCATGCCGAAAGCGGTCTAGCTGCCAGTCATTTGGTTCATATCATCGTGACTGGCTACTATGGTGGTTTTGACAGCCAGCCGGCAGACTCGCACAATCAGACTCTTTGCCTGCTCAGGATTCTGGCCATGACCGCCACCTTGCCCCCGTCACATCTGATTGCCCAACATGTTGCCAGCGCCCTGGCGGAGGACATTGGCCCACGGGACTGGACTGCCGAGCTGATTCCGGCCAATACCATTGCCCGCGCCACGGTGGTGGCGCGCGAAGCGGCGGTGATTGCCGGTCAGGCCTGGTTCAGCGAATGCTTTCGTCAGGTGGACCCGCGTTGCCATGTCATCTGGCGGGTGCAGGAAGGCGAAATGGTGTTTGCCGACACCGAGCTGTGTACGCTGGACGGCCCGGCGCGGGCCTTGCTGACTGCCGAGCGTTCGGCGCTGAATTTCTTGCAAACCCTGTCTTCCACCGCCACGCTGACCCGCCGCTACGCCGATGCGATTGCCGGCTACAAGGCGCGCATCATGGACACCCGCAAAACCTTGCCCGGCCTGCGCGTGGCGCAGAAATATGCGGTGACAGTGGGCGGCGGGGTGAACCAGCGCGTGGGGCTGTTTGACGGCATTCTGATCAAGGAAAACCACATCATGGCCGCTGGCGGCATCCGCCAGGCGCTGGAAGCGGCATCCGCCCTGGCCCCCAGCAATGTCAGCGTGCAGATTGAAGTGGAAACCCTGCAGGAAATGGCCGAGGCACTGGATGCCGGTGCCCGGCTGGTGCTGCTGGACAATATGTCGCTGCACGATATGCGCGCAGCGGTGCAACTGGCAGCCGGCTACGCCGAGCTGGAAGCGTCGGGCAATGTGTCGCTGGACACCGTAGCCGCCATTGCCGCCACCGGAGTAGACCGGATTTCCATTGGCAAGCTGACCAAGGACGTGTCGGCGGTGGATTTGTCGATGCGCTTTGCCTTGTAAGCGCGCCTTTCCCGACTGTGATTTACTTCGCGCCCGGCCACCTGCCGGGCGTTTTCGCCTACAATGCGCGGTTTGTTGAAAGCTTTTATCCATGCCGCCCAAACCCTCTGCCCCTCGCGGGATGAACCAGGCCGAACGCAAGCAGATGGCCAGCCGCTTTGCCGTGGCCGAAGCCGCCTGCCAGGCCGCCGATCAGGTGCTGGGCAGTCTGGCCCTGAACGATGACGCCCAGGCGCGCTGGCGCACCATGCAGGTGTACTGGCGCAAGATTCGGCAGGGCAAGGTGCTGGGTGCCGCCGATTTCAATCTGGCTGCCGATGTGTGCCGCAGCGCCCGCCGGGTGCTGCAGGCGATGGAACCCACGCTGCGCTTTGCCGACCCGCGCCTGCAAGCCCTGCTCACCCAGCTGGACGCCATGGCGCAGGCGTATCAGGAAGTTACCGGCAAGCCGCTCTATCTTTGACCATGACGCGCCTGCCTGCGCCGCCCTGCCGGACGGGCGCAATCTGACCTGGACCTCCTACTGATGAAACCGGTTTCTCCGCTGACGGATAAAGACTATCAGCGTTTGTCCGCCACCTTGCAGCGTCTGGCTGCGCAGGGGGCGATGTCGCTGGAAAAAATGGACGGCTTTTTTGCCGCGCTGCTGTGCGGCCCGGAGGCACTGCCGCCCGCCGCCTGCCTGCCGCTGGTGCTGGGGGCGGCGTTTGACGACGACGACAGCTTTACCTCGGCCAAATCGCTGGAGCAGTTTGTTGCCCTGCTGGGCCGCTACTGGCAGGAAATTTCCCACACCCTGCGCCAGGGCGAGGCATTTCATCCCTGGCTGGAGGCCAATGCCGACGGCGTGGTGCTGGGCAATCAGTGGGCGGATGGCTTTAGCGAAGGCATGCGCCTGTTCAACGACGACTGGGCGCAGGTGTTCGACCATCCGGCGCTGAGCCTGGCGCTGGCCCCTATCATGGCGCTGGCGTTCGAGCACGATCCCGACCCGGACATGCGTCCGTTTCTGGGGGAAGTCACCCAGGCGCAACGCGAAGCCTGGCTGGCGGAAATCACCCCGGCAGTGGGCGGTTTCCATGCGTTTTTCAGCGCCCATCGGGCGGCGCTGGAAGCCGAATACGGCGACGATTAACCCTGTTTCATCTAGCCGCCTACGCCGCCCGCTTCAGCACGGCATCCAGCCAGCGGGTGGGTAATACACGCTTCAGCCACCAGAACAGCTGGGTCGGCACGGTCACCCGGTAGCGCGCGGCGGGCCGACGCGCCTGCAGCGCCCGCTGCACTGCTTGCAATACTGCCTCGGCAGGTAAGGTAAATGGCGCGGCTGGGCCGGGTTTTTCCATCCGGTCGATCTGCGCCTGATACGCTGCCGCGTGGATGCTGTGCTGCCAATTGACATGATTCATGAACTTTTTCAGCGCATTGGGTCTGAACCGGCTGGTGATCGGCCCCGGTTCGATCAAACAGACATGAATACCCGTACCGGCCAGCTCCAGCCGCAAGGTGTCGGCCAGGCCTTCCATGGCGTATTTGCTGGCGTTGTACGCACCGCGCCAGCGCATGGCGGCAAAGCCCAGCACGGATGAATTAAACAGGATGCGCCCGTGGCCCTGGCCGCGCATCACCGGCAGCACGCGGCTGGTCAGCTCCCAGGCACCAAACAGATTGGTTTCGAACTGGGCGCGCAAGGCGTGGCGGCTGATGTCTTCTGCTGCGCCGGGCTGGCCAAAGCCGGCGTTGTTGAATAGCGCGTCCAGGGTGCCGCCGGTGGCGGCCAGCACGTCGCCCAGCGCCCGGTTGATCGACAGGCTGTCGTCCACATCCAGCTGCAGCGCGTCGTTCAGTCCTTCGCTGCGCAGGCGGGCCACGTCGGCGGGCTGGCGGGCACTGGCAAACACCCGCCAGCCCTGGCGCTGCAGACCATGGGCAACGGTGTGGCCAATACCGCTGGAACAGCCGGTAATCAGGATGGTTTTCATGATGAGCTGCTATATAAGTAATAAGTAATCAGGCGTGGCATGCACCATAGCGTGTTTGCCCGCCAAGTCCAAGCCCCACCCAACCCGATACAGGAGAAATACATTTGGAAACAGGATTGAGTTCCGTGGGTAGCCCACTGATGTACGGCGGCTTTTTTGCCGCCGTTCTGGTGATGGTGCTGATTGACATGTTTGCCCTCAACCGCGCCGGCCAGCACAAGGTGAGCGTGCGTGAGGCGCTGGGCTGGTCGGCCATCTGGTTTACCATTGCCATGCTGTTCAATGGCTGGCTGTGGTGGCATATCCGCAGCGATACTTCACTGGCGCTGGACGAGGCTGCCCGCCATGCGCTGGCCGATCAGAAGGCGCTGGAGTTTCTCACCGGCTACCTGATTGAAAAATCGCTGGCAGTGGATAATATCTTTGTGTTTTTGCTGTTGTTCAGCTTTTTCAAGGTGCCGGATATTTACCAGCGCCGGGTGCTGGTGTACGGGGTGGTCGGGGCAATTGTCATGCGTGCGATCATGATTGCCGTTGGCGCGGTGCTGGTGGCCGAATTTGCCTGGATTCTGTATGTGTTCGGGGCGTTTCTGGTGTTTACCGGCCTGAAGATGATGCTGCCGGAAAAAGAGGAAAAAGACGACCTGACCAACAACCCGGTGCTGAAATGGCTGCGCCGCCACCTGCGGGTGACCGAAGAATTCCATGAGGAAAAGTTCTTTATCATCCGCAACGGGGTGCGCTGGGCCACGCCGCTGTTTTTGGTGCTGGTGATGATTGAGCTGACCGATCTGGTGTTTGCCGTGGACAGCATTCCGGCCATTTTTTCGGTGACGCAGGATCCGTTCATCGTGATGACCTCGAATATCTTCGCCATTCTGGGCTTGCGTGCGCTGTACTTCCTGCTGGCCGATATTGCCGACCGCTTCCACCTGCTCAAATACGGCCTGGCTGCCGTGCTGACCTTCATTGGCATGAAGATGCTGCTGCTGGAGGTGTTTCATATTCCGGTGGTGGTATCGCTGGCGGTGGTGTTCCTGCTGCTGACGGCGTCGATTGTGGCGTCCTTGCTGGTCAGCCGCAAAACCGCCGGGTAAGCGGTCTGCGCTGCTGCTGCTGTTCTGGCGAAAAAAAAACCGGTCCTGTGGACCGGTTTTTTTTTCGGGCTGCGTCAAGCGCGACACTCAGGCTGCGCTGCGCAAGCCCAGCGAAAACTCGCGCAGGGCGCGGATGCCGCTGGCTTCGGCGCGGGTGCACCAGTCTTGCAGGTCGTGCAGCAGCTCATCGCGTGAGCGGCTGGAGCGTTCCCACAAGCGGCCCAGCTCCTGGCGCATGGTGTAAATGGTGTGCAGCTTGGGGCTGTGCGCCAGCAGGGTATCCAGCGCCTGACGGTCGCAGTCCGGGGTGTCCTTGGCGTCCTGCTTGAGCCAGATCTTCATTTTTTTCGGCAGGTGAATTCCGTGAAAATCCGGCAGCTTGGCCGAGGCCAGCAGGCGGTCGATTTCGCCGGCGTACTCGGTTTTCAGCTGGCGGGCATACTGCGAGGCCACGGCATAGCGGTTGGTGATGATGGTCTGCAGGGTTTCTGCCGCGAGCGGAGCCACTTGCTGGGTGTCGCCCAGCGCCAGATGCGGGGCCACGCGACGCACCTTGGCCAGACGGGCGATTTCCAGCATGCGGATGTACATCCAGCCGATGTCGAATTCGTACCATTTGTACGACAGCTTGGCCGAGGTGCCAAAAGTGTGGTGATTATTGTGCAGCTCCTCGCCGCCAATCAGGATGCCCCAGGGCACCAGGTTGGTGGCAGCGTCTTCGTTCTCGAAGTTGCGATACCCCCAGTAGTGGCCAATGCCATTTACCACACCAGCAGCCCAGAACGGAATCCACACCATCTGTACTGCCCAGATGGCCAGGCCTGCCGGGCCAAACAGCAGCAGGTCAAGACCCAGCATCAGGAAAATGCCCAGGCCGTTGTGCGGGGTGTACAGGCGGTTTTCAATCCAGTCATCCGGTGCGCCATGGCCAAACTTGTCCATGATGCTGCGGTCCTTGCATGCCACCCGATACAGCTCGGCACCTTGCCACAGCACTTTTTTCAGGCCAAGTACCTGTGGGCTGTGCGGGTCTTCCGGGGTTTCGCAGCGGGCGTGGTGCTTGCGGTGAATCGCCGCCCATTCGCGGGTAATCATGCCGGTGGTCAGCCACAGCCAGAAGCGGAAAAAATGGCTGGGCAGCGGGTGCAGATCGAGCGCGCGATGCGCCTGATGGCGGTGCAGGAAGATGGTGACCGAGGCAATGGTGATGTGGGTCAGGCCCAGCGCCACCAGTACATACCCCCACCACGGCAGATCAATCAACCCGTTCAGGTATTCCATTAAAATAAACCTCGCAAAGTGCGCAATAGATCAACTATTTTAGCGTATTTGTCACGTTTGGCGCGCATGCCGGCAAGATTTGCCGCCGTAGCCCGCCGCCAGCTGTTCATTTTTGCCTGCAGGAGCCTGCTGATGTCAATCGCCGACTGGCCAGAAGATCAACGCCCCCGTGAAAAACTGCTGGCCAAAGGAGCCGCCAGCCTGACCGACGCCGAGTTGCTGGCGATTTTCTTGCGCACTGGCATCCGTGGCAAAAACGCCGTCGAGCTGGCGCGGGAGCTGATTGTCCATTTTGATGGTTCGCTGGCCCGGCTGTTTGCCGCCAGCCCGCAGGCGTTTTCAGCGGTGCCGGGGCTGGGGCTGGCCAAGTTCAGCCAGCTGGCAGCGGTGCGCGAACTGGCCGACCGGGCGATGGCCGAGCGGCTGTATCAGGACGACGTGCTGTCCAGCCCGAATGCGGTGCGCGACTACCTGCGCCTGCGCCTGGGCCGCCGCGAGCGTGAAGTGTTTGTGGTGCTGTGCCTGTCGGCGCAAAACCGGGTGCTGGCCATGGACGAGCTGTTTGAAGGCACGCTGACCGAAACCCGGGTGTACGCACGTGAAGTGGTGCGGCTGGCGCTGCTGCGCAATGCCGCTGCGTTGATCATTGCCCATAATCACCCCTCTGGTGCCAGCGAAGCCAGTCAGGCCGACCGACTGCTGACCCAGCAACTGCAACAGGCGCTGGCCCTGGTGGATATACGCCTGCTTGACCATGTGCTGGTGGCGGGCCATCAGGCGGTGTCGTTTGCCGAACAGGGCTGGATGTAGGCAGCACCCCGCATAGCGTTCACCCGCCAGCCGGGTAACCAGGCCCGGCAGGGGCGCTTACTCTGCCGTGGACTCCCGGCTGCCATGCTTGGCTTCCCAGGCCAGCCGGCGGGCTTCTTTTTCCAGCGCACGGGCGGCGCGGGCTTCGGCTTCGGCGGCTTCCTTCACCTTGCGGGCGGCAATCGACGCGGCCTTGGCGCGGGCACGGGCTTCGGCCTCGGCGGCTTCCTGGGCTTCCAGTTCGGCGCGGCTGGTGCAGGGCCGGGTTTTTTCAAACAGGGCAATGCTTTCCACATGGGCAGTGTGCGGAAACATATTGATGATGCCCGCCGAGCGCAGGGTATAGCCTTTGGTGTTGACCAGCACGCCAGCGTCACGCGCCAGGGTGGCCGGGTTGCACGACACATACACCAGCACGGCAGGCGCGGTGTCTTCGTCCAACGCCTTGCACAGGGCAATCGCCCCATCACGCGGCGGGTCGATCAGCATCTTGTCAAAACGGCCCAGCGCCGCAAACGATTCTGGCGTGACGTCAAACAGATTGGCCATGCGGTAGCTGACCTGGCTGTCCAGGCCATTGTGGCGGGCGTTGTCGATGGCGCGTTCCACCAGCGACTGGCTGCCCTCCATGCCCAGCACGGTGGCCCCGCTGCGGGCAATCGGCAGGGTGAAGTTGCCAATGCCGCAAAACATGTCGGCAATGCGCTCGCCCGGCTGCGGATTCAGCAGGCGCATGGCACGCGCCACCATCACCCGGTTGATGCCGGGGTTCACCTGGGTGAACTCGGTGGGGCGGTATGGCATCACCACGCGGAAATCCGGCAGCGAGTAGGTCAGTGCCGGGGCATCCAGCGGATAAAACGGGTAACAGGTTTCCGGGCCCTTGGGCTGCAGCCAGGCCTGCAGCGCGCGCTGCGGCGTGCTGTGCGCATCGACAAACTGGCGCAGCAGCGTCTCATCGGCGGCGGTCAGCGGGTCCATGATGCGGAACACCAGCACGTCCACCGCGTCGCCCACCGCCAGTTCCACCTGCGGCATGCGGTCGCTGATTGACCAGCGGGTAATCAGCTGGCGCAGTGGAAGCAGCAGCGCCGAAATCCGTTGCGGCAGGATATGGCATTCGCGCATGTCGGCAATGAAGGTTGAGCGCTTTTCATGAAACCCCACCAGCACGCCGCCTTTTTTGGCCACATGGCGCACCGACAGCCGGGCACGGTGGCGATAGCCCCAGGTGGGGCCGTAAATTGGCGGCAGAATCACTTCCGGCTTGACCCGGCCAATATGGCCCAGGTTGTCTTCCAGCACGCGCTGTTTGTTGGCCACCTGCGCGGAAAACTCCACATGCTGCATCGAGCAGCCGCCGCACACGCCAAAATGCGGGCAGCGCGGTGCCGTGCGCATGAAGCTGGCGTTAAGCACCTGTTCGGTGTCGGCGTTTTCGTAGCTGGGTTTTTGCCGATAGCTGCGGTAGGTGACGGTTTCGTACGGCAGCGCGCCGTCGATGAACAGGGTTTTGCCGTCGATGTGGGCCACCCCCCGGCCTTCAAAGTCCAGGGATTCGATACGGGCAATGGGCTGTGGATGTGTCATGCTGGGGAGAAAACCTGAGCAAAGGGTCTATTTTCGCAAAAAACGGCGGCAAGATCAGAAAAATTGGCGCGCCTGCCGGTTTCTGGCTACAGTCCCCTGTATTCCTGCTGATAAAATGTCGGCATTCTCTCCTGATCTTAATCCCCCCATGCGCGCAATGACCATTCGACTTTCGTTGTTCCTCCTGCTGGCCGGCAGCGTACCAGCCCAGGCGGCCAACTTTGATCCCCTGCCGATTCCCACCCAGTCGGTCAGTGGCCGCCAGGTGATCATCAACGTGCCGCAAACCCGCTTGTTTGTGCTGGATGACGGCAAACTCACCCATGTTTTCCCGATTGCCGTCGGCAAAAGCCTGACCAAAACCCCGGTGGGCGAATACAGCGTGACCGGCATCCACCGTAATCCAACCTGGCATGTGCCTGCGTCAATTCAGGAAGAAATGCGCCAGAGCGGCAAGCCGGTGGAAACCGCCGTGCCGCCGGGGCCGGCCAACCCGCTGGGCGCGGTGTTCATCCGCTTTGGCGAACCGCGTCTGGGCCTGGGCATGCATGGCACCAATGCGCCCAACAGCGTGCCGGGCTTTCGCAGCCATGGCTGTGTGCGCCTGCGCAACCCGGATGCGCTCAAGCTGGCCTCGCTGATGGAAAAAGGCGTGCCGGTGACGGTGACCTACCAGCCCGTGCTGCTCAACTACGATGAGGCCGGCCATTTGTGGGTGACCGCCTTTGCCGACCGCTACCAGCACAACACACCGGGCAAGCTGGCGGCACAGGCCAAGGATCTGGCCGAGCGCTGGGCCAATGAAACTGGCCGTCCGCTGGACAGCCGCCGCCTGCTGGCGGCGCTGCAAACCCGAGAAGGCAAGCCGGTGTGCGTGTCCTGTGAGCTGCCCCCGGCGTCCAGCCGCCCGGCGCTGGCCCCGGTCAAGCCGGTGGTGAAACCGCGCCCGGCCTTGCCCGAGCACACCCCACCGGCGGTTGTGGAGCCGTCTACCACCGCCGACATGAGCGGGGCCAGCCAGCCGGCCAGCCTGGTGCCGGTGAATGGCGGTTAACCGCCGTGATGCGTTGCCCCTGGCGGGGTGACGCCCGCGCCTGCATTTGATTTCTTTTGATGTTTCTTTTTTTGTACGAGGTCAGCCATGGGCAACCGCCTTTCCCGCATCACCACCCGCACCGGCGACGACGGCAGCACCGGCCTGGGCGATGGCCGCCGCGTTGCCAAGGATTGCCCGAGAATTGCGCTGCTGGGCGAGGTGGACGAATTGAACAGCCATCTGGGGGTGCTGTTGTGCGAAGCCTTGAGCGACAGCGTGCGTGCGCAGCTGGTGGAGATTCAGCACGATCTGTTTGATCTGGGCGGGGAAGTGGCCGTGCCGGGCCATCAGGCCATTGATGAAAAGCAGGTGTTGCGCCTGGAAGCCTGGCTGACCGGGATGAATGCCGAACTGACGCCCTTGCGCGAGTTCATCCTGCCCGGCGGCTGTCGGGCGGCGGCGCTGGCGCATGTGGCGCGGGCAGTGGCGCGACGGGCCGAACGTCAGGCCGTGACGCTGGCCCGCGCTGAAACCTTGTCGGCGCACACCGTCCACTACCTGAACCGCTTGTCCGACGCGCTGTTTGTGCTGGCGCGCAGCCTGAATGTGGCGGCGGGCCAGCCGGATGTGCTGTGGCGGCACGAGCGGGTGCGCCGCCCGGCCAGCCAGTAGGCCCGGTTTATTCGCTGACGGCCACTGCCGCAACAAATTCCCGCTGCAGCCAGCTTTCCACTTGCCCGGCGGCCATTTCCCAGCGGGTGTCCAGCATCATCAGATGGGCGGTATCAGGCAAGACTTCGGCCACCACACCCAGCCGGCAGGCGGTTTCCACCACTTCCTGCGGGCTGATCAGCTGGTCATTGGCGGCCCCCAGCACCAGCGCGGGTACATACGGCAGCTTGCTGGCCGGAAAAAACCCGATCATCGACATATCAAACAACGCCCGCATGGATTCTGCCTGAAAGCGGTTCACCCAGCCCATCAGCCGGCCATGGTCGATGTCTGGCGAGAACAGCAGGCGTTGCGCCTGGCCCAGGTCGGGATGGTAACGCTCGCTGGCCTGAAACAGGTTCAGCGCGGCCAGCAGGTCGGGTGCGGTGGTCATCATCCGCCAGGCCGAGCCATTCACCCCAGACGGCGGCACCGAGGCCATCAGCACCACGCCGGCGGGCAGGTCGTGCGGGTACATTTCCAGGTAGCGTTGCAGCACAAAGCCGCCCATTGAGTGGCCAATCAGCACGGGTGGGCGTGGCATTTTTTCTACCACGGCGCGAACATTGCGCACAAAGTCGTCAATGCCCAGCGCCGCCAGCCAGGCATGGCCGCGACTGTCGCCGTGGCCTTCCAGGCTGACGGCGCTGGCATGCCAGCCGCGCTGGGCAAACCAGGGCAAAAAGTGTTCTTCCCATACCCAGGCACCGCAATAGGCACCGTGGACAAACAGCAGCGGCGGCGCGTCGTGGGCGGCGTCGGCGTGATGGCTTGCGCATTCCAGTCCGGGCACCATTACAGCACCTCGGCAGCAAAATCAGCCAGCCGCGAGCGCTCGCCGCGCTGCAGGGTGACATGGCCGGCATGCGCCCAGTTTTTCATCCGGTCAACCACATAGGTCAACCCAGAGCTGCCTTCGGTCAGATACGGGGTGTCGATCTGGGCAATATTGCCCAGGCACACCACTTTGGTGCCGGGGCCGGCGCGGGTAATCAGGGTTTTCATTTGTTTGGGGGTCAGGTTCTGTGCCTCATCAATGATGAGGAATTTGTTCAAAAAAGTGCGGCCACGCATGAAGTTGAGCGATTTCACCTTGATGCGGCTGCGAATCAGGTCGCGAGTTGCCGCGCGGCCCCAGTCTCCCCCGTCGTCGTCGGATTTGTTCAATACGTCGAGGTTATCTTCCAGCGCCCCCATCCACGGGGCCATTTTTTCTTCTTCACTGCCGGGTAAAAAGCCAATATCTTCACCCACCGGCACAGTGACACGGGTCATGATGATTTCGCTGTAGCGTTTTTCTTCCAGCGTCAGCGCCAGCCCGGCAGCCAGGGTGAGCAGGGTTTTGCCGGTGCCGGCCTGGCCCAGCAGGGTGACAAAATCAATATCCGGGTTCATCAGCAGGTTCAGGGCAAAGTTCTGCTCGCGGTTGCGCGCGGTAATGCCCCAGACCGTGTGCTTGCTGTGGCTGTAATCGGCCAGGGTTTCCAGAGTGACGGTCTTGCCTTCGCGGGCGATGACCCGGGCGGCAAACGGCGGTTCGCTGTCTTGCCAGAGAATTTCATTCAGCAGCAGGCCGGCGCAGCCGTTGCCGCTCATCCGGTAATAGCTTTTGCCAGCTTCCTGCCAGGCTTTCAGGTTTTTGCCGTTTTTTTCCCAGAACGTCTGGTCGATTTCGCGGGTGCCGGTGTACAGCAGGTCGGTGTCTTCCAGCACCTTGTCGTTGAAATAGTCTTCGGCGGCCAGCCCCAGCGCCGCCGCCTTGATGCGCATATTGATGTCTTTCGACACCAGAATCACCTGACGCTCGGGCTGGTCGGCCTGCAAGGCCATCACAATGCCCAGAATCTGGTTATCCGCCTTGCCCACCGGCAGGCCGTCCGGCAGTTCGCCGTGCAGCGCGCGGGTCTGCAGCACCAGCCGGCCGCTGGCCGCCTTGTGGCTGGCGGCTTTCAGGCTGATGCCGTCGGCCATTGCCCCGTCAGCGTGGCTGACCAGCTCATCCAGAAAACGGCTGGCCTGGCGGGCATTGCGCGCCACTTCGGTCATGCCCTTTTTGTGGCCGTCGAGTTCTTCCAGGGTAATCATTGGCAAAAACACGTCATGCTCGTCAAAACGGAACAGGCAGGACGGGTCGTGCATCAGCACATTGGTGTCCAGCACAAACAGCTTGCTCCGGGACTGGGCGTTTTTTTTCTTGGCTGGCATGAAAGTGGGCTTTCCTGTGGGGCGCAACGCCAGCGGGCGCTGCGCAGGGTCAACGGAAACGGGCAGGTGCAAGGTGCCCGACGGCCAGCACAGCGTGCACGGTTGGCGCTACAGGGTTTTTACAAAGGCCAGCACCTCGGCCACATGGCCGGGCACCTTCACCCCGCGCCACTCGCGCAGCAGCTGGCCTTCCGCGCCAATCACGAAGGTGCTGCGCTCAATGCCGCGCACCTGCTTGCCGTACATGTTTTTCAGCTTCATCACCCCGAACGCTGCACACGCGGTTTCGTCCGCGTCGCAGATCAATTCAAACGGCAGTTCCAGCTTGGCCTTGAAATTTTCGTGCGATTTCAGCGAATCGCGTGACAGGCCAAATACCTGACAGCCGGCAGCCAGAAACTCGGCATGGGCATCGCGGAAGTCCATGCTTTCGTTGGTGCAGCCGGGGGTGTTGTCCTTGGGGTAAAAATACAGCACAACGGGCTTGGTGCAGTCTGACAAGCTGAAAGTGTGCCCGCTGGTGGCCGGCAGGGTCAGCTGGGCAGGCAGGGTCTGGCTCATGGCAACTCCTTGATGCAATGTTGATCGCATAAAAAACCGTGGTTGATTCGGTCTTCCCATCCCCCATAGAATAGCGAAACGCCCTTCCTGTCAATATTCATGCCCAATGTCATCTCTCCCATCCTGCTGGTTTTCCGGGCGCTAGGCCAGTGGCCGGCCCTGCGTCGTGTGCCGGTGCAGCAGGCGCTGGCGCAGCAACTGCAGGGCTGTGGCGTGCAGGCGCTGCCGGGTTTGCTGTGCGCTGGCGTGGCGCTGGGCCTGGTGGCGGTGCAACAAATGCACGGTACGTATGGGGCCAATGTGGAATTCACCCTGCGCACCCTGCTGCAACTGCTGCTCAGCGAACTGGCCCCGCTGCTGACAGCGGTGTTCCTGATTGCGCGCAGCAGTTCGGCCATGGCCGCCGAGCTGGCGGCGATTCGGGTGCAGGGCGAATGGCGTCTGCTGGGCACCATGGGCATTGATCCGCTGGCCTATCTGCTGCTGCCGCGCCTGCTGGCCCTCACCCTGGCCAGCGGCGTGCTGGCGCTGTATCTGTTGCTGACCGCCCAGCTGACCGCCGTGCTGTACGCGCTGGACAGCCCCGACCCGGCCACCCTGTACAGCATGCTCGAACCGCTCAGCGCCGGGCTGATTGCCCAGTGCCTGGGCAAAAGCCTGTTGTTTGGCGCGCTGATCGGGCTCATCAGCTGCGCCAGCGGGGTGGCGGCGCACGGCGACTGGACCGCAATTCCGCACGCATCGGCGCGCGCAGTGGTGCGTGCGCTGCTGGCGGTGTTTGCCGCCGATGCACTGTGGGCGCTGCTGCCAGGCCTGTGGAGCGGCGGATGAGCGCGCTGACCCTGCACTGGCCCGGCCACACCCTGACCTTGCATCCCGGCCAGTTTACCCCCTGCCCGCTGGGCGACGCCGACCCGCAGGCGCTGGCTCATGCGCTTGCCAGCGCCCTGCAGGCGCACGGCCAGATCGTGCTTGGCCTGCCGGCCAGCGGCGGCTTGCTGTCGCTGCTCAATGTGGCCGACAACCTCACCCTGGCGGCGCGCTACCATGACCTGGTCGACTGGCCCATGCTGGACCGCCAATTGCCGGCCTTGCTGCAGGCGCTGGCCGTGCCCGAAGCGCGCTGGCCAGCGCTGATGCAGGCCCTGCCGCAACACCTCAGCCACGCCGAACAGCGCGTGGTGCTGCTGTTGCGCGCGCGGCTCACCCCCGGTGCCGCCTGGGTGATCGACAGCGGGTTTTTCAGCCGGCAATCCCCATCAGAGCGCCGCCGCAGCCTGGCGCTGCTCACCCAGGCGCTGCCAGGGCGCTACGCGGTCTGGCTTAGCCACGACACCCCACCCGATGAGGGCGAAGCACAGCATGCACGCCCGACATGAAAGACAGAACTGACATGAAAGCCATCCGTCCATGAATGTGTTGCCACGCGCCCGCCTGAGCGGGCGGCTCTGGCTGTTTATCACCCTGGCCTTGTTGGGCGCGCTGGCGCTGCTGGGCGTGCGTCTGTGGGCACAGGGCTGGTTTGAACCCGGCACGCCAATCCGGCTGTACGCCGCGTCCGGCAGCGACCTCAAGCCTGGCATGCCAGTCAAATTCCGTGCGTTCAAGATTGGCACGGTCGAGCAGATTGCGCTGAAGGACGACGCCCATGTGGAAGTGCAGGTGCGAGTGGAAAACCGCTATCTGAAATTCATCCGCCAGACTTCGCTGGCGCGGCTGAGCAAGGAAGGACTGATCGGCAACAGTTACATCAGCATTGAAACCAGCGATTTTGCCGCGCCGCCGCTGGCGCGCAATGGCTATCTGGGGCTGATGCCCAGCACTGATCTGGAAGTGATTGCCCGCCAGGTGAAAGAACAGGTGGACCCGGTGATTGAGCAGCTGCATGTGCTGCTGCTCAGCCTGAACCATCCGCAAGGGGCGTTTCAGCGCAGCCTGGGCGATATGGCCCGCTTCAGCGCCGGGCTGAACGACACCCGCCAGCAGCTTGATCGCCTGCTGACGCACAGCGACAGCCTGCTCGACCGCGACGTGCGCGCCGCCGTGCGCAGCAGCGCCCAGGCGCTGGACACGGTGAACCGCGACCTGCCCACGGTGATGCGCCAGCTGAACGCCACCACCCAGGCCACCCAGGCAGCCAGCCAGAGCCTGAACCAGGCCATGCAGTCCAGCGCCACCCAGCTGCCCGGCCTGATTCGCGACAGCCGCCTGCTGATTCAGCAAAGCAACGACACCCTGGACGGGCTGCGGCAAAACTGGCCGCTGAAACAGCTGAGCGCCCCCCCAGGCCACGACAATGGAGAAGTGCATGGTGCCCAGGACTGACCCCCGGCCAGACCGGATCCGGCCAAGCGGCCCGGCCTGGCTTGGCGCGCTGCTGGCCAGCGGCCTGCTGCTGGCCTGCGCCAGCCCATCGCGCCATCCGCTGGCCGGCCAGGAAGCCTTTCGCCAGGGTGAGCTGGCCAGCCGTCAGGCGCGCAGCGCGCTGGCGCGGGGCGAGCTTGTGTCGGCGCGGCAACTGACCGAGCAGGCGCGCCAGCACTACCAGCGGCTGGATGCTCACGCCGAGGTGATCGACAGCGAGCTGACGCTGGTAACGCTGGCGCTGCGGCAAAACGACCTGCCCGCCGCCCGCGCCGGCCTGGCCGGATTCAGCCACTGGCAGCTGACCCCCGCCCAGCAGCTGGCGCTGGCGGAACGGCAGATCAGCCTGGCGCTGCGTGAGTCCGCGCTGCCACGCGCCGCCGACTGGCTGGCGCAGGCCTGGCAAAGCTGCCCGGCCCCCTGCGCCCGTGCGCCCACGCTGAGCCTGTTTGCCGCCCGCCTGGCGGCGGCCCAGGGCCAGCCTGAGCGGGCGCGTCAGCTGGCTGAAGCGGTGTTGCAGCAAGGGGAACATAAAGAAACCGCCACCGCCCACCGTCTGCTGGGCGGCTGGCAAGCACCGGCCCAGGCGGCACAGGCCCTGGTGCATTTTCAGCAGGCGCTGGAACGCGACCGCCTGAACAGCAACAGCGCCGGCCTGCTGATTGACCTGCAAGGCGCGGCGCAGGCCAGCCAGACGCTGGGCCAGGCCGCGCAAGCCAGCGAATACCGCCAGCGGGCGGCGCAGCTGCAGGCGGCCATGGCGGCAGCTGCGGCGCGCTAGTCGTCAGTCACGTTGTACAAGGGGGCATGCAAGCGAACCTACGTTGGGAGTCTCTGTTTAACTTCTGTTAAAACAAAACCTTAAATTGTTCAGCGAACCACCCTCCGCACCCCGTCATTCCCGCGCAGGCGGGAATCCAGAGGCATCCACCGTGCGCATCAGGTGTGTGCTCTCACGACCGCTCTGCCATGCTCAACCCCCACGGCGCACGATGTGGTGCGGTCTGGGTTCCCGCCTGCGCGGGAACGACATTTGGGTGGGGTTTATACCGAAAGCGGTCTAGTAGCCAGTCACGTTGAAACACGATGGCTCACGTTCCACGACGAACCACTCGCCGCGCCCCACCGCGTCATTCCCGCGCAGGCGGGAATCCAGGCGTGTCCACAGCGCACAGCGGGGTGAGTTCTCACGAGCGCTTACCTGCGCCATGCCCACCGCGCCCGCTGTGGCGCGGTCTGGGTTCCCGCCTGCGCGGGAACGACACCTGAGGTGAAACTCATGCCGAAAGCGGTCTAATCGCCAGTCAGTCGATTCAGATCATGGTGACTGGCTACTAGGGACGCGCTGATTTATTCAGAAAAACCGTTTTTGCCAAAAACAAAACCCAGCAAAATCAACACCCTGGATTCCCGCCTTCGCGGGAATGACGATTTTTTCAGCATATCCTTAGCGCATATTCACTGGCGCGGGCTGATACACCGGCACCCGCAACAGCCCGATGGTCAGCGCCACGCCAATCAGCCCCAGGCCCAGTTGCAGCCAGGGCTGGCCTTGCATCAGCACCATCGACAGCGTGATGGAAAACCCCATGCTGGCCAGCGCCATCCAGCGCACCCGGCGCGGAATGCTGCGGTGACGTTGCCAGGTGTCGATCATCGGACCAAACAGCCGGTGCTTGAGCAGCCAGCCGTATAGCCGTGGCGACGAGCGGGCAAAGCACAGCGCGGCCAGCAGGATAAATGGCGTGGTTGGCAAAATCGGCAAAAAAATCCCGATGATGCCGGCCAGCAGTGCCAGTCCGCCTGCCAGGGCAAACAACCCGCGCTGCCAGCGTGGCCCGGACGGGGCCGTGGGCAAGTCTGACGGGCTCATGGCTGGGCCAGTGGGGTGAAGGTGAGCGCCACCGAGTTGATGCAGTAGCGCTCGCCGGTGGGGGGAGGGCCATCGTCAAACACATGGCCCAGATGGGCATCGCAACGGGCACAGCGCACTTCGGTGCGCAGCATGCCGTGGCTGGTGTCGCGCAGGCGGCGGATCGCCCCCGCGCGGGCTTCCTGCCAGAAACTGGGCCAGCCGCACCCCGCATCGAACTTGCTGTCGGCGTCAAACAGATGCACGCCACAACACACGCAGTGGTAATGGCCGATATCGGTGCGCCGGTAGTGTTCGCCGCTGAACGGATATTCGGTGCCGGCCTGGCGGGTGACGCGAAATTGCTCGGGGGTCAGCCGGGCGCGCCATTCGCTGTCACTGAGCGGGCTGAACGGGGTGTCGGTCATGGGCATGTCCTGCAACAAAAGTAAGGGAATGACTTCCATCATAGCCGATGGGTTCGCGCTGCGTGGCCAGGCGGCGAGGCTCAGCCGTCAGCACAGTGATGTTGCGCCAGCTGGCGGGCAAAGCCACGCAGGGTGTCTACCGAAATGCTGTGGGCCAGGGTGTCCAGCGTGCTGCGTTCCGGGTGACGGGTGTGGCTGGCCAGCCAGTCCGGCAGTGCAGCCGGGCGCACCAGGGGGTCTTGATAGCGCGGATGGGCGTCCAGCTGGGCGTGCGGGGCAATCAGGATGGCGCTGAGCCAGCACGGGCTGACCCGGCTGCCCTGGCGGTGCGGCCAGGGCAGTTGTCGGGCCAGCTGACGTAAACCGGCCAGATGGCGGGCGCAGCGCGCCAGCGGCGAGGGCAGTTCCTGTTCGCGCCCGTCGCGCAGCACGCTGAACCGGCCCTGGGCATCCACGCACAGGTCGGCACCGTAATGCGGGCTTTCCAGCACCAGAATATCCAGTTGCCGGTTGATCAGGATATGGTCAATCCACAGCGAGCGGCCATTAAGCTGCAAATGCAGGTCGTGCAGCAGCGCCCAGCGGGTGGTGCCGGCCAGTTCGGCATCCAGGTCGGCGGCGCTGGCGTGCAAGCCGCGCAGATGGGCATGCAGCCCGCGCAGGCGTGCGGCGCTGGCCGGATGGTTGGGGTCGAGGCGCTCACGCTGGGCGGCCAGCCTGGCCTGCAGGCTGTCGGGCGGTTTGACAATCATGCCGATGTCAGCGGGTACGCTGGGTGGGCGCGGCGCTGCTGACGATGTTCACGCCCAGCTGGTACAGCTCGCCGCGCTGCAGCTCGACGCAGCTGACGGCTTCCACTTCGGTGGTGAAGGGGTCGCTGGGCCGGCCACCGATGTCTGGCGGGTAAACGGTCAGCTCGATGCGTTCGCCCAGTTGCGGCACATACGGGGTGCACACCTGCATGCCGGTAATCCGCACGTCGTAGCATAGCGCCGGGTAGGTTTGCCCGGTAATCAGTGAGCGCAGCTTGCCCTGGCAGTGCGGTGGCACGTCCTTGTTGCCGGCGTGCGCGCCGGAATAGCCGCGTTGCTGGCCGTTATTGTGCCGGGTCACGGGACAGGCTTCCAGATTGCCAGGCGTCCAGCCAGAACAGGCCGGCCAGGGTTTTGCTGTCGGGCAGCTCGCCCCGGCGCGCCAGCGCCATCACTTCGGCCAGCGGCAGATGCACCAGCTCGACAAATTCGCCTTCATCCAGTTGGCTGGCACCGGCCTGCAGCCCTTCGGCCACAAAGTAAGCAATTTTTTCATTGGAATAGCCAATGCATGGCCAGGCCACCGGCAGGGTGTGCCAGTGGCGGGCGGTGTAGCCGGTTTCTTCCAGCAGCTCACGCTGGGCGGTGGCCAGCCCGCTTTCGCCGGGGTCGGTCTTGCCGGCGGGAATTTCCAGAAAAGTTTGCCGCGCCGGATAACGGTACTGGCGCACCAGCACCAGCTCGCCAGCGTCGGTCAGCGCCAGCACCGCCACCGCGCCGGGGTGGTCGATGTACTCCCGTGGCGCTTCCTTGCCATCGGGCAAACGTACCGTGTCGCGGTACACCTTGAGGAAGCCACCTTGCAAAACCTGCTGGGAGCTCAGGGTATATTCAGTGAGTGCCACGCGATGCCTTTCGTTGACGCCATGCCCGCACCGTATGCCAGCGCCAGCCAATCATAATCAGTCCATAACCGGTCAGGCCCAGGCTGATGCCCAGCGCCGGAACCCCCAGCAGCAGCGGCCAGCCCATGGCCGACGCCCAATCTACCATTTGCTGCAACCAGCTGCCAAACCCCTGCGCATCCCACTCGGGCGGTGGCGCGGCGGCGTGATGCTGCTGACCCGTCAGCAGCCGGCCATATTCGTAGGCCAGCCAGTATAAAGGAACAATGGTGAATGGATTGGTATACAGCGTGCAGGCCAGCGCCACCGGCAGGTTGACACGCCAATACCAGACCAGCAGCGCGGCAGTGAGCATTTGCGTCGGCCCCGGCATCAGCCCGGCAAACAGGCCAATGGCCACCGCCTTGGCCACGCTGCGCCGGTGCAAGGTCCACAGCTGCGGGTCAGCCAGACGTGGGCCCAGCCAGCTGAGCCAGCGGTTATTGGCCAGTTGGGCCGGGTGGGGCAGGTATTGCTTGAACCACTTGCGCGGCATGGGGATTCCTGAAAAAAACCAAGGCCGGCTTGGACCGCCAGGCCAGCAAAATGTGCCAGAGCCAGGTGTATGACACCCTGCTGGCACCCGCCTGGCAGGTGTACCGCATGCGCCCCTGGCGCGCAAGCCCCAATACGCTGGAATGGCCACGCCCGCTACGGCCAACCGCCGGCCATGGCACATTTTACCGCCGCTTGCCCCAGGCCGGATCATGGCATTGCCCGGCCAGGCAGCCAGAAGGGGGGCCTAAACCAGCGGGTGCCGTTCCCTTGTCTGGCTCGACAAGCCGGACAACGGCAGGCAAGATGTGGCTTCCGTTCTGAATCAAAAAGGCAATTTCCTATGCTGTTGACGGTGCTGGTGGCCAACCCCAAAGGCGGTTGTGGCAAGTCTACCCTGTCAACCCATCTGGCCGGCTACTACGCCCAGGCCGGATACCGCACCCTGCTGGGCGATATGGATCGCCAGCAAAGCTCGGCGCGCTGGCTGACCCGCCGTCCGGCGGGGGTGGCCGCCATTGCCGGCTGGGCAATCGACCCGGAAGACCCGGCCCCGCCGCCCAAGGGCACGCAGGTGGCGATTCTGGACAGCGCGGCCAATCTGCACGGCAAAAAACTGGCCAGCCTGCTGCGCAAGGTAGACCGCATTGTGGTGCCGGTGATGCCGTCCCCATTCGATACCTGGGCCAGCGAAGATTTTTTTGCCGCGCTGGCCGAAGAAAAAGCCATCCGCAAAGAGAAAGTCACCATTGGTGTGGTGGGCATGCGCGTGAACCCCCGCACCCGCGCCGCAGGCGAGCTGCGCGACTTCTTTACCCGCTTTGAACTGCCGGTGATTACCTGCCTGCGCGATACCCAGCTGTATGTGCATGCCGCCAGCCATGGCCTGACCCTGTTTGACCTGCCCGCCAGCAAGGTCGTGCGCGACCGCCAGGAATGGCAGCCGCTGCTGGACTGGCTGGGCCTGCCAGCCAATGCCCGCGAACTGGACAGATGATCGGGCTTGCGCAGCACACGATGGGCACCCGTCGGTGTGGCGTTTACCCGGCCCAATCCAGCGCATCCGCCACCACCCTGGCCAGCGTATGCAGCGCCCGATCCACCTCGCGGGTGTAGGGCAGGCCGGCGTTCAGCCGCAGGCAGTGATCCACCCGGCCCGCGTTGGAGAACATCACCCCCGGCGAAATGCGGATACCCTGCTGCAAGGCAGCGTGAAACACCGCCAGCGAGGATAACTCCCCCGGCAGCTCCACCCAGATGCTCATGCCACCCGGCGGCAGGCTAAAGCGGCAGCCCGCCGGAAACAGCCGGTCCACCGCGTCGGCCATCTGTTCGCGCTGGTGGCGCAGCGTGCGCTTGAGCGTGGTCAGATGGCGCGGCAGCGCGCCGCTGTTTAAATAGTCGGTCATCGCCAGCTGCGGTAATAGTTCATTGGGCCGCGACTGGCTGTATTTCAGCATGGCGATGCGCTCGTGCCACTTGCCGCCGGCAATCCAGCCCAGCCGCAGGCCAGGGGCCAGAATCTTGTGTAGCGACGAGCAGACAATCACCTGCCCGCTATCGTCCCAGGCCTTGATCGCCGCCAGCGGCGGGCCGGCGTCGTACAGCGGCGTGTAGGTGTTGTCTTCAATCAGCGCGATATCGTGGCGCACGCACCATTGCAGCAGCTGGCGCTTGTGCGCGTCCGGCATCACGCAGCCCAGCGGATTGTGCAGATTGGGCGTGACCGCCACCGCCTTCAGGCCAGGGCATTGCCGCGCCGCCACTTCCAGCGCCTCCAGCGACAGCCCGGTGTGCGGGCTGGCCGGAATTTCCAGCGCCTGCAAGCCCAGGCTTTCCAGAATCTGCAACAGCCCGTAATAAGTGGGCGACTCCACGGCAATCACCTCGCCCGGCTGCGCCACCGCGCGCAAGGCCAGTGTCAGCGCCTCGGTGCAACCGTGGGTCACCACCAGCTCATCCGGCGACAAGGTCATCTGCGCATCCAGCGCATGCTGCGCCAGCGCCTGCAAAAACGGCGCACATCCAGCCATCGCCAGCGGTTGGCTGAAAATATCCGGCTGCGCGCGCAAGGCGCGCTGGGTGGCCAGGCGCAAGGCCGCGCCCGGATACAAGCCCGGCGCGCCGCACGAGCCGGACAAATTCACCTTGGCCGGATAACGCTGGCTGAGCGCCAGCACCTCGGACACCCGCTGATGAATGCCCACATACTGCGCCACATCCGGCACACTGGGCTGCGGCTCTTGCAAACTGGCCAGCGCCCGACGCGGCCGCACAAAATACCCGGCGCGTGGCCGCGCCTCCAGCAACCCCTCCCGCTCCAGCGTGCGGCACACCAGCACCGCCGTGGACAAACTCACGCCATGACGCGCCATCAAACCCCGCAAGGACGGCATGCGCTCACCCGGCGGCAACGCGCCGGACTGAATCGCCTGAGCGTAATGGTCCGCCCATTGGCGGTACAAGGTGGGAGTGTGCATAGCCGACATCATGCCCGCCAACACCCCCCGGCGGACAGATACAGATGCAGGAAATTGGCGGGGGAACAGCGGGTGTTATGGTGAGGGGTGGTTATCTGCGTTTGGGCTTGGACTTGGCTTTGCTGGGCGTGCGGCTGACCTGGCGCAGCATTTGGCGCACGGCTTGCAAGCTGGCGCGCCATTCAGCGTGACCTGGGGATTGCTGCACCAGCTGGCTGAGTTGGGATTCGGCTTTGTTGAGCAACAACAGGCCGGCTTTGGGTTTGCCTGTGTAAAAGTGGCATTGGCCAAGTTTGGCTGCTGCTACGGCCAAGTCGTATTGCCAACTGAGGTTAGTCGGGTCGAGTTTCACCAGCTGGCTGAAGATGTTCAAATATTCCGCAAATGCCTGAGCAGCGGCGTCCAGCTGGCCTTGCGCCATGTACACGTCGCCCAGCCTGCTATGGGCCACCGCCAAGCCGCGCAGCCAGCCGGTGTTGGCCGGGTCGCGCGCCACCAACTCGCTGCTGATGGCCAAATATTCCGCAAATGCCTGAGCAGCGGCGTCCAGCTGACCTTGCGCCATGTACACATCGCCCAGCCTGCTGTGGGCCACTGCCAACTCACGCAGCCAGCCGGTGTTGGCCGGGTCGCGCGCCACCAACTTGCTGCTGATGGCCAAATATTCCGCAAATGCCTGAGCAGCGGCGTCCAGCTGGCCTTGCGCCATGCGCACGTCGCCCAGCTTGCTATGGGCCACTGCCAAGCCACGCAGCCAGCCGGTGTTGGCCGGGTCGCGCGCCACCAACTTGCTGCTGATGGCCAAATATTCCGCAAATGCCTGAGCAGCGGCGTCCAGCTGACCTTGGTCCATGTACACATCGCCCAGCTTGCTATGGGCCACTGCCAAGTCACGCAGCCAGCCGGTGTTGGCCGGGTCGCGCGCCACCAACTTGCTGCTGATGGCCAAATCTTCCGCAAATGCCTGAGCAGCGGTGTCCAGCTGGCCTTGCGCCATGTACACATCGCCCAACTTGCCATGGGCCACCGCCAAGTCACGCAGCCAGCC
>Ga0209599_10000144_pt1 | contig 50328 bp, 44 predicted proteins | sample Shrwel_input2_FT_FD_187534 | JGI IMG/M metagenome (GOLD analysis project Ga0209599, IMG submission 187534) | Subsurface microbial communities from deep shales in Ohio, USA - Utica-3 well 1 S input2 FT (SPAdes) (version 2) ...
GGGCGTGGACTTCACTCATGTTGATTGCTCCGCTTTCAAGGTCTCAATTAGACCACGCATCATGTCTCTTGCCCAGAAGAGTGGCCTGCTACGAATTGGAATATGATCACACGGGATGCAACAGCTAGGGATACGCTGATTTATTCAGAAAAATTGTGTTTGCCAAAAATAAAACTAATTAAAATCAACAGTCTGGATTCCAGTCTTCGCGGGAATGATGATTTTTCAGTGTATCCTTAGGAGAACTTTTCTTCCAACGTAGGGGCACTGGTTGCCGTCTGTGAATCTACTAGCGTGGAGGCAAGCGATTCTACTGAGTCGCCTGCCGCGCCAGGGCCAACGCACTCGGAATGGATATTGTAAAAATAGGCCGTTTTGCACAAATTTTAGGCAGAAAAGCATCAAAAAATCACCTATCAAACGGGGTAACCTTCCCGTTTTTTGAGATGCCGGAATAAGTCAAGATGATTTTGAGAGGCAGCGCCGTTTTTTGGACTGCCTACACCATAGGTGCTGCTTAAATTTTGTGCAAAAATCCTACTTTTCCGCTGCATGTCATCCGAGTGCGGAGGCCCTGGCCGCCGCGCGCCGGGTTAATAGCCAAGCGTAGTACAAGCTTTGATACTACGTCATAAGCTGTTGCATTTAGGTTGGTTCCTCTACCTTGACTTGCGACCATGTCACGCCGTGTTTCTTCCGCGATGGCGGTGCGCGGTGACCGAACGCGAGCGGATACGCGATCTGCCATCAGGATGGCTCTCGATGATGCCGTTACTGCCTTCCAATGCCCGGTTGCGGCATATAGCGGACAGCTGCCATGAAGCGGCAAAACAGCCCTTGGCGAAACAGCATCTGCTCGCGGCTTTCGTTGATCTGGGGCCGCGCATCGCGATAGCCCGCTACTTCCTGTTCAGACCAGTTTGCCGCGTGGCATTCTTGAGTGCCAGCCATTTAAGCCGGCGTGCCGCCACGATCATGCTTTCCAGTCGGTTTGACGATTCGCTGGATTCGACGGCAGCCCTGTCGCAGGTCGCTCAACGCTTCGGGACAAAAAGCGTTTGTTGGCTCCCGTACTCACCCAGGGGGCGCAGTGTCGCCAGTTGCTGCGCATCAAAGCGTAGCGTGGTGGGGGCGTCTGGCGGGAGTGGGGGCATGCAACCGCATCCGGGCAAAAAAGCATGGGGTAATCGTACTGAATATTGGGGTATTGTATATGCTAACGACTCAATCATTGTAATGATTGCCCTGTTCTTAAGCTTCTGGAGTCGAGTTCGTCTGGTTTGGTTGAGGCAGGCAGAGGTGCAAGTCCTTGACGGGGCGATCCGTAACCAACCAAAAGCAAAAAAGCCCAAGCGAGTGATCACTTGGGCTTTTTTGTTTGTGTCTGGTCGGGGTGAGAGGATTCGAACCTCCGGCCTCTACGTCCCGAACGTAGCGCTCTACCAGGCTAAGCTACACCCCGTTGGTGTATCCCGTGACGCGATTGCGTCGTCGAGAGATGCGCATGTTAGAGTAAGATTGCTGTTATGGCAAGCTTTTTTTACAGCCTGCCGGGCAATCCGGCACAAAACCACCGTTAATCAGGCACTTGTGGTGTTTACTGTCTGACCGGGCAAAGGTTTTTTCCGGCAAGCCGTGGCAGCACGCAGTCTGTCGGCTACAATCCGGGGCCAAGCCTTTTACTCTGATTGCCGTCATGTGGTTTAAACAACTCACCCTTTATCGTCTTGACCCCAGCAAGCTGCCCGATCTGAACGATCTGGAAGCGGCGCTGCAGCAACGCCCGTTTGTGCCCTGCAGCGGGCTGGACTGGTTTTCCCAGGGCTTTGCCCCGGCGGCGCGCCATCAGCCCGACCTGATGCTGTTTCGCCAGGGGCCGATGGCGCTGGTGGCCTTGCGCCGGCAGGACAAGGTGTTGCCCACCAGCGTGATCCGCGACTTCACCGAAGACAAGGTGCAGGAAATCGAAGCCCGCGAGCTGCGCAAGGTGGGCAAGAAGGAAAAACAGCAGCTGCGTGAACAAGTGGCCGACGATCTGCTGCCACGGGCCTTCTCGCGCAGCAGCCACACCCGCGCCTGGCTGGATCTGGCGCAGGGCTGGCTGGCGGTGGACGCGGGCTCGGCCAGCAAGGCCGAAGCGTTGCTGGGCGCGCTGCGTGACGCGCTGCCGCCGTTTCCGGCCCGCTTGCCGCGTACCCAGCTGGCACCGGCCACCCAGATGACCAGCTGGCTGCTGGGCAGCGCGCCAGAAGGCTTTGCCCTGGATGCCGATTGCGAACTGAAAGCGCCGGGCGAAGATGGCGCGGTGATTCGCTGCACCCGGCAGGATCTCACCGCCAGCGAAATCCGCGCGCACCTGGAAACCGGCAAGCAGGTCACCAAGCTGGGGCTGATCTGGCAGGAGCGCATCCGCTTTGTGCTGACCGAAGACCTGACCGTGCGCCGCCTGCAGTTTCTGGATGTGCTGCAGGATGAAGCCGAACAGGCTGGCGACGATGCTGAATCATTGTTTGAAGCCACTTTTGCGCTGATGACAGGTGAGCTGGCGCTGCTGACTGCTGCGCTGATCGAAGCCCTGGGCGGCGAACCCGCCGACAGCTAAGACAGCCCGAGCCCACGCCCTCCCCGAACTGGAACAGATAGACCCTACATGACCGTTTCTGACCCGATTGTGCGCCCGGCCTCCGGCTGGGTGCTGTACTGCCGCCCCGGCTTTGAGCGCGACTGCGCCCAGGAAGCCTACCAGCGCGCCCTGACCCAGGGCGCTGACCTGCACATTGCCGAAGCTCAGGAAAACAGCGGCTACGTCCGCCTGAGTGGCCAGGCCCGGCCACCACACTGGGGCAGCCTGGTGTTTGCCCGCCAGGTGCTGTCACTGGTGGCCATGATCGACCCACTGCCCGATCGTGACCGGCTGACGCCGATTCTGGATGCGCTGCCGACCCATCCGGCAGTGTTTTCTGATGTCTGGCTGGAAATGCCCGACACCAACGACGGCAAGGAGCTGTCGGCGTTCACCCGCCGCTTTGCCCCGCTGCTGACCGATGCGCTGGTTGAGCGCCGTCGCCTGGGTGGCCGCGATGAGCTGCCGCGCCTGCATGTGTTTTTTCCTGACAAGCGCCGCGCCTGGCTGGCAGTGGCCGACCCGACGCAAAGCGCGCCGTGGCCTATGGGCATCCTGCGCCTGCGCATGCCGCCCGACGCACCCAGCCGTTCGGCGCTGAAACTGGCCGAAGCGTTTGACATGTTCCTGTCGGCAGAAGACCAGCAGCGCTATCTGCATGATGGCCTGCGTGCAGTGGACCTGGGGGCGGCACCGGGCGGCTGGACCTGGCAACTGCTGCGCCGTGGCCTGCGGGTGATGGCAGTAGACAACGGCCCGCTGAAAGGCATTGTGGCCGAGCATCCCTGGGTGAATCACCTGCGGACCGATGGCTTTCGCTTCCGGCCGGATCGCCCGGTGGACTGGGTGGTGTGCGATATGGTGGAAAAACCGTCGCGGGTGGCTACGCTGATGGCCAACTGGCTGGTGGGCGAACACGCGCGCCACGCCATGTTCAACCTCAAGCTGCCAATGAAAAAACGGCTGGAGGCGCTGGAAAGCGCGCTGAATGACATCGAGAGCATCATGCAGGCCAACGGCGTGCGCTACCGCTTGTCAGTCAAGCAGCTGTACCACGACCGCGAGGAAGTGACAGTCTATCTGGGCCGCGAAGCCAACCCGCGCCGCACCCGACGCTGATTCAGCCGCCACGGGCCGCGCGTTGTCAGCGCTGCCCCGGCGGCACCGCCAGCAATAGCCGCTGGCACTGGTAAAGCACGCGCGGGTCGGTTTGTCGTGGCGCAGCGGGCTGGCCAGGGCTGGCGCGCATCTGGGCATTCTGCTCCCGATACTGCACATCCTTGATGGCATCCTGCACAAATGCCGGCGAGCTCAGCCGGGTGGCCGCCTGCAGATACGCGCCTCCCTGGCCCTGGCCAAGCTGCTGCGCGCATTGCACCAGTTCATACGCCTGACGCTGCTGCGGCGTGGTGCTGTCGGCATCCAGTAGTCCGCCTAACGACGGGCCGAACAGGGCGGGGGCGATAAGGGTGAAAAAGCTGAGGTCGGCCATGGGTGTGCTCGGGTGAAGATGGCGCAGTGTAGCGTATGGGGGTAAGTTTGAGAGAGGTCTGTTTGTTGGTAGTAGTTTGAGACTGTGGTATATGAGGCTCTGTAGTTTTATGATTTAACTGGTTTTTCTTATCGGATACATTGAAATATCATTGACTGCATGTGATTTTTGTGAAAGGATACATACGTCAGTTCTGAAAAAGCTTCTACAAATTAGTCAGTGACTTTTTCAGAGTTGGCAGAGTGGTTGAATGCAGCGGTCTAAGAAACCGCCAAATCAGTAATGGTTTCATGGGTTCGAATCCCATACTCTCCGCAAAGGGCACCTCATAAAGTTTGAGTAAAATTCAACTTTATGAGGTGCCCTTTATGGTTTTAGCGTGGTTTTGTCTGATTTTGACACAAAAAACGCACCGTCATTCGTTGGCGGTGCGTTTTTTGTGCGCCTCACCCGGCATGCGCCGGGCGGACAACTAATGGGAATCAACCCAGCAGGTGAGCCACACCAGCGCGTTCTTCTTCCAGCTCGTTCAGGGTGATGTTGATGCGGCCACGGCTGAACTCGTCGATTTCCAGGCCTTGCACAATGGTGTATTCGCCATTGGCGCAGGTCACCGGGTAGCCAAACATCACGCCTTCCGGAATGCCGTAGGAACCATCGGACGGAATGCCCATGGTCACCCACTTGCCGTTGGTGCCCAGCGCCCAGTCGCGGACGTGGTCGATGGCGGCGTTGGCGGCGGAAGCCGCCGAGGACAGGCCACGGGCTTCGATGATGGCGGCACCGCGCTTGCCCACGGTCGGCAGGAACACGTCGCTGTTCCATGCGTCGTCGTTGATCATTTGCTTGACGCTCTCGCCGCCGATGGTGGCAAAGCGGTAGTCAGCGTACATGGTCGGGCTGTGGTTGCCCCACACGGCCATGGTTTCGATGTCGGCCACGGCCTTGCCGGTTTTGGCAGCCAGTTGCGACAGGGCGCGGTTGTGGTCCAGCCGCAGCATGGCGGTGAAGTTCTTGGCCGGCAGATCCGGGGCCGACTTCATGGCGATGTAGGCGTTGGTGTTGGCCGGGTTGCCCACCACCAGCACCTTGACATTGCGGCTGGCGTGGTCGTTCAGCGCCTTGCCCTGTACGGTGAAGATGGCGCCGTTGGCTTCCAGCAGATCCTTGCGCTCCATGCCCTTGCTACGCGGACGTGCGCCCACCAGGATGGCGTAGTCGGCATCCTTGAAAGCCACGTTCGGATCGTCGCTGGCGATCATGCCGGCCAGCAGCGGGAAGGCGCAGTCTTCCAGTTCCATCATCACGCCCTTCACAGCGGCCTGGGCTTGCGGCAGGTCCAGCAGTTGCAGGATCACCGGCTGGTCTTTGCCGAGCATTTCGCCAGAGGCGATACGGAACAGCAGGGCATAACCAATTTGACCAGCAGCACCAGTGATGGCAACACGAACGGGGGCTTTCATCGATTGACTCTCCATTTGTAATCGGAACGGGATTGAAGCATCAACGGAGCGAACACGGGTGACGGCCGGCAAACGGGCCGGCATGTCGGCGTGAGATGCGCCGGTTCTCGTGGTGTTGCGCCGTTCAGATGCATGGCTGAGTGTAACACCAAAGGTGAGTGACTTGCCATGAGCAATCTTGCGGGGGTGTTTAACTCTTGTGTCTTATATAAGACATGCATAGACAGCCCTGGCGAAAAGGTGTAAAAACACGGCAATGACAACGGACAAGCCCAGTTTTCAACCGCTGTATCAGCAAATACGCCAGCTGCTGGCCGAGCGGATTGCCCACGGGGAATGGGCCGTCCACGAAGCCCTGCCCAGTGAATGGGCGCTGGCCGACGCACTGCAGGTCAGCCAGGGCACGGTGCGCAAGGCGCTGACCAAACTGGTGGACGAAGGCTGGTTGTACCGGCAGCAGGGCAAGGGCACGTTTGTGTCGCCGGGGTTGAGCGAGTGGGGTGATGGCGTGATGGTGACCCCCGGCCAGTTCAACGAGCCGCCCACCATCCCGGTGGCCGAGCTGTTGTCCTGCGGCAAGGCCAACGCCAGTGAAGACATGGCCGAGGCGCTGGGCTTGCGCCGCGCCGCGCCGCTGTTTCGTATTCGTCAGCTATGGCGGTTTGCCGGGGTGGCGGTGGCACTGGACGATGCCTTTGTGTCGGCTGAGCGGTTTGAAGAAATTGACGCCCGCCGACTGCGCCAGTATGGCAATAGCCTGTACGCCTTGCTGGAGCGCCGTGATGCAGTGCGCATCAAGCTGGGGGCCATTCAGCTGCGCGCCACGCTGCCAGACCGGGAAACCTCGGTGCTGCTTGGGCTGACCGATATCGAACCCTTGTTGTCGGTGATCCGGCTGGCGCACACCCCGACCGGCGAGCCGGTGGAATGGCGCAAGCGGCTATGTCGCAGCGCGCGCTGGGCCTTCCAGCGCAATGCATGAAGGCACGATTCAACGTGCTAAAGCAGGACAGAACTCGAAGTGGATGGAGCGCAGTGAGACAGGTCGCAAGACCCATACAACAGAACCGGGCTCACCCGGTCAGGCGATAAAACCAGGCCCGGCGGATCGGGCTGATCTGGCCTTGCGCCAGGCAGCCCGACCGACCGGCAGCCATTTGACACGAAAGCAGCGGGACAGGCAGCACCGGCCCCGTGTGACGCAAAACTGAAATTTGATGTCGTCGTTCTGTAGGGATGGCGCAGTTTTTGTTAGAATTCGCAGGTTTGGCCGGCTGTCGCTTGGGCGGTGGCGGACCAGAAAGCAATGTGTTGCCCTTGTTTTTCAAGGGATTGCCGTGGCAGGCAGCCGGTTTCATGACGCCTGGCTGCTCTGGCTGTGTTGTGCCAAACGGGCATCTGCAGCCAGATTCTCGCCGCCATGAGTGGCGAAAACGGCAAATCAACACGGAAGGTTCGGGGCCGCCTGGCCCCGATGTATGTCAACCTCAGGTGTCTTGTTTCATCAAGGAAGCGCTATGCAGAAGAAACGACCAAAACACCTTGATATCGGTCAAATCAGACTGCCGGTTCCCGGCATTGTCTCGATCCTGCACCGGATCTCGGGTGTTGCCCTGTTCTTTTCCCTCCCTCTCTTTATTTATCTGCTGTCCGGCTCGCTGAGTTCTGAAGCGGATTTCGACACCTACCGGGCCGTCGTTTCGCATCCGCTGATGAAGCTTGTGCTGATTGGCCTGTTGTGGGCGTTCCTGCACCACCTGTGTGCCGGCATCCGTTTCCTGCTGCTTGACGTCCACAAGGGCCTTGAGCTGGAAACCGCCCGCGCCACGGCCAAGGCCACGCTGGTGGTGAGCATCGCATTGACCCTGCTGATCGGAGGTATGCTGTGGTAAACCGCATCGTTGTTGGCGCCCATTACGGCCTGCGCGACTGGATCATGCAGCGTGTGACTGCCGTCATCATGGCTGTCTATACCGTGGGCATCGTGCTGGCCCTGCTGGCCATTCCCGGCACGCATGAAGGCTGGAAGGCATTCTTTGCCTGTACCGCTGTTCGTGTGGTCACCCAGGTGACGCTGCTGGCTGTGTTTGCCCACGTCTGGGTTGGCATGCGCGACCTGTGGATGGACTATATCAAGCCGGTTGGTCTGCGCCTGACCATGCACATGTTCACCCTTGTCTGGCTGGTGGGCACCTTTGTTTACTCGGTTAAAGTCGTGTGGGGTATGTAATGAGCGTCCCAGTTCGTCGTTTTGACGCAGTGATCGTGGGCGGCGGCGGTGCCGGCCTGCGCGCGGCGCTGCAGTTGTCCGAAGCGGGTCTGAAGACCGCTGTCCTCTCCAAAGTATTCCCGACCCGCTCGCACACGGTGGCAGCTCAGGGCGGTATTTCCGCCTCGCTGGGCAATGTGCAGGAAGACCGTTGGGACTGGCACATGTACGATACCGTCAAGGGTTCCGACTGGCTCGGCGACCAGGACGCGATCGAATTCATGTGTCGCAAGGCCCCGGAAGCGGTGATCGAGCTGGAACACTTCGGCATGCCGTTTGACCGTCTGGAAAACGGCAAGATCTACCAGCGCCCGTTTGGCGGCCACATGGCCGACTTTGGCAAGACCCCGGTGCAGCGCGCCTGTGCGGCGGCTGACCGTACCGGTCACGCCATGCTGCACACCCTGTACCAGCGCAATGTGCGCGCCAATACCCAGTTCTTTGTCGAATGGATGGCGCTGGACCTGATTCGCGACGCCGATGGCGACGTGGTCGGCGTGACCGCGCTGGAAATGGAAACCGGCGAAATCTCCATCTTGCATGCCAAGGCTGTGCTGTTTGCCACTGGCGGTGCCGGGCGTATTTTTGCCGCTTCGACCAATGCCTTCATCAATACCGGCGACGGCCTGGGCATGACGGCCCGCGCTGGCATTCCGCTGGAAGACATGGAGTTCTGGCAGTTCCACCCGACCGGCGTGGCCGGCGCTGGCGTGCTGATTACCGAAGGCGTGCGTGGTGAAGGCGGGATTCTGCTCAACTGCAATGGCGAACGCTTCATGGAACGCTACGCGCCGAACGCCAAGGATCTGGCTTCGCGCGACGTGGTGTCCCGCGCCATGGCGGTGGAAATCTACGAAGGTCGCGGCTGCGGCAAGAACAAGGACCATGTGTTGCTGAAGCTGGACCATCTCGGCCCGGAAATCATCAACCATCGTCTGCCGGGCATTCGCGAAATCGCCATCAAATTTGCTGGCGTGGACCCGATCAAGGAACCGATCCCGGTGGTGCCGACCTGCCACTACCAGATGGGCGGCATTCCGACCAACTACAAGGGCGAAGTGGTCTCGCCCAAGGGCGACAACCCGGAAGACCGCGTCAACGGCTTCTACGCCGCTGGCGAATGCGCCTGCGCCTCGGTGCACGGTGCCAACCGTCTGGGCACCAATTCGCTGCTCGACCTGGTGGTGTTTGGCAAGTCGGCTGGCGAAAGCATGGTGGAGTTCATCCGCAGCGAACGCCCGGATCACAAGCCGCTGCCGGCCAACGCCGCTGATTTCTCGCTGGCCCGGGTTGCCCGTCTGGAAAACCAGACCGGTGGCGAAGAAGTGGCCGACGTGCGCAACGCCATGCAGCAAGTGGTGCAGCGTCACGCTGGCGTGTTCCGCACCCAGGAAGTGCTGGCCGAAGGCGTCAAGCAGATCAAGGACGTGGCCGAGCGCGTCAAGCGCACCCAGATCAAGGACAAGTCCCAGGTCTGGAACACCGCCCGCATCGAAGCGCTGGAAATGGACAACCTGATCGAAGTGGCGCTGGCTACCCTGATCTCCGCCGAAGCGCGCAAGGAATCCCGTGGTGCCCACGCCCGCGATGACTACCCGGATCGCGACGACGAAACCTGGATGAAGCACACGATGTACTCGCGCGAGGGCTTCAAGCTCACCTACAAGCCGGTGCATAACCAGCCGCTGACGGTGGATTACATCGCCCCGCAGAAACGCGTGTACTAAGGAGTTGTCGAACATGGAAAAAATGCGTTTCTCCCTTTACCGCTACAACCCGGACAAGGATGACAAGCCGTACATGCAGGACATCGAGGTGGAAGTCGATCCCACCGACGTGAAACTGCTGGATGCGCTGGTCAAACTCAAGGCTGTGGACGACACCCTGTCTTTCCGTCGTTCCTGCCGCGAAGGGATTTGCGGTTCCGATGCCATGAACATCAACGGCAAGAACGGCCTGGCCTGCGTGACCGACCTGCGCAGCCTGAAGCAGCCGATTGCCCTGCGTCCGCTGCCCGGCCTGCCGGTGATCCGCGACCTGATCGTGGACATGACCCAGTTCTTCAAGCAGTACCACTCGATCAAGCCTTACGTGGTGAACGACACCCCGGCACCGGAGCGCGAGCGCCTGCAATCGCCGGAAGACCGTCTGGAGCTGGACGGCCTGTACGAGTGCATCCTGTGCGCCTGCTGCTCGACCTCCTGCCCGTCGTTCTGGTGGAATCCGGACAAATTCGTTGGTCCGGCTGGCCTGCTCGCTGCGTATCGCTTCATTGCCGATACCCGCGACACCATCACCAGCGAACGTCTGGACAACCTGGAAGACCCGTACCGCCTGTTCCGTTGCCACACCATCATGAACTGCGTTGATGTGTGCCCGAAGGGTCTGAACCCGACCAAGGCAATCGGCAAGATCAAGGACCTGATGGTCCGCCGCGCCGTATGAGTGACAACGGACAACCGTTCGATGAAATCGAGCTCAAGCGCATGCGCTGGCGTTCCCGGCGCGGGCTGCTTGAACTCGATATCGTGATCGGGCGCTTCCTCGACCGTGACTTTGACACGCTGAGCATTGACGAGCTGCACGCCTACCGTGAGCTGCTGACGTGGGAAGACACCGATCTGCACGATCTGGTGAATGGCAAAGTTGACGTGGATGCCCCGCATTTGCAGTCGGTGATCAACCGCTTGCGTCGCGCGTAAAGAAGACGCCCCGTCCGTGTGGTGCGGACAGGGGCGCCGTTAAAACCCTACCTGGGAGTATTGCTGTGGAAACGAATCGCAAAGTCACCCTTTCCTACGACGAAGGAAAAACCCTCGAGATGCCGGTGATGTCCGGCACCCTGGGTCCGGACGTCGTTGACATCCGGACTTTCGCCAAGACCGGCATGTTCACCTTTGACCCTGGCTTCCTGGCGACTGCCGCCTGCGAATCCAGCATCACTTTCATTGATGGTGATATCGGTCAGCTGTACTACCGTGGTTACCCGATCGAGCAACTGGCCGAGCACTCCGACTTCCTGGAAAGCTGCTACCTGCTGCTGAACGGCGAACTGCCGACTGCCGAGCAGTTTGCTGAATTCAACCGCAAGATCATGCGCCACAACATGCTGAACGACCAGATCATGTCGTTCTTCAAGGGCTTCCGCCGCGACGCCCACCCGATGGCCGTGATGGTGGGTGTGGTTGGCGCGCTGTCCGCCTTCTACCACGATTCGCTGGACATCAACGACCCGCACCACCGCGAAGTGTCGGCACACCGCCTGATTGCCAAGGTGCCGAACATCGCCGCCCAGGCTTATCGCTACAACAAGGGCCTGCCGTTCAGCTACCCGAAGAACGGCCTGACCTACTCCGAGAACTTCCTGCACATGATGTTCTCCACCCCGTGCGAAGAGTACAAGGTGAACAAGGTGCTGGCCAAGGCACTGGATCGCATCTTCATCCTGCACGCCGACCACGAACAAAACGCCTCCACCTCGACCGTGCGTCTGGCCGGTTCGTCGGGTGCCAACCCGTTTGCATGTATTGCCGCCGGTATCGCTTGCCTGTGGGGCCCGTCCCACGGCGGTGCCAACGAAGCCGTGCTGAAAATGCTGGATGAAATCGGTTCGGTAGACAACGTGCCGGCCTTCATGGAAGGCGTGAAAGCCAAGACCCACAAGCTGATGGGCTTTGGTCACCGCGTGTACAAGAACTTCGACCCGCGCGCCAAGATCATGAAGGAAACCTGCGACGAAGTGCTGAACGAACTGGGTCTGCGCGATGATCCGAAGTTCCAGCTGGCGATGAAGCTGGAAGAAATCGCCCTGAGCGACCCGTACTTCATCGAGCGCAAGCTGTACCCGAACGTGGACTTCTACTCCGGCATCGTGCTGTCTGCCATTGGTATCCCGGTGTCGATGTTCACCCCGATCTTCGCCCTGGCCCGCACCGTGGGCTGGATCAGCCACTGGACCGAAATGATCTCCGATCCGGGCATGAAGATTGGCCGTCCGCGTCAGCTGTACACCGGCTCGCCGCGTCGCGACTATGAGCAAGTGCAAAATCGCGGCTGATACACCCAGCCATACCGGAACGCAGTGCCTGTCAGTTGCGACGGATGGTGCGTTCCACGCGGTGCCTGGCACCGCATGTATTCCGCCCCGCCAGGGGCAGATGGCCGGCAGCGCAGGCTGCCGGTCCTTACCAGCTGCAGTAAAACAATAAAAATGAGGCACGAAACGCTCTCGGGCGCCGGCTGCCCTGATAATTGAGACAACGCCGGCGTGCCCCAGGACGCGGATCGTACCCGCTGCACGGGCAGTCAACAAAGGGTCGACCACATATCATGATGCAAACCTTGCAAAGCCATTCCTACCTGTTTGGTGGGAATGCACCGTTTATTGAGGAACTGTACGAGCAGTACCTCGCTGATGCCAACGCCGTGTCGGGCGAATGGCGCGACTACTTCGACAAGCTCCAGCAGCAGCTGGGCGGGTCGGTGCGCGATGTCCCGCACCAGCCGATTCAGGAGTCGTTCATCCAGCTGGCCAAGCAGCCGCGCAGCAGCGTTGCCCCGAGCGCCGCCGCCGATGGTGCCTCGCTGCAAAAGCAGGTGGGCGTGCTCAAGCTGATCTCCGCTTACCGCGTGCTGGGTTCGCGCTGGGCCAATCTGGACCCGCTCAAGCGCATGGACCAATCCCCGGTGCGCGAACTCGACCCGGCCACCCATGGCCTGGCTGACGCCGACATGGCCGTGCAGTTCAACACCGGCTCGCTGGTCGGCCAGCAAAAAAAGCTGCCGCTGTCCGAGCTGCTGAAAAACCTCAAGCAAACGTACTGCGGCAATATTGGCCTGGAGTACATGCACATCACCAACTCCGAACAGAAGCACTGGATCATGCAGCGCTTCGAGGCGGATCTGTCTACCCCGAATTTCAGCAAGGAAGCCAAAAAGCGCATCCTCAAGCAAGTGACTGCCGCTGAAACGCTGGAACGCTACCTGCACACCAAATACGTCGGCCAGAAGCGCTTCTCGCTGGAAGGCGGCGAATCCATGATTGCCGCGCTGGACAACCTGATCCAGAACTCCTCGGCAGTCGGCGTGCAGGAAATCATCATCGGCATGGCCCACCGTGGCCGGCTGAACGTGCTGGTCAACACCCTGGGCAAGCTGCCGCGCGACCTGTTCGCCGAATTCGAAGGCCGCCCGGCGGTGGAACTGCCGTCCGGCGACGTGAAATACCACATGGGCTTCTCCACCGACATCCCGACCGCCAATGGCCCGGTGCATGTGTCGCTGGCGTTCAACCCGTCGCACCTGGAAATCGTCAACCCGGTGGTGGAAGGGTCGGTACGGGCCCGTCAGCAGCGCCGTCACGACACCGAGCGCCGTCAGGTGGTGCCGGTACTGATTCATGGTGATGCCGCCTTTGGTGGCCTGGGCGTCAACCAGGGCACCTTCAACCTGTCGGGTACCCGTGGCTACGGCACTGGTGGCACCATCCATCTGGTGGTCAACAACCAGGTGGGCTTCACCACCTCCGATACCCGCGACATGCGCTCCACGCTGTATTGCACCGACGTGGCCAAGATGGTGGAAGCCCCGATCTTCCACGTCAACGGCGACGATCCGGAAGCCGTCTGCTACGTGATGCAGGCCGCGATGGACTTCCGCATGCAGTTCAAGCGCGATGTGGTGATCGACCTTGTCTGCTTCCGGAAACTGGGCCACAACGAGGGCGACGACCCGATGCTGACCCAGCCGATGATGTACAAGAAAATCGCCAAGCATCCGGGGGTGCGCGCCAAGTACGCCGAGCGTCTGGTGGCCGAGGGTGTGGTGCCGGCAGATGAAGCCGAAGGGCTGATTCGCGCCTACCGCGACGCGCTGGACAAGGGCGAGCACGTTGAACAGACCGTGCTGACCAACTACACCCGCTCGCACAAACTCGACTGGACGCCGTTCCTGGGCACCCATTGGGCACACCCGACCGACACCACCCTGCCGGCCAACGACCTCAAGCGTCTGGCAGAAAAAGCCACCACCGTGCCGGAAGGCTTCAAGCTGCACCCGACCGTGGACAAGGTGCTGGCCGCCCGTCGCGCCATGGGCGCTGGCGAGCAGCCGGTGGACTGGGGCATGGCGGAAATCCTGGCCTACGCCTCGCTGGTGGAAAACGGCTACGGCGTGCGCATCTCCGGCGAAGACTCGGGCCGTGGCACCTTCAGCCATCGCCACGCCGTGCTGCACGACCAGAACCGCGAACGCTGGGACCAGGGCAACTATGTGCCGCTGCGTCACCTGTCGGAAAACCAGGCTGAGTTCCTGGTGATCGACTCGATCCTGAACGAAGAAGCGGTGCTGGCCTACGAATACGGCTATGCCTGCTCGGCACCGGATCAGCTGGTGATCTGGGAAGCCCAGTTTGGCGACTTTGCCAACGGTGCCCAGGTGGCGATTGACCAGTTCATCGTTTCTGGCGAAACCAAGTGGGGCCGTCTGTGCGGCCTGACCATGATCCTGCCGCACGGCTACGATGGCCAGGGCCCGGAACACTCGTCCGCCCGTGTCGAACGCTACCTGCAGCTGTGCGCCGAGCACAACATCCAGGTGGTGATGCCGTCTACCGCCGCGCAGATGTTCCACATGCTGCGCCGTCAGGTACTGCGCCCGTATCGCAAGCCGCTGGTGATCATGCTGTCCAAGCGTCTGCTGCGCCTGAAGGATTCGCTGTCGCCGCTGGCCGACCTGACTTCCAGCAGCTTCAAGCCGGTGATTGGCGACACCACCGACCTGGACGCCAAGAAGGTCAAGCGCGTGGTGGTGTGCGCCGGTCAGGTGTACTACGACCTGTTCAACGCCCGCAAGGAAGCCGGCAACGACGAAGTGGCGATTGTGCGTCTGGAACAGCTCTACCCGTTCCCGACCGAACAGCTGGCCGCCGAACTGGCCAAGTACCCGCATGCCCGCGAACTGATGTGGGCGCAGGAAGAGCCGAAAAACCAGGGGGCGTGGTACCAGATCCGCCACCGTCTGGAAAAACTGCTCAGCGGCAAGCAAACCCTGCAGTTTGCCGGTCGTCCGTCGTCGGCCTCGCCAGCCGTCGGCTATATGTCCAAGCACGTGGCCCAGCTCAAGGCGCTGCTGGCCGAAGCGGTAGCCAAGTAAGCGGATGTGAACCCCGGTGCCGGAAGGCATCGGGGCGCTGTGCCCACCCCAATACAATGAAGGGCAGCCCACTGGCTGCCCAACGAGGAGACCCTCAATGCTGATCGAAATCAAAATCCCGGTGTTTGCCGAATCCGTGACCGAAGGCACCATCGCCGCCCTGCACAAAAAAGTGGGCGACGCCGTGGCGCGTGACGAAAACCTTGCCGACATCGAAACCGACAAGATCATGCTCGAACTGCCGGCTCCGCAAGCCGGTGTGCTGGTGGAACTCAGCGTGGCCGCTGGCGACACCGTAACCAGCCAGCAAATCATTGGCAAGATCGACACCGCCGCCAGCGTGGCTGCCGCCGCCGCGCCGGCTGCCGCTGCTGCCCCGGCAGTGGCCGAAGTGTCGGCCCAGGCCGGCAACAACGAAGTGCTGGCCATGCCGGCAGCCAAGAAACTGGCCGCTGAAGCCGGCGTGGATCTGTCGTCGGTGACGGGTTCCGGTCGCGATGGCCGGGTGCTGAAAGAAGACGTGGCCGCTGCCGCCAGCAAGCCGGCGGCCAAGCCGGCAGCTGCGCCGGTGGTGGTGGCAGTGGGCGAGCGTCCGGAACAGCGCGTGCCGATGACCCGCCTGCGCAAGGTGGTGGCCGAGCGTCTGGTGCAGTCGCAACAGACCAACGCCATCCTGACCACCTTCAACGAAGTCAACATGAAGCCGTTGATGGACCTGCGCAACCAGTACAAGGACAAGTTCGAAAAAGCCCACGGTGTCAAGCTGGGCTTCATGGGCTTCTTTGTGAAGGCTGCCGTGCACGCCCTGAAGAAATTCCCGATCCTGAACGCCTCGGTCGATGGCACCGACATCGTTTACCACGGTTACTTCGACATCGGCGTGGCCGTGGGCAGCCCGCGCGGCCTGGTGGTGCCGGTGATCCGTAACGCCGACCAGCTCAGCCTGGCCGACATCGAGAAGCAGATTGCCGACTTCGGCAAGCGCGCCCAGGAAGGCAAGCTGGGCCTGGACGAACTGACCGGCGGCACCTACACCATCTCCAATGGCGGCACCTTTGGCTCGATGATGTCCACCCCGATCATCAACCCGCCGCAATCGGCCATTCTCGGCATGCACGCCACCAAGGAGCGCGCAGTGGTGGAAAACGGCCAGATCGTGGCCCGCCCGATGATGTACCTGGCTCAATCCTACGACCACCGCATCATTGATGGCCGCGAAGCCGTGATGAGCCTGGTGGCAATCAAGGACGTGATTGAAGATCCAGCCCGCCTGATCCTCGACCTGTAATTTTCGTCACGGCGCACCGGCCCAGCCGGCGGGTGCGCCGTTGCCGTCTCTGCCTGTTTTCAGGAGTATCTCGAATGAGCCAAAGTTTTGACGTCGCCGTCATCGGCGGTGGCCCCGGTGGTTATGTGGCAGCCATCCGCGCTGCCCAGCTGGGTTTCAGCACCGTATGTGTGGACGCCTTCAAGAACCCGCAGGGCAAGCCCAGCCTGGGCGGCACCTGCCTGAACGTCGGTTGCATCCCGTCCAAGGCGCTGCTGCAATCCTCGGAAAACTACCACGCCGTTCAGCACGATTTTGCCGATCACGGCATTACCGTGGCCAACACCCAGATCGACATCGGCAAGATGCTCGAACGCAAAAACGGCATCATCACCAAAAACGCTGCCGGCATTGCCTTCCTGTTCAAGAAGAACAAAGTGGCCAATGTGCATGGCCTGGGCAAGCTGGTGGGTCGCCAAAACGAAAAATGGCTGATTGAAGTCAGCGAAGGCGGCGAAACCCAGCAGATCGAAGCCACCCATGTGATCGTCGCCACCGGCTCCAACCCGCGCCCGCTGCCGGGCGTGGAAGTGGACAATGTTCGCGTGCTGGACAATGCCGGCGCACTGGCGCTGGATCAGATCCCGGCCCGCCTGGGCGTGATCGGCGCGGGTGTGATCGGCCTGGAAATGGGCAGCGTGTGGAAGCGCCTGGGCGCTGAAGTCACCGTGCTGGAAGCCCTGCCCACCTTCCTGGCTGCCGTGGACGAGCAAATCGCCAAGGAAGCGCACAAGTACCTGACCAAAGACACCGGTCTGGTGATCCACAACGGGGTGAAGATCGGCTCGATTGAAAACGGTGCCGACGCCGTCACCGTCAAGTACGAACTCAACGGTGAAGCACAGGAACTGGTGGTGGACAAGCTGATTGTCGCCATTGGCCGCGTGCCCAACACCGCCGGCCTGAACGCCGAAGGCGTGGGCCTGCAGATCGACGAACGCGGCTTTATCGTGGTGGACGACCACTGCCACACCAACCTGCCCAATGTCTGGGCCATTGGTGATGTGGTACGCGGCCCGATGCTGGCGCACAAGGCCAGCGACGAAGGCGTGGCCGTGGCCGAGCGCATTGCCGGCCAGAAGCCGCATCTGGACTTCAACACCATCCCGTGGGTGATCTACACCCACCCGGAAATTGCCTGGGTAGGCAAGACCGAACAGCAACTGAAGGCCGAAGGCGTCGATTACAAAAAAGGCACCTCCGGTTTTGCCGCCAATGGTCGCGCCCTGGGTCTGGGCATGACACAGGGCACGGTGAAGGTGCTGGCCTGCGCCAAGACCGACCGCATCCTGGGCGTACACATCATCGGCCCGATGGCTTCCGAACTGGTGGCCGAAGCCGTGGCGGCGATGGAATTCTCCGCCAGCAGCGAAGACCTTGCCCGCATCGTCCATGCCCATCCGAGCCTGTCGGAAGTGGTGCATGAAGCTTGCCTGGCCGCCGACAAGCGCGCCCTGCACGGCTGATGATTTTTCAGTGGGCCACGCGGAATTGCCCGCATGGCCCACACCTCGCCCCTGAAAAAAAGAGAGACAGACACATGAACCTGCACGAATACCAAGCAAAAGAATTGCTGGCCAAATACGGCCTGCCGGTGCAACAAGGCGTCCTCGCCACCAACGGCGAAGAAGCTGCCGCTGCTTTCGACAAGCTGGGCGGCAAGTTTGCCGTGATCAAGGCCCAGGTGCATGCCGGTGGTCGCGGCAAGGCCGGCGGCGTGAAAGTGGTGAAGAGCCGCGAAGAAGCTGCTGACATCACCAATGGCCTGATCGGCAAGAACCTGGTGACCTACCAGACCGACGCCAATGGTCAGCCGGTAAACAGCGTACTGGTATGCGAAGACATGTACCCGGTACAGCGCGAACTGTACCTGGGTGCCGTGGTAGACCGCTCGTCGCGCCGCGTGACCTTCATGGCTTCCACCGAAGGCGGCGTGGAAATCGAAGAAGTTGCTCACAACACCCCGGAAAAAATCCTGAAAGTCACCGTCGATCCGCTGGTTGGCCTGCAGCCGTTCCAGGCGCGTGACGTGGCGTTCCAGCTGGGTCTGGAAGGCAAGCAGATTGGCGAATTCGTCAAGCTGATGACCGGCGCGTACAACGCCTTTGTGGAAAACGATTTCGCCCTGTTCGAAATCAACCCGCTGGCCATCCGTGGCGATGGCAGCCTGGCCTGCGTGGACGCCAAGGTCGGCATCGACTCCAACGCCCTGTATCGCCTGCCGGCTGTGGCCGCCCTGCGCGACAAGTCGCAGGAAAACGAACGTGAACTGAAGGCCAGCGAGTTCGAACTGAACTACGTGGCGCTGGAAGGCAATATCGGTTGCATGGTGAACGGTGCCGGTCTGGCCATGGCCACCATGGACATCATCAAGCTCAAGGGTGGCCAGCCGGCCAACTTCCTGGACGTGGGCGGCGGTGCCACCAAGGCACGCGTGATCGAAGCGTTCAAGCTGATTCTGGCCGACCCGTCGGTGCAAGGCGTGCTGATCAACATCTTCGGTGGCATCGTGCGTTGCGACATGATTGCCGAAGCCATTATTGCCGCCGTCAAGGAAGTGAACGTGACCGTGCCGGTGGTGGTGCGCCTGGAAGGCAACAACGCCGAAGCCGGTGCCAAGCTGCTGGATGAATCCGGCCTCAAGCTGACCTCGGCACAAGGCCTGAACGACGCCGCCGAGAAAATCGTCGCTGCCGTCAACGGTTAATGCGGAGCGAGGCCAACGGCGACGGGCGTGCGCCGCATCAAGCCTCCTCCTGAATGACACGCCTGACACCCAATTTGAGGTTACACAATGAGCGTACTCGTTAATAAAGACACCAAAGTCCTCGTTCAAGGCTTTACCGGCAAGAACGGCACCTTCCACTCCGAACAGGCGCTGGCCTACGGCACCCAGGTGGTAGGCGGCGTGACCCCGGGCAAGGGCGGCAGCCAGCATCTGGGCCTGCCGGTGTTCAACACCATGCGCGAAGCCGTGCGTGAAACCCAGGCCGACGCCTCGGTGATCTACGTGCCGGCACCGTTTGTGCTGGATTCCATCGTTGAAGCCGTGGACGCCGGCATCAAGCTGATCGTCACCATCACCGAAGGCGTGCCGACCATCGACATGCTCAAGGCCAAGCGCTACATCGAGCAAACCGGCGGCGTGCGCCTGATTGGCCCGAACTGCCCCGGCATCATCACCCCGGGCGAATGCAAGATCGGCATCATGCCGGGTCACATCCACAAGCCGGGCAAGATCGGCATCGTGTCGCGCTCCGGCACCCTGACCTACGAAGCCGTGGCGCAAACCACCGCTGCCGGCCTGGGCCAGTCCACCTGCATCGGTATCGGCGGCGACCCGATTCCGGGCACCAGCCACATCGACGCGCTGGAACTGTTCCAGAACGACCCGGCCACCGAAGCCATCATCATGATCGGTGAAATCGGCGGCACCGCCGAAGAAGAAGCCGCTGAATTTGCCAAGTCCAATGTGACCAAGCCGATCGTCGGCTACATCGCTGGCGTGACCGCACCGAAGGGCAAGCGCATGGGCCACGCTGGTGCCATCATCTCCGGTGGCAAGGGCACCGCAGAAGAAAAGTTTGCCGCCTTCGACCGCGCCGGCATCCGCTACACCCGCAGCCCGGCTGAACTGGGCAGCACCCTGGTGGCCCTGCTGAAAGAAAAAGGCATGCTGTAAGCCTGCGCGACTGCCGGCTATGGCCGGCATCACGCCAGAGTGAAAAAAGCCACCCGATATCGGGTGGCTTTTTTCATGGGTGCGCCTGGGAGGTTCCGCCCAGGTATGGCCTAGATGGCGTTACCTTTTGACATCCTCCCCCGCCTAAAGTCGGGGGATTCCTACGGCGCTCATCCCGGCATCGAGCTGGCATAAATCGCTTCGGCGGGTTCCTGCTGCTGGCGGCATGACTGCACCGCTCACTTCACAGGCGATCCGGGCTGCGGTTTCCCGCCCGGCGGAAGCATCCGCCGTGTCCTGCCCTTCGTCTCGCAATAGTTGCATCCCGCGAGACAGGATGTTGATCGCGCCGACCAGATCGGCGTTTTCCTCGAAACCACACGCCACACACTCGAACCTGGCTTGCGTCTGGCGATTCACCGCCGACACATGGCCGCGGCACGGACAGGTGCGGCTGGTGTTCTGCGCCGGCACGGCGATGAGATGTCCGCCGTTCCACGCCAGCTTGTAGTCCAGTTGGCGACGGAATTCGAACCAGCCTTGATCGAGGATGGACTTGTTCAGGCCGGACTTGGCCCGAACCTGCTTCCCCGGCTTTTCGGGGCTGCCTGCTGCCGACTTGGACATGTTCCTCACCTGCAAGTCCTCGATACACACCATCGCGTGGTTTTGGCTGATCGTGGTGGAGCACTTGTGCAGGTAGTCGCGGCGGGCGTTGCCGATGCGGGAATGGATGCGCTGGACGCGGGTTTTCGCCTTCTTCCAGTTGCTGCTGAATTTGGTCTTGCGGCTCATGGCCTGCTGCGCGCGGCGCAAGGCCGTTTCATGCCGCTTGAAGCTGTTGAGCGGGGCATGGAACGTGCCGTCCGAGAGCGTGGCAAACCGTGCAATGCCCATGTCGATGCCGACTGCGCCACCCTGCGGGATGGGCTGCTCAATCTCGCGTTCGGTCTGGATGCTCACGAACCATTTGCCGCAAGACTGGCTCACGGTGATGTTCTTCACCGCGCCCAGCACCTCGCGGCTGTTGCGGTAGCGCAGCCAGCCCAGCTTGGGCAGGAAGATTCGGCTGTTGGCCTGGTCGAGCTTGATCTGTTTCGGGTCTGGATAACGGAAGCTGTCGGACTGGCCCTTCTTCTTGAAGCGCGGGAAGTCAGCGCGTCTGGCGAAGAAGTTGGTGTAAGCGCGTTCCAGGTCCTTGAGCGTCTGTTGCAGCGGATGAACGGGCGCATCCGCCAGCCATGCTGTCTCCGCGCTGTGGCGCCACTCGGTGAGCAGCTTGCACAGGCCCGCATAGCCCAGTTTCTTCTCTCCACGCTCGTAGCGTGCCTTCTGCAACGCCAATGCCTTGTTGAAGACGAAGCGGCACGAGCCAGCAAAGCGGCGCATGTCGCGCTGCTGTTCGCAGGTCGGCATCAGTTCGTATTTGTAGGCTTGAAGGCGTTGCATACTGGTTTTTATACAGCCCATCCCCATCGACGGCAAGGACGGCTACGCCGTCCGCGCTATCCTTCCCCGCCCTGAACGGCGGGGCTTGCCGCGCACCGGGTCAGCCCCGCCAGCAATTTGCCATGCACGCCACCAAAGCCGCCATTGCTCATCACCAGCACATGGTCGCCAGGGCGGGCATCGGCGCACACGGTGGCTACCAGCGCGTCAAGCTGGTCGAAGGTGCGTGCCTGCTCACCCAGCGGAGCCAGCGCCTCAGCCGGGTTCCAACCCAGGTTGGCGCTGTAGCAGTACACCTGATCCGCCTGGGCCAGGCTGCCGGGCAGCTCGGCCTTCATGGTGCCCAGCTTCATGGTATTGGAGCGCGGCTCCAGCACCGCCAGGATGCGCGCCGCACCCACTTTGGCGCGCAATCCCGCCAGCGTGGTGGCAATCGCCGTGGGGTGGTGGGCAAAGTCGTCGTACACCGTCACCCCGCCCGCCACGCCCTTGACCTCCATGCGCCGCTTGACGTTGGCGAAGCGGCTCAGCGCATCAATGGCCACCGCCGGTGGTACGCCAACATGGCGGGCAGCCGCAATCGCCGCCAGCGCGTTCATCCGGTTATGCTCGCCCAGCAGGCTCCAGTTCAGCCGGCCTTGCGGCATGTCAATCAGCAGGATGTCGCAGCTGCCGGCGCTGTCCACCGGGCCGCAGCTCCACTCACCCTGCTCGCCAAAGCGCTCGACCGGCGTCCAGCAGCCGCGTGCCAGCACGCGGTCCAGGCTGGCCTCACGGCCATTCACCACCAGCCGGCCCTTGCCCGGCACGGTGCGCACCAGGTGGTGGAACTGGGTTTCAATTGCCGTCAGATCGGCAAAGATGTCGGCGTGGTCAAATTCCAGATTGTTCAGCACGGCGGTGCGCGGGTGGTAGTGGACAAACTTGCTGCGCTTGTCAAAAAATGCCGTGTCGTACTCGTCGGCCTCGATGACAAAAAACGGGCTTTGCCCATCCGGCTCGGCGCGCGGCGCACCCGGCAACCGGGCGGACACGGCAAAGTTTTCGGGAATGCCGCCAATCAGAAAACCTGGTGCCAGGCCGGCGTCTTCCAGAATCCATGCCAGCATCGACGCCGTGGTGGTCTTGCCATGGGTGCCGGCCACTGCCAGCACCCAGCGTCCGGCCAGTACATGCTCGGCCAGCCATTGCGGGCCGGATACATACGGCAGGCCTTGATCAAGAATCGCCTCCATCAGCGGCATGCCACGCTTGACCACATTGCCAATCACGTAAAGGTCGGGCTCCAGCTGGGTTTGTTCGGCGTCAAAGCCGCTGATCAGCTCAATGCCCATGGCCTCCAGCTGGGTGCTCATCGGCGGGTAAACATTGCTGTCACAGCCGGTGACGGTGTGGCCGGCCGCCTTGGCCAGGGCGGCAATGCCGCCCATGAAGGTGCCGCAAATGCCAAGAATGTGAATATGCATGATGGGTCAGAATTGGGAAAACAGTCAGGCGGCAAGCATACCGCAAAGGGCAGGGTCGTGCTTGGCCTGTGAGGGCGTCAGCCTGTTGGACTGACACAGGAAAATCCGGAAAAATCCACCGGCTAACGCCACTGTGCGCGGAGATCACGATTTTTTGCGTGTCCTTGGCGGTATGGGGACGGCAGAAACGGCAGGGTCGATACAGGTTGGCTCGATAAAAAACGACATGCCCGCACCTGTCTTAAACACCAGTGCGGGCATGCCGTTTTCTGCATGACGCTGTGCGCCCACCTTATTCCTCTGGCGGGCGCATTTCCTTTAGCGCATCACGCTGCCGGGGTTTCTGCCTTCTGGCGCAAACGCAGGTTCAGTTCCTTCAGCTGCTTCTCGTCCACCGCGTTCGGCGCGTTGGTCAGCAGACACTGCGCACGTTGGGTTTTCGGGAAGGCAATCACATCGCGGATCGATTCGGCACCGCACATCAGCGTGACCAGACGATCCAGGCCAAAGGCCAGGCCGCCATGCGGCGGGGCACCGAACTTCAGGTTGTCCAGCAGGAAGCCAAACTTGTTCTGTTGTTCTTCCGGGCTGATCTTCAGCGCGGCAAACACTTTTTCCTGCACGTCAGCGCGATGGATACGCACCGAGCCGCCGCCGATTTCCCAGCCGTTCAGCACCATGTCGTAGGCACGCGCCAGGCAGGCACCCGGATCGGTGTCCATCAGGTCTTCGTGGCCCGGCTTCGGGCTGGTGAACGGATGGTGGCAGGCGGTCCAGCGGTCGGCTTCTTCGTCGTGCTCGAACATCGGGAAGTCCACCACCCACAGCGGACGCCATTCGCGCACAAAATAGCCGCCGGCTTCGCCGCGTTCGTGGCCGATCTTGATGCGCAGTGCGCCGATGGCTTCGTTCACCACCTTGGCCTTGTCGGCACCAAAGAAGATGATGTCGCCGTTGTCAGCGCCGGTGCGGCTCATGATTTCGTTCAGCGCGTTGACCGACAGGAACTTGACGATGGGCGACTGCAGGCCGCTGGTTTCGTCGTTGGTGATCTTGCTCTTGTCGTTCACCTTGATGTAGGCCAGCCCCTTGGCACCGTAGATGCTGACAAACTGGGTGTATTCGTCAATTTCCTTGCGCGAGATCGACGCGCCGCCCGGCACACGCAGGGCCACCACGCGGCCATTGGCCTGGTCGGCGGCACCACGGAACACCTTGAATTCTTCGGTCTTCATCAGGTCGGTCAGTTCGGTGAACTTGAGCGACACGCGCAGATCGGGCTTGTCCGAGCCGTAGTAGAACATGGCGTCGTTGTAGCTCATGCGCGGGAACTTGCCCAGCTCCACCTGCATCACGTCGCGGAAGATTTCCTGCGCCATGGTTTCGGTGATGTCCATGATCTCGTCCTCGTTCAGAAACGAGGTTTCGATATCAATCTGGGTGAATTCCGGCTGGCGGTCGGCGCGCAGATCTTCGTCGCGGAAACACTTGGTGATCTGGTAGTAGCGGTCAAAACCGGCCACCATCAGCAGCTGCTTGAACAGCTGCGGCGATTGCGGCAGGGCAAAAAATTCGCCCGGATGCACGCGCGAGGGCACCAGGTAGTCGCGGGCACCTTCCGGGGTGGAGCGGGTCAGCATCGGGGTTTCGATGTCGATGAAGCCCTGCTTGTCCAGGTGGTTGCGCACGCCCATGGCCACACGGTAGCGCAGGCGCAGGTTCTTTTGCATGGCCGGACGGCGCAGGTCGATCACCCGGTTGGTCAGGCGCACGTTTTCCGACAGATTGTCTTCGTCGATCTGGAACGGCGGGGTGGCGGCGGTGTTGAGGACTTCGATGTCTTTGGCCAGGATTTCGATTTCGCCGGAAATCAGGTTGGCGTTGGCGGTGCCGGCCGGGCGCTCGCGCACGATGCCGGTGATGGCCAGCACGTATTCGTTACGCGAGGCGTCGGCGGTCTGGAAGGCTTCCGGGGTGTCCGGATCAATCACCACCTGCACCAGACCTTCACGGTCGCGCAGGTCGATAAAGATCACGCCGCCATGGTCACGGCGGCGGTGCGCCCAGCCTTTGACGGTGACCGTCTGGCCGAGGAATTTTTTGTCAATCAGTCCGCAGTAGTCGGTTCGCATGCTCTGCTTTCAACAAGAGGTAGGAGGTGGGACGGGTTTGCTGGCCGGAGCCACCACACCCATCGAAATGATGTACTTCAGCGCGTCGTCCACGCTCATGTCCAGTTCACGGGTGGCCGAGCGCGGCACCAGCATGAAATAGCCGGAAGTGGGGTTGGGCGTGGTGGGCACGTACACGCTGACAAAATCGTCGCTGTCCAGATGCTCGGCCACCCCGGCACCGGGCTTGCCGGTCAGAAAGGCAATGGTCCACACGCCCTGGTGCGGAAACTGCACCAGCAGCGCCTTGGAAAACGCCTGGCCGCTGCCCGACAGCAAGGTGTCGCTGACCTGCTTGACGCTGCTGTAGATGGTTTTCACCACCGGAATGCGCCCGAGCAGGGCTTCCCACAGGCCCACCACTTTCTGGCCCAGCATGTTGGCCGCCAGAAAACCGGTCATCAGCACAATCAGCAGCGCCAGCACCAGCCCGCTGCCGGGGATGTGCATGCCAAACCAGTGGGTGGGCTGCAGCGCATTGGGCAGCCAGTTGATCATGCTGTCCATGGTGGAAATCACCATGTCCAGCACCCACAGGGTGACGGCAAAAGGCAGCCAGATCAGCACGCCGGTGAGCAGGCAGGCCTTGAGCGTCAGTTTGCCCTGGTTCATGCGCAACCGCCGCAGCCACTGGCCGCGCAGGGCGGTTGCGCCGGTTTGGGGGCGTTCTTGAAGTCTGTGGCATACCAGCCCGAGCCCTTGAGCTGGAACCCGCCGGCGGACAGCAGCTTGGTGTACGACGTGCTGGCACACGCCGGGCAGGCGGCAATCGGGGCGTCCGAGAGCTTTTGCAAATGTTCCTTGACCTGACCACAGTCTTCACAACGGTATTCATAGATCGGCATGGAATAAAGCCTCCGCAATACAGGTGTCAACGACGGGCAATGCCGAACTTTTCAGGCAGCCCGGGGGTCGGACGGCGGCATGGCCAGTCCAACGCAACATGAAAGTATATCTCACCGTTGCGCCAAACCAAAACAGGGTGTGTGCCTGGGGCAAGGCTGGCGCACGCTCGGGCTGAGCCGCACCTCCCTGTGTTGTGCTGGTCAAGGCGTGAGAATGTGCCACAAGCCGGGCAGGACCCATCCACTGCCGCGCCGGCCAGAAACCGCGCCGCAGGCATGGGCAGACGGGTCGGTTTATATTACATTTCGGTTTCTTTTGCATGACGCTGGCCTGGCTGCGTCACCTGTTCAGGGTCTGCTAGGGCTTGTCCTGTCTGCTTTCACGGCACTGTCATGACAATATGGGATAACGCAGGGCGATAACCTCACTTGCATTCAGGTTATGTTGCACGGCAACATGGCGGAATTGGCGGGATCTTCATCTTCTGCCTACGCCAGCAGTGACCACCCTGTGCCCCCTGAATCCAGGCGTGGGCACAGATTTAACGACCACCCTCTTCACCCCACCGGGTGAATGACTTAAACACACACGGAGCTCGACCATGGAAAATCTCAAAACCATGCTGCAAGGCAAAAAAGGCCTGATCGTAGGGATCGCCAACGACAATTCAATTGCCTACGGTTGTGCCCGCGTGCTGCGCGACCTGGGCGCCGAGTTTGCCGTTACCTACCTGAACGAAAAAGCTGACCGCTTTGTCCGTCCGCTGGCCGAAGAACTCGACAGCCCGCTGATCCTGCAAATGAACGTGGAAGCACCGGGCGAGCTGGAAGCGGCGTTCAAGGCCATCGAAGAAAAATGGGGCAAGCTGGACTTCGTCATCCACTCCATCGCCTTCTGCCCGATGGACGACCTGCATGGCCGCGTGACCGATTGCTCCAAGGATGGCTTCCTGCAGGCCATGCGCGTGTCGTGCTACTCGCTGATTGAAATGGCCCGCCTGGCCGAACCGCTGATGAAAGACGGCGGCGCGCTGGTGACCATGACTTACTACGGCGCTGACAAGGTCGTGGAAAACTACAATGTGATGGGCCCGGTCAAGGCTGCGCTGGAATCCACCGTGCGCTATCTGGCCGCCGAGCTGGGCAGCAAGAAAATCCGCGTGCACGCCGTGTCGCCGGGGCCGCTGAAAACCCGCGCCGCCTCCGGCATTGCCCACTTCGACAAGCTGATCGAAGAAGCCATCGCCCGCACCCCGGAACACCGCCTGGTGGACATCGAAGACGTGGGCATGACCACCGCCTTCCTGGTATCCGGTGGCGCGCGCGCCCTGACGGGAGACACCATCTACGTCGATGGCGGCTTCCACAACATGGCCTGAGGACACGCCCATGACCCGTGATGAACACGCTTTTGCCGATATTCTGGAAGAAGCCGAGCAGTTTGGCCCGCTGTCGATGGCAGTGGCCCACCCGTGCAGCCAGGAATCGCTGATGGGGGCGGTGGAAGCCGCCGACCATGGCATTATTTCGCCCATCCTGATTGCGCCGCTGGCCAAGCTGGAAAAGGTGGCCGCCGAATTCAACGTTGACCTGTCGCGTTTTCGCGTCATCGACGTGCCGCACAGCCACGCCGCCGCCGAAGTGGCGGTGGAACTGGTGAAAAACGGTGAGGCGCATGCCCTGATGAAGGGCAGCCTGCACACCGACGAGTTCATGAGTGAAGTGCTGAAGAAAAACGGCGGCCTGCGCACCGGACGTCGTCTGTCGCACGTGTTCATCATGAAAGTGGACAGCTACCCGCGCTACCTGTTCATCACCGATGCGGCCATCAACATCCAGCCGGATCTGATGGCCAAGGTGGATATCACCCAGAACGCCATCGACCTGACCCACGCGCTGGGGATTGCCTGCCCGAAGGTGGCACTGCTCTCGGCAGTGGAAACCGTCACGCCGAACATCCAGTCCACCCTCGACGCCGCTGCGCTGTGCAAGATGGCCGACCGTGGCCAGATCACCGGTGCCATCCTTGATGGCCCGCTGGCCTTCGACAACGCCATCTCCGCCGAAGCGGCGCACACCAAGCACATCATCTCTGCCGTGGCGGGGGATCCGGACATCCTGGTGGTGCCAGACCTCGAATCCGGCAATATGCTGGCCAAACAGCTGTCGTATCTGGCAGCGGCGGCGTCTGCCGGCATTGTGATGGGTGCGCGCGTGCCGATCGTGCTGACCAGCCGTGCCGAAGACGCCCAGGGCCGTCTGGCCTCGGCGGCAGTGGCCAACGTGGTCGGTCACCGTCTGGTGATTGGCGCAGGAGCCGGCGAATAATGCGCGTGTTGCTGATCCTCAACCCTGGCTCGGCCACGCTCAAGTTCGAGTTTTTTGCCTTGGGCGAACACGGCCCGGTGCCGCGTTATCGCGGCATGGTCGATGGCATCGGGCGCGATTCGGCCCGGCTGCAAATCCACCGGGTGGCCGATGGCGACAGCGTGCTGGAGCGTACCTTGCAACCGGCGGCGCATACCGACGCGCTGGCGGCGGTGTTTGCCTTTGCCCGCGAGCATGGTTACAGCCTGGCTGCCGTGGCGCACCGGATTGTGCATGGTGGGCCGTTCTTCCAGCAGGCGGTGCGCCTGACCCCTGAGGTGGTGGCCAAGCTGGAAACGCTGATTCCGCTGGCACCACTGCATCAGCCGGTGGGTCTGGCGGCGATTGCCGCCGTCAGCAGCGTCGATCCGGACGTGGTGCAGATTGCCTGCTTTGACACCGCGTTCCATACCACGCAAGACCCGCTGGGCACCCGTTTTGGCATCGCCCAGCGCTGGCACGATGCTGGCGTGCGCCGCTACAGTTTCCACGGCCTGTCTTACGCGGCCATTGCCCACAAACTGCCGGAGGTGCTGGGCAGCGAACGCGCCGAAGGCCGGGTGGCGGTGTTGCACCTGGGCAGCGGTTCGTCGGCGTGCATCCTGCATCGCCGGCAAAGTGTGGCCAACAGCACGGGCATGAGTGCGGTCGAAGGGCTGATGATGGGCACCCGCCCTGGCAATCTCGACCCGGAAGTGGTGCTGTGGTGGATGGAAAACGCCGGCATGGACATCGCCGCCGTGCGCCGTGAGCTGTACAAGGCCAGCGGCCTGTTGGGCGTGTCGGGCATTTCTGCTGACATGCGCGAGCTGCTGGCTTCCAGCGAGCCATCCGCCGCGCTGGCAGTGGAGCTGTATTGCTACCGTGCTGCCCGTGAAATTGGCGCGCTGGCGGTGCAGGCTGGCGGGCTGGACGCGCTGGTGTTCACCGCCGGTACCGGCCAGCGTAGCGCGCCGGTGCGGGAAAAAATCCTCGCCCGCCTGGCCTGGCTGGGTTTTGAGCTGGACGCCGACGCCAATCAGCGCAACGCCAGTTGCATCACCCGTGCTGACAGCCGCTTGTCGGCCTGGGTGATTGCCACCGACGAAGAAGGCCAGATGGCACGCGAGGCCGCCGCATTGCTGGCTACGCAGGCTTGAGCGCCGGCTGAACCGCCGACATGAAAAACCGCCTGGAGGGTGACCTCCAGGCGGTTTTTTTTACGCATCGCACCGCTGACACACCAAGGCGGAAGGCGGAGGTTCGCTTGGGGGCGTCACCCAAGGGGGCGACGCACTGCCACGGCAGGCATATGCCCGCTCCGGTGCGGATTTACTTGCTCAACGGCACCAGCAAAGGCGAGAAACCCAGGCTCTTGAGCTTGGCTGTGGCTTCGTCGGCTTCGGTGCGGCTCTTGAACGGACCCAGATGCACGCGGGTTTCGGTGTGGGCTTCCACGCCGGCTTCCTTCAGCTTGGCCACCATTTTGTCGGCATTGCTGGTATTGCTGAACACACCTAGCTGCACCCGGTAGCCGGCAGAGCTGCCATCCGGCAGGGCCACTTCCGGCTTGAATGCCTTGGGCCGTTCGGCTTCGGCGGCAGGCGCCGGGGCCGGCTTGCTGTCGGCCTTGGCGGCAGTGGTCGGGGCAGGTTTTTCGGCGGGCGCGGGTTTCTCCGGCTTGCTCGGTGCGGCTGGCGGCGGCGGGGCAGCCGGTTTTTCTGCCTTGGCCGGAGCCGGTTTTTCTACTGGAGCCGGGGCCGCAGGGGCTGGCTTGCTGGCTTCTGCCGGTTTGGCCGGGGCAGGCGCAACGGCAGGTTTATCACTTTTCACCGGCGCTGGCGTACTGGCTGCGGGGGCCGGGCTGGCGGGTTTGGCCGCCGGTGCCTGGGCTGGCGCAGGTGCCACTGCCGGCGCGGGCGGCGGGGCCGGCGGCGGTGGGCTGCTGATCTTGTCGGCTTCTTCCGGACTGATCGCGTCAGGGGCCACCGGGCTGGGCGCGGCGGCTTCCGGTGGGGCGGGCGGTGGCGCGTCCTTGATCTTGCCAGAGGCCACGGTCGGGCCAATGTCAGCCGGCGCAGCCGTACTGGTGGCTGCGGGTTTATTGAAGTGATTGAACGCCGGCACGGCGGCCAGCGCGGCGGCGATGCCAACGCCAGCGATAATCAGCCGTTTGCGGTTGCCTGGTGCGGCAGGCTTGTCCGCTGGTGGTGCGGCAGCGGGTTTGGCGCTGCCTGGTGCGGCCGGTTTGGCCGGCGCAGCAGTGGGTTTTCCTTTGCTGCCAGCAGCGGCAACGCCAGGTTTGGAGGGATTGCTATCCGGTTTAGTCGTGTCGTTCATGTCGTCATCGCGGCCAAAAGCGGCAAAAGGCGGAAAAGCTGTTAGAATGCAAGGTTCTTCGTGAAAAGACCCGGGCAGCGTTCTTGGGTCTCGTCACGTAGAATCTGCCAGGGATTCTGTCGTATTGGTCTGGCTGCGGGGGGCGCAATGCGCCACACGCCCAAGGCCGACGCTCAGCAGGACCGTGAGCAGGTTCATAAAATGGAACAGGTTACTAGTGTAACCATTTGTCTTTTCACCTGGAGAAGTTTTTATGGCAATCGAACGTACACTGTCTATCGTCAAGCCCGATGCAGTCGCCAAAAATGTGATCGGCCAAATCTACAGCCGGTTTGAAGCTGCTGGCCTGAAAGTGGTTGCCGCCAAGATGAAGCACCTGTCCCGCGCTGAAGCCGAAGGCTTTTACGCTGTGCACAAGGAACGCCCGTTCTTCAACGATCTGGTCAGCTTCATGGTGTCCGGCCCGGTGATGATCCAAGTGCTGGAAGGCGAAGGCGCTGTGTTGAAAAACCGCGACCTGATGGGCGCTACTGACCCGAAAAAGGCCGACGCTGGCACCATCCGCGCCGACTTTGCCGAATCCATCGACGCCAACGCCGTACACGGTTCGGACAGCCAGGAAAATGCCGCGATTGAAATCGCCTATTTCTTCCCGGCTTCGGAAGTTTACGCCCGTTGATCCCGTTGTCCGGGCCGGCGTGCAGCCCTGATCTGCCCGCCCGGCCCGGGCCGAGCCCCGCCCCCATGAAAACCAATCTGCTCGACTTTACCCTGCCGCAACTGACCGACCACTTTGCTGAAATGGGCGAAAAACCCTTTCGTGCCAAGCAGGTGATGCGCTGGATGCACCAGATGGGCAGCGCCGACTTTGCCGCAATGACCGATCTGGCAAAAACCCTGCGCGCCAAGCTGGAAACCTGCGCCGAAGTGCGCGTGCCGCAACTGATGACCGAGCAGGCCTCCACGGATGGCACCCGCAAATGGCTGCTGGACGTGGGCACGGGCAATGGCGTGGAAACCGTGTTCATTCCGGAAGACGACCGTGGCACGCTGTGCGTGTCCAGCCAGGTGGGCTGCGCGCTGGAATGCACGTTCTGTTCCACTGGCCGCCAGGGCTTCAACCGCAACCTGTCCACTGCCGAGATCATTGGCCAACTGTGGTGGGCCAACAAATCCATGGGCGTCACCCCGAAAAACGAGCGGGTGGTGTCCAATGTGGTGATGATGGGCATGGGCGAGCCGCTGGCCAACTACGACAGCGTGGTGGCGGCGATGCAGATCATGCTCGACGACCACGGCTACGGCCTCAGCCGTCGCCGGGTGACCTTGTCCACCTCCGGTCTGGTGCCGGCGATGGACCGTCTGCGCGAGGATTGTCCAGTGGCGCTGGCAGTCAGCCTGCATGCCCCCAATGACGCCCTGCGCGACGTGATTGTCCCAATCAATAAAAAATACCCGTTACGTGACCTGCTGGCCGCCTGCGAACGCTATTTGCAGCGCGCACCGCGTGATTTCGTGACGTTCGAATATGTGATGCTTGACGGCGTGAACGACACGCCGGAACATGCACGGCAACTGGTGGCCCTGGTCAAGCATGTGCCGTGCAAATTCAACCTGATTCCATTCAACCCGTTTCCCGATTCCGGCTATGCGCGCTCGACTTCCGGTTCGATTCGCGTGTTCCGCGAAATCCTGCAGGAAGCCGGGTATGTGGTGACGGTGCGCAAGACCCGTGGTGACGATATCGATGCAGCCTGTGGCCAGCTGGCGGGCAAGGTTGAAGACAAGACCCGGCGCACCCTGCGCTGGCTGACTCCGCTGGAACCGGATTGAACCCTGGCTGGCCCGTCGGGTCTGCCAAGGTGAATGACCTTTTCTGAAACTCTTTTTGCAAGCGGATTGTACTGAATGAGCGATATCCCTACGCACGGCGCTGAATCGGCTACACCTACAGCTTCTCCCGGCATCCTGCTGTCCAACGAACGGGTCAAGCGCGGCCTGTCCTTGCAGGAAGTGGCCGATCAGCTGAAATTGTCCCGCAAGCAACTGGAAGCGATAGAAAACGACGAATACGACAAACTGCCCGGCCCGGCGTTTGCCCGGGGCTTTGTGCGCAATTACGCCAAGCTGCTGGGGCTGGACGCCGCGCTGCTGAATGCCGCGCTGGAGGCTTATGTGCCGATGCCGGCAATCAATCCACGCCCGGTGCCCGTAGAGGCGCCCAGCCGCGAACCGGCCAGGCCGGTTGAGCCCGCGCCGCCGCCGCGCCCGCGCCAGCCGCTGAATCCCCTGCTGATCAAGGGGGCCATTGCCGTGGCGGTGCTCGTGCTGTTGCTGATGATTGGCTACCGCGTGGTCACCCAGGGCGGCAGCGTGTCGCCCACCCCCTCGCCGGCCACGCTGCCGCCACCGGCCAGCCAGGCTGCGGTCAGTGCGCCGGTGGTCGAGGCTCCAGCCCCGCAACCCGCAGTGACGCCTGCGCCGGTCAGCACGCCTGCCCCTGTGACGCCTGCGCCGACTCCAGAAGCCAAGCCGGCTGAACTGGCCACCCCGGCCACACAGGCGGCGGTCAGCGATAGCGGTGCGGGTGAAGTGGTGCTGCGCGCCAAGGAGGCCGCCTGGGTCTCCGTGATCGACGCCAAGGGCAAAAAACTGGTGTATGGCCAGATCACTGGCGAAAAACGGGTGAGCGGCACGCCGCCGTACAAGCTGATCGTCGGCAACGCCCAGCAAGTGGAACTGCAGTACAAGGGCCAGGGCGTGGCGCTGGCCGACAAGACCAAGGGCAGCACCGCCCGGGTGGAATTGCAATAACCAGGGCGGTTTGAACATACCATGAGCTTAACCCCAATTGTGCGCCGCGCTGCGCGGCAAGTCTGGATTGGCCACGTGCCGGTGGGCGGCGACGCCCCGGTGATGATCCAGTCGATGACCAACACCGACACCGCCGATGCCGCTGCCACCGCGCAGCAGGTGTTCGAGCTGGCCTTGGCCGGCTCGGAGGTGGTGCGCATCACCGTCAACAGCGCCGAAGCTGCCGCCGCCGTGGCCGAGATCCGCCAGCGCCTGGACGACCTGGGCTGCAGTGTGCCGCTGGTGGGCGACTTTCACTTCAATGGCGAGCGTCTGCTGCGCGACTACCCGGATTGCGCGCGTGCGCTGGCCAAATACCGCATCAACCCCGGCAACGTCGGCAAGGGTGTCAAGGGTGACGAGAAGTTCGCCTTCATGATCCAGCAGGCCATCGAGCACGATAAGCCGGTACGCATCGGCGTGAACTGGGGTAGCCTGGACCAGAGCCTGGCAGTGCGGCTGATGGACGAAAATAGCCGCCGCGCCCAGCCCTTGCCACCGGATGCGGTGATGCGCGAGGCGCTGATTGTCTCGGCGCTGGACAGCGCCGAAAAAGCCATGGCGCTGGGCCTGTCTGCTGACAAGATTCTGTTGTCGTGCAAGGTCAGCCATGTGCAGGACCTGATAGCCGTCTACCGCGATCTGGCGCGTCGTTGTGATTTTCCGCTGCACCTGGGCCTGACTGAGGCCGGCATGGGCTCGAAAGGCATTGTCGCTTCCAGCGCGGCGCTGGCCGTGCTGTTGCAAGAGGGCATTGGCGACACCATCCGCATTTCGCTGACCCCCGAGCCGGGCGCACCGCGCGACAAGGAAGTGATCGTCGCCCAGGAGTTGCTGCAGACCATGGGGCTGCGCGCTTTCACCCCGCTGGTGACCGCCTGTCCGGGCTGTGGCCGCACCACCAGCACTTTCTTCCAGGAGCTGGCGGCACGGATTCAGTCGTGGCTGCGCGAGCAGATGCCCACCTGGCGCTCGCAGTATCCTGGCGTGGAAACACTGAATGTGGCGGTGATGGGCTGTGTGGTCAACGGGCCAGGTGAATCCAAGCTGGCTGACGTGGGCATCAGCCTGCCGGGCACTGGCGAGGTGCCGGTGTGTCCGGTGTATGTGGATGGCGAAAAAACCGTTACCCTCAAGGGCGACGGCATTGCCGAAGCATTCCAGGCCATTGTGGCTGAGTATGTGGCCAGCCGGTATGGCGAAGGCGGCAGCAAGCGGCGCAAAACCGTGGCCATCCTGCCGGTGTAGTGGCTGGCCCTGCGTCCGGCCCGAGCATTTTTCCAAAAATAAAACGATACCGAATACATTACTTATGGCAGAAAAAATCCAGGCAATTCGCGGCATGAACGACATCCTGCCGGATGAATCGCATCAGTGGGAATACCTCGAACACACCGTGCGCACCTGGCTGGCCGACTACGGTTACCGCAATATCCGCATGCCGATTGTCGAAGACACCCGGCTGTTTGTCCGTTCGATTGGCGAGGCTACCGATATTGTCGAAAAGGAAATGTACACCTTTACCGACAGTCTCAACGGCGATAGCCTCACCCTGCGTCCGGAAGGCACCGCTTCCTGCCTGCGCGCGGTGGCCGAGCACAATCTGCTGTACAACACCACCCAGCGGCTGTGGTACACCGGGCCAATGTTTCGCCACGAGCGCCCGCAAAAAGGCCGTTATCGCCAGTTTCACCAGATTGGCGTGGAAGCGCTGGGCTTCAATGGCCCGGACGTGGATGCCGAGCTGATCCTGATGACCGCCGACCTATGGCAACGCCTGGGCCTGGCACCGTACCTGTCGCTGCAGATCAATACCCTGGGCTCCAGCGCCGAGCGCGCCGAGCACCGCCAGGCGCTGATTGCCTATCTGGAGCAGCACAAGGACGCGCTGGATGAAGACGGCCAGCGCCGGCTGTACACCAACCCGTTGCGCGTGCTCGACAGCAAAACCCCGTCGATGCAGGCAATCTGCGACAATGCCCCGCGTCTGATCGACTTTCTGGGTGAAGCTTCGCGCCGGCATTACGATGACTGGCGCGCCATGCTGCAGGCCGTTGGCATCGCGTATGTGGAAAACCCGCGTCTGGTGCGCGGGCTGGACTACTACAATCTGTCGGTGTTCGAATGGGTGACCACCGAGCTGGGCGCGCAGGGCACGGTGTGCGGCGGTGGCCGCTACGATGGCCTGATCGAACAACTGGGCAGCAAGCCGGCACCGGCAGTGGGGCTGGCCATGGGCGTTGAACGGCTGATGCTGCTGCTGCAGGACAAGGGTTTGTTGCCCGCCGCCCCCGCGCCGGATGTGTACCTGGTTAACCAGGGGGCCGGCACCGGGTGTTACGCGCTGACCCTGGCGCAAGCGTTGCGTGCGGCCGGGCTGAAGGTGATTCAGCATTGCGGCGAAGCCAGTTTCAAGTCGCAGTTCAAAAAAGCCGACGCCAGCGGCGCGCGGGTGGCCGTGGTGGTGGGCGACAATGAACTGGCCAATGGCCAGGTGGTGGTCAAGCCGCTGCGTGGCGATGGCGAACAAGTGGTGGTGGAACGGACGGCCATGCTGGCTGCCGTCACCGCCCTGATCAATCGGTAAAAAGAGGACAGCATGGCGTTTGACCTCCAGGAACAGGAACAGATTGACGCCCTGAAGGCGTTTTGGCAGCGTTGGGGCACCACGGTCACGGTGGTGATCGTGGCTGCCCTGCTCGGCGTGACCGGCGTGCAGGGCTGGCGCTGGTATCAGCAGCGCCAGGCCGAATCTGCCGCCGCGCTGTACAGCCAGATGGAAGCGCTGGCGGCCAAGGGCGACACCGCCAAGCTGGTGGCCGCTGCCGAGCCGATCAAGCAGGATTACCCGCGCACCGCCTACGCCAGCCGCGCCGCGCTGGCAGCAGCGCGCGCCGCCTATGAAACCGGCGACGCCAAAACCGCCCGCGCCCAGCTGGGCTGGGTGGTGGAGCACGCCAGCGAAGACAGCCTGAAAGCGGTGGCCCGCCTGCGTCTGGCCACGCTGGCAATTGACGCCAAACAATACGATGAAGCGCTGGCGCTGCTCACTACCGAGCATGACCCGGCGTTTGCCGGCCTGTTCCTCGACGCCAAGGGCGATGCCCTCAGTGCCAAGGGTGATAGCGCGGCAGCGCGCAGCGCCTACCGCGATGCGCTGGCCAAAACCCCGGCAGACGCGGCCAACCGGCCTTATCTCCAAATCAAGCTTGATGCGCTGGGAGGCGAATCCTGATGAACATCCCCGCTATGCGCCGTGTGGCGACCCTGGCTGTGGCGGCCACCTTGCTGGGCGGCTGCGCCACGATGACCGACTGGTTTTCCGGCAGTGACAACGCGCCCAAACCCACGCCGCTGCAGGCCATTCAAAACAGCGTGACGCCAAAGGTGCGCTGGGACGCTTCGCTGGGCGCATCGGCGGATTATGCGTTCAGCCCGGCGCTGATGGGCGATATCGTCTGGGCTGGCAGTCGTGATGGCCAACTGGTGGCGGTGGACGTGAACACTGGCCGCCAGGTCAGCCGGCTGGATACCCGCCTGCCGCTGTCCAGCGGGGTGGGGGCAAAAAATGGCGTGCTGTATGTGGCCACCAGCGAAGGCGAACTGGTGGCGCTGAACGAAGACGGCAAGCCGCGCTGGCGCATCCGGCTGACCAGCCAGGCGCTGGAGTCGCCGCAAAGCGATGGCCAGCGCGTGCTGGTGCGCACCCACGATGGCCGCCTGTCGGCGTTTGACGTGGACAGCGGCAAGTCGCTGTGGACCTTCCAGCGTCCGCAGCCGACGCTGACCGTGCGCAACTATGGCTCGACCACGCTGGTGGGCAACGAAGCAGCGCTGGTGGGCCTGCCAGGCGGCAAGCTGGCTGCCGTGGGCAGCGCCACGGGTGATTTGCTCTGGGAAGCATCGGTGTCCAGCCCGCGTGGCGCGTCAGAACTGGAACGCATGGCTGATGTGGCCAGCCGCCCGGTGTTCGACCGTGGCCAGGTGTGCGCGGTGGCGTTTCAGGGCAAGCTGACCTGCTTTGATGGCCGCTCGGGCACGCCGATGTGGTCGCGCGATGTCGGCTCCAGCCGTGGCCTGACCGTGGACGCGGTGAATGTGTATGTGACCGGCGATGACGGCACGGTATGGGCGTTTGACCGGGGTACCGGTCGTTCGGCCTGGACGCAGAACGGGCTGAAATTCCGCCAGGTCAGCGCCCCGGCCATGCTGGACCGCTTTGTGCTGGTGATGGACGGCGAGGGCATTGCCCATCTGCTGTCGAATGAATCCGGTGATTTTGTTGGCCGCCTGCCGGTGGCCAGCGGCAAGACCCTGACCCAGCCGGTCAGCCTGGGCGACCGTGTGCTGGTGCAAACCCAGAATGGCCGTGTGCTGGCGCTGGGCCTGTAAGCAAACTGAATTGAAATTGGCTGTCCGTTGCATGACGCGGACGCGAGTAGCGCGCTTGACCCCTGTTGCGCGCCGGATCTCACCCGGTGTACAGGTTTTTGGCCACGGCCCGCCGGGAGGGAGATCTTCCCGTCCGGGTCGTCTCGCGTTTCTGCCTGAGCGATATCGCGCAGCCAGCAAGGAAAAAACGTAGTGAAACCAACTATTGCGCTGGTCGGACGCCCCAATGTCGGCAAGTCGACGCTGTTCAACCGTCTGACCCGTAGCCGTGACGCGCTGGTGGCGGATATTCCCGGCCTGACCCGCGACCGCCACTATGGCCATGGCCGTGGGGCAAGCAAGCCGTATCTGGTGGTGGACACCGGCGGTTTCGAGCCGATTGTCACCGATGGCATCATGCACGAAATGGCCCGGCAAACCCTGCAGGCGGTGGACGAAGCCGACGCGGTGATTTTTTTGGTGGACGCCCGCTCCGGGGCCACCCCGCACGACAAGATCATCGCCAACCAACTGCGCCAGCTGGGCCGTCCGGTGTATCTGGTGGTCAACAAGGCCGAAGGCATGCGCCAGGATATGGCCGGTGCCGAGTTCCATGAACTGGCGCTGGGCGAGCCGTGGGCGATTTCCGGCGCACATGGCGATGGCGTGCGCGAGCTGATTGAATCGGTGCTGGAGCATTTCCCCGACGCCGAGGAAGACGCCGAGCGCCATCACCCGAAATTTGCCGTGATTGGCCGTCCCAATGTGGGGAAATCCACCCTGGTCAACGCCATTCTGGGTGAAGAGCGAGTGATTGCCTTTGACCAGGCCGGGACCACGCGCGACAGTATTTATATCGATTTTGAACGCGAGGACAAGCAGTACACCATTATTGATACCGCCGGGGTGCGCCGGCGCGGCAAGGTGGACGAGATGATCGAGAAATTCTCGGTGATCAAGACCTTGCAGGCGATTGAAGATGCCAATGTGGTGGTGCTGGTGCTGGATGCGCAGCTGGATATTTCCGAACAGGATGCCACCCTGGCCGGTTTTGCCCTGGAAGCGGGCCGGGCGCTGGTGGTGGCGGTGAACAAATGGGATGGACTGGACGACTATGCCAAAGACAGCATTCGCCGGGAAATCGACCGTAAATTGAACTTTTTGGCCTTTGCCAAGTTCCACTTCATCTCGGCCCTGCAAGGCAAAGGGGTGGCGGACTTGTTCCGCTCGATTGACCAGGCCTATCAGGCGGCCATGGCCAAGCTGTCCACCCCGCGCCTGACCCGTGCGCTGGAAGTGATTACCGAACGCCAGGCTCCGCCGCGCAATGGCATGTCGCGGCCCAAGATGCGCTACGCCCACCAGGGTGGGGTGAACCCGCCGGTGGTGGTGATTCACGGCAGCAATCTGACCAATATGCCGGAAAGCTATACCCGCTATCTGGAACACAGCTTGTGCAAGCTGTTCAAACTGGAAGGCACCCCATTGCGGGTTCAGTACAAATCGACGGACAATCCGTATGCCGAACGCAAGCAGGTGAGCGTGCATCCGGGGCGACGCGACGCGGTCAAGCCGGGGCGGCAGTTCAAGAAAAAGAAATAAGCAGCAGGGAGCAACGGTTTTCTGCTACAACTAGGCAGAGTGTCTATCCGGTGTTCGACAACATAACAACTTTAACTTAACCTGGAGTCATTCCATGAGCGCCAAAGGGCAAATGCTACAAGACCCGTTTCTGAACATTTTGCGGAAAGAACATATTCCGGTGTCGATCTACCTGGTCAACGGCATCAAGCTGCAAGGTCAGATCGAATCATTCGACCAGTACGTGGTGCTGCTGAAGAACACCGTCACCCAGATGGTGTACAAGCACGCCATTTCCACCGTGGTGCCCGCGCGCCCGGTCTCGGTGCCTTACGAAAATCCGGCGGCGAGCGCCGGCACCCAGGCTGGTGCCTGATTGACGTGTGGCGCTGAATCCTTCGACCGGTTGCTGCGTCGTGGTGGCTTGTCGGACCTGAAGTTTTGTCATACAGGGCAAAATGTTCAGCCCGGCAACGCGCCGCCCAGGCGTGGCCCGGTCGATTTTCTTTCCTGGATGCGGCTATTTCGTGTTTGAACGTCATGAGTTTGGCGACCGTGCGGTCGTGGTGTGTCTTGATTTTGGGGCAGCGGATTTTGCGGAATCCGTCGCCGAAGGCGTGGAACTGGTCAAGGGTGCTGGCGTGCAGGTATTGTCAGTGATCGAGGCCCGTCGCGCCCGCCCGGATGCCGCGCTGTTTGCCGGCAAGGGCAAGGTGGAAGAAATCGCCGCCGAAGTGCGGGCAGTGGAGGCCAGCGTGGTGATTTTCAACCATCAGCTTTCCCCGGCCCAGCAACGCAATCTGGAACGGGCCTTCGAATGCCGGGTGGTTGACCGCAACAGCCTGATTCTGGATATTTTTGCCCAGCGTGCGCAAAGCCACGAAGGCAAGCTGCAGGTGGAGCTGGCCCAGCTGGACTATCTGTCCACCCGGCTGGTGCGCGGCTGGACTCACCTGGAGCGGCAAAAAGGCGGTATTGGCCTGCGCGGCCCGGGTGAAACCCAGCTGGAAACCGACCGCCGCCTGCTGGGCAAACGCGTCAAGCTGCTGCGCGACCGGCTGGCCACGGTGCAGAAGCAGCGCCAGGTGCAGCGGCGCAGCCGCTCGCGTTCCGGGGTGATGAGCGTGTCCATTGTTGGCTACACCAACGCCGGCAAGTCCACCCTGTTCAATGCGCTGACCAAGGCCGGTGCCTACGCTGCCGACCAGCTGTTTGCCACCCTGGACACCACCAGCCGGCGCTTGTACCTGAACGCACACTGCTCGGTGGTGCTGTCAGACACCGTGGGCTTCATTCGCGACCTGCCTCACCAACTGGTGGCGGCATTTCGCGCCACGCTGGAAGAAACCGTGCACGCCGACCTGCTTTTGCATGTGGTGGACAGCGCCAACGACCAGCGTGACCGACAGATTGAAGATGTGAATAAGGTTTTGGCCGAAATCGACGCTGATGGCATTCCACAGCTGCTGATTTTGAACAAGACCGACCTCAAGGGCTTGCCCGCCGGGGTTGAGCGGGATGAGAATGGACAGCTCAATGCGGTTCGGGTATCTGCCCTGACCGGCGAGGGGCTGGACGCCTTGCGTGCTGCACTTGTGGAACTGGCACCCGCCCCCACCTTCTTAACCGAATCCGTTCACGATACTTCGGAAAACACATGGCAATGAATGACAATGGCTGGCGCGGCGGTAAAAAAGACAACGACGGCCCACCGGATCTGGATGAAATTTTCCGTTCGCTGAACCAGAAACTCTCGCGCTTGCTGGGCGGCGGTTCGGGCAATGGCCCAGGCGGCAGCCCGGAAGGGCGTTCGCTGTTCCGGGGCGGTGCGTCCATCTTGCTGGTGATTCTGGCCGGTGTCTGGCTGGCTTCCGGCTTTTATGTGGTTGATGCCCGCGAAGTGGGCGTGGTGCTGCGCATGGGCAGCTTCAACCGCACCTCGGATTCCGGCCTGCAATGGCATGCGCCATATCCGTTTGAAAAAGTGGAAATCGTCAACCTGACCGAAGTGCGCAGTGTGGAAGTCGGCTATCGTGGTAATGCCAAGAACCGCATTCCGGAAGAATCGCTGATGCTGACCCAGGATCAGAACATCATCGACGTGCAATTGTCGGTGCAGTACGACGTGAAAGACCCGAAAGCCTTTCTGTTCAGCAATGCTGCGGCTGACAAGGACGCCAAGGACGTGGTCAAGCAGGCCACGGAAACCTCGATCCGCGAAGTGGTGGGCCGCAACAAGGTAGACTTCGTGCTCAACGAAGGTCGCGCCCAGGTGGCCTCTGACACCGCCACGCTGATTCAGCAAAACCTGGACCGCTACAATCTGGGGGTGCGCATCAGCAAGGTCAACATCAACGACGTGCAGCCGCCAGAACAGGTGCTGGCCGCGTTTGACGATGCGGTCAAGGCCGGACAGGACCGGGAAAAACTGCGCAACGAAGGTCTGGCCTACGCCAATGACGTGATTCCCAAGGCCAGTGGCCTGGCATCGCGGCTGATGGAAGAAGCCGAAGGCCACAAGCAGCGCGTGGTGGCCAATGCCGAAGGTGACGCCGCCCGCTTCAAGCAGGTGCTGGTTGAATACAGCAAGGCACCGGGCGTGATGCGTGAGCGCCTGTATCAGGATATGATGCAACAGATCCTCAGCAATAGCAGCAAGGTGCTGGTTGATCAGAAATCCGGCAGCAATCTGCTCTATCTGCCGCTGGACAAACTGATCCAGCAGGCGTCGCCGGGAGCCAATGTGCCTACCACTGCCGCGCCGTCCGCCTCGCCTTCGGTAAACAGCCTGCCGCCCCCGCCAGTGACCGAACCGGCCAGCGCCGCCCCGCCCAGCACGCGCAATAGCCGTGAAGTGGTGCGTAGTCGTGACTTTGAGGAGCGTTAAGCATGGACCGTATCATCCCGAGTATTATCGGCATCCTGGCCGTCCTGCTGGTGCTCAGCCTGTCGCTGTTCACCGTGGATCAGCGCCAGTTTGCCCTGGTGTTCCAGTTTGGCGAAGTGGTGCGCATCATCAAGTCGCCGGGCATCCAGTTCAAGATTCCGCTGTTGCAGAACGTGCGCTACTTTGACCAGCGCATCCAGACCATCGACCCGGACTCGCCCGAGCTGTTCAACACCCGCGAGAAGAAAAACGTGCTGGTCGATAGCTTTGTCAAATGGCGCGTGGTCGATGTCGAGCAGTTTTATAAATCAGTAGGCGGCAATGATGTGGCCGCCGTGTCGCGCCTGCGCCAGACCATCAACGATGGCCTGCGCGCCGAGTTTGGCCAGAAAACCGTCGCTGACGTGATTTCCGGCCAGCGCGACCAGGTGATGGAGTCGGTGCGCAAGCGCGCCGACCTGGATGCGCGCAAGATTGGCGTGCAGATTCTCGACGTTCGCCTCAAGCGGGTGGATTTCCCCGAGAAAATCAGCCAGTCGGTGTACGACCGCATGCAGTCGGAACGCCGTGCCGTGGCCAGCCAGCTGCGCTCGGAAGGGGCGGCTGAGGCCGAACGCATCCGCGCCGACGCTGAACGCCAGCGCGAAGTCATCCTGGCGGAAGCCTATCGCAAGGCCCAGGCGATCAAGGGTGAGGGCGACGCCAAGGCTGCTGCCATCTACGCCGAGGCTTACGGCAAAAATCCTGAGTTCTATGCGTTCTACCGCAGCATGGACGCCTACAAGCAAACCTTCCGCAGCAAGAGCGATGTGCTGGTGCTCGATCCGAGTTCGTCGTTCTTCAAGTACCTGAAGAATCCGGGTGCGGGCGCAAAGGCCACCCAGTAGGACAATTTAGGATTACAATAGCGGTTTGACCATTAAGCGGGGACGTTTCCCCGCTTTTTGCTGTGAATCTCTCCCATGCGAAACTGGCTGCTCCCTGAAAACATTGCCGATATCCTGCCCGCCACTGCGCGGCAGGTGGAATCGGCCAAGGCGGCAATGCTCGAACGGTTCCGGACTTACGGATACGAGCTGGTCTGTCCTCCCCTGATTGAATACGTCGACTCGCTGGTGTACGACGGCGACGCTGCCCTGGCGATGAAAACCTTCAAGCTGGACGATCAGCTGAGCGGTCGTCAGCTGGGTGTGCGCGCTGACATTACCCCGCAAGTGGCGCGGATCGATGCGCATCTGCTGTCCAGCCGCCAGGGTGTCACCCGGCTGTGCTACGCCGGCAGCGTGCTGCATACCGTGCCGGAAAGCGCCATGCGCTCGCGCGAGCCGCTGCAGGTGGGTGCCGAGCTGTACGGCTGCGCCGACATTGGTGCTGACCAGGAAATCGTGGCGCTGATGCTGGCTTCGCTGGAAGGCGTGGGCGTTTCCAGCCTGACGCTGGACATTGGCCACGCCGGGATTTTCCGCGCCCTGGCCAGCGCGGCGGCCCTGCCGGTACGCTTGACCGGCGAGCTGTTCGACGTGCTGCAAGCCAAGGATATCCCCAGCGCCGAAGCCTTGCTGAGAGGCGTGGCCGAGCCGTACCGCGCCGCCCTGCTGGCCTTGCCCGGTCTGTATGGTCCGGATGCCCTTAGCCGGGCTGCCCAGTGTCTGCCGGCGCTGCCGGCCATCACCCAGGCGCTGGCTGATATGGCGCAGGTGGCAGCTGGGCTGACAGGCCAGGTGGCGGTCAATTTTGATCTGGCTGACTTGCGCGGCACCGCATACCACACCGGGCTGATGTTTGCCGCCTATGCGCCGGGCTGGTCTGACGCGCTGGCGCGTGGCGGACGCTACGACAACGTTGGCGACAAATTTGGCCGCGCCCGCCCGGCCACCGGCTTCAGCCTGGATTTGCGCGACCTGATTCGCATCCTGCCGCAGCGCAGCCTGGTGATGGGCATTCGCGTGGCCGCCGATCAGGCGCAGGCAGCGGCTGTCGAGCTGGCGGCGCTGCGCGCTGCGGGCGAGGTGGTGGTGGTGGATTATCTCGGCGAATCGGCAGCGGCGCTCAATTGCGACCGCGAGTTGGTCTGGCGGACGGACGGCTGGCAAGTCGCGCCGTTCGTTTCCCATTGAACTGTATTGTGTAAAGAGGTTTCTTCATGTCCAAGAACGTAGTCGTGATCGGCACCCAATGGGGTGACGAAGGCAAGGGCAAGATTGTTGACTGGCTGACCGATCATGCCGAGGGCGTGGTGCGTTTTCAGGGCGGCCACAATGCCGGCCACACCCTGGTGGTCAACGGCAAGAAAACCGTGCTGCGCCTGATTCCGTCCGGCATGCTGCATCCTGGCAAAAACTGCTTCATCGGCAATGGCGTGGTGCTGTCGCCGGAAGCGCTGCTGAAGGAAATTGACGAACTGCAAGCTGCCGGTATTGACGTGGCCAGCCGCCTGAAGATTTCCGAAGCCTGCCCGCTGATCCTGCCCTACCACATTGCGCTGGACAAGGCGCGCGAAGCCGCCAAGGGCGAAAACAAGATCGGCACCACAGGCCGTGGCATTGGCCCGACCTACGAAGACAAGGTCGCCCGCCGCGCCATCCGCGTGCAGGACCTGTTCTTCCCCGAGCGCTTTGCCGCCAAGCTGGGCGAAAACCTGGCTTACTACAACTTCCTGCTCAAGGAATACTTCAAGACCGACACCGTGGACTTCCAGGACACCCTGGAACAGACCATGCTGCTGGCCGAGCGGATCAAGCCGATGGTGGCCGATGTGTCGCGCACGCTGTACGAGATGAACAAGGCTGGCCAATCCATCCTGTTTGAAGGCGCACAAGGCACCCTGCTGGATGTGGACCACGGCACTTATCCGTTTGTCACCTCGTCCAACTGTGTCGCCGGCGCGGCCTCTGCCGGCGCTGGCGTGGCCCCGCAAATGCTTAACTACGTGCTGGGCATCGTCAAGGCCTACACCACCCGCGTGGGTTCCGGCCCGTTCCCGACCGAGCTGTTTGACGACGTGGGCGCTGGCCTGGCCAAGCGCGGCAACGAATTCGGCGCCGTGACTGGCCGTCCGCGCCGCTGCGGCTGGTTTGACGCTGCGCTGCTCAAGCGGTCGATCCAGATCAACGGTGTGTCCGGTCTGTGCGTGACCAAGCTGGACGTGATGGACGGCATGGACGAAATCCGCCTGTGCGTGGGCTACAAGAAAGACGGCCAGACCTACGATATCCTGCCGTTTGGCGCGGAAAACGTTGCCGGTTGCGAGCCGATTTACGAAACCTGGCCGGGCTGGAGCGACACCACGTTTGGGGTGAAGCGCTACGAAGACCTGCCGGAAAACGCCCGCAACTATCTGCAGCGGATTTCCGAATTCTGCGAAGCGCCGATCGACATCATCTCGACCGGCCCGGACCGCGAAGAAACCATCGTATTGCGTCACCCGTTCGGCGCCTGAGTCACCCGCGCTGTACCCTGAAAACCCCCTGTCCGGCTTGGCCGGCAGGGGGTTTTTGCTGATGCACAAGACTGCCGTGATACGGCCATCCTGGGGGGTGACGCGCCAAGGCTTATTCAGCCAGCGCCTGTGCCCAGTCCGCCAGCAAATCTTCCACCGCTTCAATGCCCACCGACACCCGCAGCAGATCGTCCGGCACGCGGGTGCCGACGCCTTCCACGCTGGCGCGATGCTCTACCAGGCTCTCCACCGCGCCCAGCGAGGTGGCCTGGCGGAACAGGCGCAGCCGGCCGGCCACGGCTTTGGCGTGTTCGGCACCGCCGGTGAGCTGCAGCGACAGCATGGCGCCAAAGCCGCCGTGCATTTGCTTGCGCGCCACCGCATGGCCTGGGTCATTGGCCAGTCCGGGGTAGCGCACCGCCCGCACCGCCGGGTGGCTGGCCAGAAAATGCGCCAGCTGGTCGGCGTTGGCGGCGGCGGCGCGCACGCGCACAAACAGGGTGCGCAGGCCGCGTTGCAGCAGCCAGGCTTCAAACGGGCCAAGCACGGCACCACCCAGACTGCGGGCGCGGCGGATGCGTTGCCAGAAATCATCTTGCCGGGCGCAGATCAGCGCGCCAGCCACCACATCAGAATGGCCGTTCAGTGCCTTGGTGGCCGAGTGCAGCACGATATCGGCACCCAGTTCCAGCGGGCGGGTGAACACCGGGGTGGCTACGGTAGAGTCCACCACGGTGCGCGCACCAGCCGCCTTGGCCAGTGCGGCGGCGGCGGCAATATCGGTGATTTCCCAGGTCGGGTTGGCCGGCGTTTCAATCCACAGCAGCTGGGTGGGCGCGGCATTGAGCTGATGTTCCAGCTCGGCCAGGTCCGTATTGGCGTACTCGACCAGGGTAATGCCCCAGTGGGCGCAAAACTCGTGCAGCCAGTTGCGCCAGGCCCAGTACAGCGACTGCGGGGCCAGCACCCGGTCACCGGGGCGCAATGCCTGCAGCACGGCGCTGGCGGCGGCCATGCCGGAGGCAAACAGCAGCGCCTGGCTGCCGCCTTCCAGCTCGGCCAGCAGCTGTTCGACGCCATCGTAAGCCGGGCTCTGATCACGCGAATACACCCGGCCGCCGGGGTAGCTGCCGTCGGCGGCGCGCTCGAAGGTGGTGGACAGGTGCAGCGGCGGCGCCAGGTCGCGGTAAGGATCCGCCACGCTGCTGCCGCCATGGGCGGCAAGGGTGGCGGGGTGCAGGGCGGGCGTGGGGGCGGTGGACGAGGTCATGTGGGTCTCTGCCGCTCCAGCAGCAGCTGGGGCGTCTGTTTCAGGGATTGAAAAATCACGCAGTAGCGTTCGGACAGGCGCAGCAGGGTGGCCAGTTGTTCGTCGCTGGCGTCGGTGTCCAGGGTAAAGCGCAGGCGGATGGCGGTGAATCCCACCGGGGTGTCCTTGCTGAGTCCCAGCGTGCCACGAAAATCCAGGTCGCCTTCGGCGCACACCTGACCACCACGCAGGACAATGCCCATGGCGGTGGCCACCGCCTGCAGGGTCACCCCGGCGCAGGCCACCAGCGCTTCCAGCAGCATTTCGCCGGAACAGGCATCCTCGCCACTGCCGCCCGCCGCCTGGTGCAGGCCGGCCAGCACCTTGCCGTGGCCGGTTTCGAGGCGCACGGTCTGTTCGGTGGGGGCCAGCCGGCCCACGCTGGACAAGGTTAGCTGGGCCAGGCTGGGGTCTTGCTGGTAGGCGGCTTTCAGCGGTGCCTGACGCGCTTTCAGTTGCTCTGCGTTCATTGTTGTCTTCCTCGTGATGGTGAGTGTGTCCGCCCGCCGCTTGCTGGTCTGGGGCAAAAACGGCCAGCGGTCAGACAATATAACCAGATGAACGCACGCTGGAAATATCCGGCTAAATGGCAAAATGCATCCGGCTAAACGACAGCGTGGCAGTGGATGGGGTCGGATCGGTGGCCGCCGTGGCGTGTGCTGCTTCAAGCGGGTCGGCGGCGGCATGGTCCAGCAGTTGCAGGATGTGCGCCGCCAGGCCTGCCAGCTGGGGGTCATGGCGCTGGCGCGGGCGTGGCAGGTCCAGCGTGACTTCACCCCGAATCCGCCCCGGATGGCTGCCCAGCACAATCACCCGGTCGCTCAGATAAGCGGCTTCGTTGACATCATGGGTGACCAGCAGCAGGGTGATCTGGTGATGCCGGGCAATCGACAGCAGCAGTTCCTGCAAGCGCATGCGGGTAAAGGCGTCCACCGCGCTGAATGGCTCGTCCAGCAGCAACAGCGAGGGTTGGGTGAACAGCCCGCGGGCAATCGCCACCCGCTGAGCCATGCCGCCGGACAATTGTTTCGGGTAGGCATCGGCAAAGTCGGCCAGCCCGACTTCGGCCAGCAATTCCTGCACCCTGGGGTGCTGGCCGCCGCCACGGCCCAGCTCAAAGCCAACATTGTCGGCAACGCTCAACCACGGCAGCAGCCGGGGCTCCTGAAAGATAAAGCCCACATGGCGAGAATGCAGGGTGGGGGCTTCGCCGTGGATGCGCAGCTGACCCTGGTAGTCACGGTCCAGCCCGGCAATCAGGCGCAGCAGGGTGCTTTTGCCGCAGCCGCTGGGGCCGACCAGGCTGACCACCTCGCCCGGCGCGACGTTGAATGCCAGCTGGTCGATCACCTGACGCTGGGCAAAGTATTTGGCCTGGATGGCCAGTTCAAGCAAAGGGGTCGACATGGGCACCTCAGGCAGAACGACGGTCAAATACATCACGCCAGACCAGCAGGCGCACTTCCAGCCGGCGCAGCAGGCTGTCGCTGAGGGTGCCCAGCAGCGCCAGCGTCAGAATGGCAATCAGCACCAGGTCGGCCCGGCCGGTTTCACGGCCATCGGTGAGCAGATAGCCCAGGCCACGGGTGGCCGCCATCAGTTCAGCTGCCACCAGAAACATCCAGGCCAGCGACAAGCCACTGCGCAGGCCGGTAAACAGATTGGGCAGCGCTGCCGGCAGGAAAATCCGCCGGACCAGCTTGCTGCCGCTCAGGCCATACACCCCACCCACCTCCACCAGTTTGCGGTCAACATTGTGAATGCCCGCCACCAGGTTCAGGTACACCGGAAAAAACGTCCCGATGGCAATCAGGGTCAGCTTGGGCGCTTCGTCAATGCCCAGCCACAACAGCAGCAACGGCACCCAGGCCAGCGAGGGAATGGCGCGCAGCGCCTGGAAGGTGGGGTCAAGCCAGGCTTCCACCCGGGGCGACAGCCCGACAGCGGCACCGGCGACAATCGCCAGGCTGGCACCGATGGCAAAACCGGCCAGCACGCGCAGCACGCTGACGCCAATATGCGCCGCCAGCACGCCGCTCTGGCTCAGGTCGGTCAGCGTCAGCAGCAGCTCGCTGGGCGGGGGCAGCAGATGGGCGCTGACCCAGCCCAGGGCCACCACGGTTTCCCACAGCGCCAGCAGGGTCAGCGGCACAATCAGCCCTTGTGCCCTGTGGCGCAGGCGGGCCAGGTCAAGTCCGGGGCCGTTGGCGGGAGTTGGTGCCACGGCGGAGAGAGGAGGATGAATCGGCATGGGGCGGGCTCCGTGAAGATCAGGCGGTGGGCCGGCGGCTTAGCGCACGACGGCTTTGGCAAACGCCGGTTCCACCAGCGCGTCGATCACCTTGTTCAGGTCAGTGCCTTTTTTCACCAGTTCTTCTTCCAGCAAAATCGGCGCGGCCGCCTTGAATGCCTTGACCCGGTGCGCGGCAAGCCCCGCCGTTCAGGGCGGGGAAGGATGGCACGGACGGCGTAGCCGTCCTTGCCGTCGATGGGGGTGGGCTGTATAAAATACCAGTATGCAACGACTTCAAGCCTACAAATACGAACTGATGCCGACCAGCGAACAGCAGCGCGACATGCGCTGCTTCGCTGGCTCGTGCCGCTTCGTGTTCAACAAGGCATTGGCCTTGCAAAAGGAGCGCTACGAGCAAGGCGAGAAGAAGCTCGGCTACGCAGGGCTGTGCAAGCTGCTCACCGAGTGGCGCAATGGATCTGAAACGTCGTGGCTGGCCGATGCGCCGGTTCATCCGCTGCAACAGACGCTCAAGGACCTGGAGCGCGCTTACGCCAACTTCTTCGCCAGGCGGGCCGACTTCCCGCGTTTCAAGAAGAAGGGCCAGTCCGACAGCTTTCGCTATCCCGACCCAAAACAGATCAAGCTCGATCAGGCCAACAGCCGAATCTTCCTGCCCAAGCTCGGCTGGCTGCGCTACCGCAACAGCCGCGAGGTGCTGGGCGCAGTGAAGAACATCACCGTGAGCCAGTCTTGCGGCAAATGGTTCGTGAGCATCCAGACCGAACGCGAGATTGAGCAGCCCATCCCGCAGGGTGGTGCAGTCGGCATCGACATGGGCATTGCACGGTTCGCCACGCTCTCGGACGGCACGTTCCATGCCCCGCTCAACAGCTTCAAGCAGCACGAAGTCCGCTTGCGCCGCGCGCAGCAGGCCATGAGCCGCAAGACCAGATTCAGCAACAACTGGAAGAAGGCAAAGTCCAGAATCCAGCGTATCCATTCCCGTATCGGCAATGCCCGCCGCGAC
>Ga0209599_10000146_pt1 | contig 49832 bp, 33 predicted proteins | sample Shrwel_input2_FT_FD_187534 | JGI IMG/M metagenome (GOLD analysis project Ga0209599, IMG submission 187534) | Subsurface microbial communities from deep shales in Ohio, USA - Utica-3 well 1 S input2 FT (SPAdes) (version 2) ...
TGTGGTTTTACAACCATGAACGACCGAACAAAGCAAATGGTGGAATACCACCAAAGCAAAAGCTGGCTCTCATAGCCTAACCTCTACTTTTAACTGCGGTTAAAAAAGGGAGGATTACCCATAGAACAAACTTTAGAACCTCTAAAAATAGTTTCTGTGGCAGATAAAAGGAGTGATGATTCAGAAAAATTATATGGAGTAATAGGGGTTTGTACCATTTCTCCAACATTAAATCAAATAGATAGGGGAAATAGTTCATTTCATGGAGGAATATCTCTATTTCCAGAATCCAGTGCAGCACAACTTTTTTCAGAGGCGCGTTTCGATATAAACTTACAAGCAGATATAGAAGCGGCTTCTATTGAAGTTTACCAACAACCAAAATATGGAAAAATCGTTATTAAAGATGGTTTTGACTACAAATATATACCAAATGAAAACTATAAGGGGAATGATAGTATTGTTTTTATTGTTAATATTTCAGGCATTAAAGTAAAGGTTGTTTATTTTATAAAAGTAATCAATGCTACATTTGATACTATCAATGATTACAAACGAATATTCAAAAAGGCTTGCTCTAAATCTGATTGGAAAATTTCTTCAACAATTATTGAGCCACAAAGTGCTACCACTAGTTTCAACAACATCCAACTCAACTTCGCCCCCTTAAATGGCAGTGCTGTAGGTGAAACAACAGGCACTACTATCACCCTCTCGTCCAACGCCGCAGGTCACGGTTGGTTTACCAACCCCCAAGAAGACTGGCTAACTGCCCTAACTCAGCAACAAGACACAAACATCTGGCTACCTACCAGCAATCCCAACGAATGGAAAGCCCGTATTGGCAGTGGTGCCGAAGACAAAATGGACTTATTAAGTGTATTATGGCACGAAATGGGTCATGCATTAGGTTTAGACCACAGTCAAGACCAACACGATTTAATGGCACCAACCTTAAGCACAGGATTACGCCGTTTGCCTTCTGTCGAAGAAATGGCTTTATTAACAGGTGCATTAAACTTATCTGTTGCTAATCAAAATACGCCTCAGCCTTATGCACCAACAGCTCCCTATCCTATTAACGTCAATTTAAGTTTTTTACTGGCTGCATTACGCCGTAGAGAGGGTCAAAGTAACAATCAAGAAAATACCAATACCTATTACAGTCTTGCCGCTAATAGCAAACTTGAGTCATTAGATAATCACAGCGCATGGATAACAACAGGTGACACTAACCAACAACCCAATGCCATTACATTAACCGAGACTCAAACTGGCGATAATCAACATAGCCAGCTCAATCAAATTTTTACTCTTAACGAAAACGACCGCTATCTACAATTTACCGTCAAACGTCAATTAACCGACGTAGCCAACGCACCTGACGATGCCTTTGAAATGGCCTTACTTAATGCCGCAACAGGATTAAGTGTATTAGGGGCTACAGGCTTAATCCGTAGTGACGCAGCACTTAACATTCAAGCTGATGGTACACAACGTCAAGCACAAGGCTTAAACACCATCCATCATAGTGATGGTAGTCAAACCTATACCATTGACCTACAAGGTATAGCCGCAGGCACAACGCTTAACTTAGTTTTTGACTTAATTGGCTTTGGTGAAGCCAATAGTCAAGTCACGATTAGTGATGTTGCTTTAGTCGGCGCACCACAAACCCTTGATGATAGTGTCACTATTGACGAAGACAGTACCATTAACATCAATGTTCTGAGTAATGACATCAACGCAAGCATTGCAGGGTTTACTCCTGTTGTTGTGGCCGCACCCCAACATGGTCACTTAGTGGTTAATGCCGATGGGACGTTTAGCTATACGCCTGACAGCAATTATTCAGGCACAGATAGCTTTAGTTACACCCTGAGTGATGGCATTAACCAAGCAAACATTGCTCAAGTCAGTATTAACGTTAATCCTTTTAATGACGTGCCTTTATCAGCCAATCAAAGTATCGCGATTGATGAAGACAACACTGTTACCATTAGCTTAGTGGCGACCGATATTGACAGTATCAATCTCAATACTGTGATTCTGTCTCAACCCCAACATGGTACGTTAAGCCTCAATACCGATGGCTGTTACAGCTATACGCCTGTCGCTAATTTCAACGGCACAGACAGCTTTAGTTATGTGGTTAATGACGGAGAATTAGATTCGTCCATTGCGACCGTCTCAATTACAGTAAATGCCGTAAATGATGTGCCTGTGGTGGCTAATGCTCAGTTAAGTGTTTTAGAAGATGGTCGTTTAGTTTTTGATTTACTGGCTCAAGGCAGTGATGTTGATGGTGATGTCTTAAGTCTGGTAAGTGTGACGCAACCCTTACACGGCAGTATTGAACAAGATACCAACGGCACTTACTACTATGTGCCTAATGCCAATTACAACGGAACAGACAGCTTTAGCTTTACCGTAAGTGATGGCGTAGGGACTGTGACTGGCACAGCGACAGTACAAGTGTCTGCGGTAAATGATGCACCTGTTATCAATGATTTTGTCGCCACTTTACAAGAAGATGGTCAGCTCATTATTGACTTAACAAATGTGATTAGTGATGTGGATGGTGATGCGTTAAGCCTCAACATCAGTCCTGCACAGTACGGCAGTTTAAGCCAATCAGCACAAGGCATTTATGTTTATACGCCTTATGCCCATGTCAACGGTATTGAACAACTCACCGTCACCGCCAGTGATGGTACAGTGAGTAATCAAGGCGTGATTCGTTTAACCATTACCGCTGTTAATGATGCGCCTATTGCCGTCAATGACAGTGTCACAACGCTGCAAGGGGAGAGTGTGCGTATTGATGTCTTAGCCAATGACAGCGATGTTGATAGTGTGCATTTATGGCTACGGTTACTCACCGAACCGCAATCAGGCCAATTAGCTCTGCAAACCGATGGCTCTTTACTGTATATCCCCAATACGGGTTTTTATGGTACAGATAGCTTTAGTTATGTGACTTACGATGGTCAATCAGACTCTGCCCCTGCAACAGTCACCATTCACGTCATTGCTAAAAATCAAGCCCCTGTCGCGGTTGATGATAATATCACTCTCTTTGAGGACACCCCGATCCGCTTTAACCCCTTAGCTAACGACAGCGATGCCGATGGTGACAACCTCATCTTCCGCGTGTTAAGTCAACCAAGCAAAGGGCAAATAGTCGTTAATAGTGATAAAACGATTAGCTATACACCTAATGCTAATTACAGTGGTGATGACAGCTTTAGCTATCAACTCAATGATGGCCAAGCCGACTCCGCCATTGCCACCGTACGTTTACACATAGCGGCTGTTGCTGATGCACCCATCTTAACCCTTAACAGCAACAACACCTCCAACCCGACACGCGAACTGTTCCGCACCAGTTGGGAAAGTGTGTCTGACAGAAACTATACCTCCACCTTAGTCGAACAAACCCAACTGGAAGGGTGGACACTCTTAACCAAACCCGACAACAGTCGCGGCGGCAGTAACGGTTTTGAAGTGTGGAGTACGGACGACCGTATGGCGGACAACCTAAACCGTCAACGGACTGTCACATCCATGGCAGGTAATGGCAACAACTGGCTAGAGTTAAACAATGCCCGTAATAACATGGCGCAATCTTTAGGCATTCAACGTCAAGTGGATACCATCGCGGGCGCAACCTACACCTTAAGCATGGATGTCGCAGGGCGTTTAGGTTATAGCAGCGATTACACCAAAATTGGTATTTATGTCGATGGGGTGCGTATTGGTGGAGATGACAGTACTAGTGGTAATACCGCACTTAACTGGCAAACTAAACAATTTAGCTTTGTGGGTAATGGCCGTAAACAAACCATTCAAATTTTAGGCGAAGCGACTAAACAAGATGGTAATGGCCGTGGCATGATGATTGATGACATTGTGTTGACGGAGCGTTTAGCCAACAACACAGGTTTAGAAGATACATCAATAAAACTCTCAGCAATTAGCGCACGCTTAAAAGATGACGACGGCTCAGAAACTTTAGCCTTAACCATTGAAGCGATACCTGTCGGTGCAACGTTAAGCGATGGCACACGCAGCTTTACTGCCACAACTGCCAACCGTACAGCCAACATCACCACATGGAATTTAAGCAACCTGAGCTTAACACCACCTAAAGACGTTAACGGTACGATTAACTTACAGGTAAAAGCCACCGCGACTGAAAGAAGCAATGGCAGCACCGCCAGCACCACCGAGACCTTAAGCGTCAAGGTATTGCCTGTCAATGATGCCCCGATAGCGAAAAACGCGACTTTTACCGTCCAACGTAATGGCAGTGTACGCATTGATTTTAGTCAATTGGTCAGTGATGTTGATGGTGATATATTAAGTCTGATACCTGATTGCCCAAGCAAAGGCACCTTAAGCAAAAACAGCGATGGCAGTTATACCTACACACCACGTCGCAATTACACAGGCAAAGACAGCTTTACTTATACGGTGAATGATGGCACAAGCTGTGTACAAGCGACGATTAGCTTAGTGGTGCAAAACCAAAGTAACAACAACAACAATGATGATGATGACTGTCATCGCCATCATCACGACAACCATGGTGGACATTATGGCCATAGTCAAAGCATTACCATTCAGTCGGTGTATGCCAATAACACAGCAAACAATACGCCAAGTTATGTCGTTATCAATAACAACGCTAACACCAGCCCTAGCACCCGTGTCGTCAATTGGGATATCTTTTCGCCCCAAGTAGGTATTAGTTTACAACCGCAAGTATTGACGCAGCACAACACGGACGCTAATAATTTGGCGACTTTGACAGGGTTGATAGTGAAGAAGTGTTAAGATATAAAGCAAGGATGCTTTGAGTGGTTAATCAATTTTATATGCGTTTAAGAGGAGGATAATAATGGCTATATACCTCCACCTTAGTCGAACAAACCCAACTGGAAGGGTAGACACTCTTAACGAGACCCGACAACAGTCGCGGCGGCAGTAACAGTTTTGAAGTATGGAGTACCGATGACCGCATGGCTGATAGCCAAAAATCAATACGTCAGCACCCACATTAACAATCGTGCCAACACAAAACAAATAATGCGCGTTATAATGCTCATATATATACAATATAAAACATATGAGCATAAAGATGCACAATTATCCTATCAGTAATTTAGAAACACTGGCATTAGAGTTAAAAACTATTCGACGCAGGCTAAAACTAAGCCAACAAGCCTTAGCTGAGCGGACTTTGTTATCCAGACGCACGATTACCAATGCCGAAACAGCGCACTCGGTGGGTTTGTTAGAATTTACACGCATGGCTAATGCCTTAGGTTATGACGTGGTATTGCGCCCTAAAAAAACCGTTGTTTTTGAGGAGCTAGCCGATGTCTTTGCCGATGATGAAGGCTTAGATCATGAATGAGTTATTGGCACTGTTTAATCAAATTCGTCGTTTAGACATCATTACACCTCAAGGTCAGGCAGGCATATTGGCTAAAGAGTCCAACTTTGTCTTTAATTATCATCAGGCTGTCCCTGTAGATGCCGCCGTTTCTTTAGTAATGCCCATTCGGCAACAAAGTTATTACAGCGGTGAACTCATGGGTGTTTTTTCCATGAATCGTCCAGAGGGTTATTTACGCTATATGATTGAAGAGCGACTCAAGCGTTTGGGTGCGCCAAGTGATATGTTTTTATTATATTTGGCAGGTTCGCACCAAATTGGTCGGCTGAGCTACGCTTTAGAAGGAAAAATTGCCACAAAAGTTCAAGGTGAAACGCTGCATACCTTAATTCATTCGCCATCAGGGGCTTTATTTGAGCATTTACTTGATAAATACGCACTGACATCAGGTATATCGGGGGTACAGCCTAAAACCTTAGTGCCTTTAAATTCTGGCTTGCCTGCTAGTCACAGCGCGTTACCTTTAGAGACGGTGATTGTTAAAGCAGAAGGTGCAGACTTTCCTTGTGTGGCGCGTAATGAGTACTTATGTTTATCTGTAGCCAAAGAAGCTGGCTTTAATGTGCCTGACTTCTGGTTGTCTGAGGATGGTTTATTATTAATCCTATCGCGGTTTGACCGAAAATCGGATGGCACGCCTTTAGGTTTTGAAGATATGGCGGTATTAACGGGACGAAATACCGCCCGCAAATATGAAGGCAGTTATGAGATGATTGCCAAAGCGGTGACTATTTTTACAGGTGAACATAGCCAAAATGAATTACAACGCTTGTTTGAGCGTGTGGCGATTTCTTGTAAATTAAAAGACGGTGATGCTCATCTCAAAAACTTTGGCTTGTTATATGAACATCCTTTAGCTCCACGTTACTTGTCGCCCATTTATGATGTCGTGTGTACTAATATTTACCCCGAGCTTGATGGTCAATTAGCGTTAAAACTAAACCAACGCAAACGCTTTCCAACAGATGCAGAGCTGATTGCTTACGGTCTGCGGTTGGGCGTAGAGGTTAGTACTGCCCAAGCGGTACTAAATCGTATTGATGCGGCCTTTGAAGTGGTGTGCCAACGTTTAGCGCAAGATGAACGTTACCGCGATGATAATTTGATTGAGCGTATTACAAAGGCAGTGTATGCATAACAAGAAGAGTGAAGCAAGACGGGGGCTGGCGTTATTTTTACAGGGTGGCCTAATACCTTTTCTTCGCTTTTGGCTCTCGCCAAACCTGACTGCGTACGCTCTACTAATCACGCTCCATCTCCGCAACAGAGGCTAACATTTGCAGCATCAGCTTTCCTGACGGCTAAGCACATCTAATTCGTATCACAAATGTGTTGTTTGTTTTTTATAAGTTTTCCAAAACTCTGCTGACAATCTGTTGGAACAGAAGATGTTTTTAATGTACCATGTCGCGTACTATGCTGATAGTTAAAGTTAAATTAGGTTTCAAGCCGATATATTATGGAGTTTAGGTGTAGTGAATCAAGATTTTGCTTTACACGTGTTGTCTGAAACTCTAATTACTGCGAGCATGGTCGCTGCACCCGTCTTGTTGTCTATTCTAATAGTCGGTTTGCTTGTGAGTATTTTGCAAGTTGCAACACAAATTCAAGAAATGACACTCACATTTATTCCCAAATTAGCCGTTTCAGTCCTTGTTTTACTTGCCTTAGGCTCTTGGATGACCAGCACATTAAAGCAGTTTGCAATTAGTATTATTATGCAAGCCGTGAACTTATAAGGATGTAGCCATGTTTGAAGAGCTGAGTGCTTATCTCACTAACTGTCTACTCGTGTCTATTCGGTTATTACCAATTCTTGTTGTCACGCCTATTTCCCCATTTAGCAGAAGTCCAGTTCTCGTTCGACTTCTGCTTTGTTTAGTGTTGTCAAGTGTACTAACGAGTGGATTGCCAAAGTTGTATGATGCCTCGTTCACTATCAGCATAATTGCAGGGGAATTGTTGGTAGGTATTATCATTGCTTTTGGTTTTCATGTAGCTTCTGCCAGTTTGGACTTTGTAGGTAAATTGATTGATTTGCAAATAGGCTTAAATGTTTCGGGTGTTTTTGATCCATCAACTGCAACAATGAGTGGCATGATTTCCGAGTTATTAGGCATTGCTTTTACCTTGGTTTTTTTAAGTTTAGATATGCATCACGTCTTGTTACGTAGTATTGGTGAATGGTTGGTAATTATGCCGCCAGCACAAGTATCTACCCAAATATTGTCTTTGCCAATGGCTGCTATGCTCACTCAGCAGTTTCTAATCGCATTTATGTTAGTAGTGCCAATTATTTTAGGATTATGGCTGACCGATATTGCATTCGCTTTTATTTCGCGTTCTATGCCGCAGGCCAATATTTATTTTTTAGCATTACCTGTTAAGTTAGGTGTTGGATTCTTACTGTTATTGTTAACACTGCCCCTTATTATTCAACATCTGCCTCGTCTTTTCGAACAAGCTCTGCTCTTTAATAAGCTATTGGAATGATCATGAACGATCAGCAAGATAAAACCGAACAAGCAACACCACACAAACTCGAAGAGGCTCGCAAAAGAGGGCAAGTTCCACATAGTCAAGAATTGGTATCTGTGGCCATGACAGCAGCTTTTTTGGCGAGTTTTTCGGCTATTGTTTATCAGCTTGGTATAGAAGTTATTAGTCATAGTCACTGGTGGTTAGCTAATGCCGATCGTTTAGCAACGGGTTGGAACTATTTAGCCGTACAAGCTATCCATAGTATTCAACAAATCTCATTTGCTCTTATGCCATTGATTGCGGCACTAATAGTTGCTACGGTACTTAGTAACCTCATCTTCAAAGGTGTTGTTTTTTCATTGATACCGTTAAAGCCTGATTTTAAAAAAATCAATCCCATACAGGGTATTAAAAAACTATTTTCACGACGCTTATTAGTGGAAACATTGAAAACGATTTTAAAAGGTGTGTTATTTGCGGCAGTGTTGTATTACTTCTTTAAGAGTCATTACTTGCAACTATTGGCTATTGGGTCACTATCGCCAACAGATATTCCTCACGAGTCTATTCAATTAATGCTAAAGCTAGGATTGTCGCTTTTCTTTATTATGTTACTTTTTGTTTTGTTTGATATATGGTACTCACGGTATGAGTTCGCTCGACAAATGAAAATGAGCCATCGTGAAATTAAAGAAGAATATAGACGTCGCGAAGGTGATCCAACTATTCGCTCCAAACAAAAACAGATTCAGCGTGAACTGCTAAAAAAAATTGCTGCACTTGGTAATGTGAAGGATGCAGATGTAATTATTACTAATCCAACTCATGTTGCCATTGCATTACAATATCGTCCGAAAACAATGATGGCACCTGTTGTTTTGGCAATGGGAAAAGGGATGTTGGCTAAACAAATTTGTCAATTAGCGCGAAAGCATCAAGTTCCAATTATTAGACGGCCAGTTGTTGCACGCTCATTACTAGCACAATGCAGTATTAACGCACCGATTCCTAATAGTACTCAGGCAGATGTTGCTCATATTTATCGTTGGATTATTACACTGCCCGCGAATAAGGTAATCAGTATATGAAATCATTATGGACGTTTGTGCTAAAGGAAGGCAACGATATGTTGCTAGTATTGGGTATGATTGGTATTTTGTTGGTTTTGGTTACACCCATTCCTCCTTCACTCCTTGATTTTTTATTGCTCACTAATTTTTCGATAGCTTTATTGATTTTATTGGTCACTTTTTATATTGATAAACCCCTAAGTTTTTCTACATTTCCCTCACTGTTATTAATAACAACATTATTTAGGTTGGCACTAAATATTTCAGCGACAAGACTCATTCTGGATGAGGGGGATGCGGGAAAGGTAATTAGTGCGATTGGTGCTCATGTTGTCGGTGGTAATTATGTTATTGGTTTTGTGGTTTTTTTAATTTTAATCGTTGTGCAGTATGTGGTAGTGACTAATGGTGCGCAACGTGTCGCAGAGGTTGCTGCACGCTTTACTCTTGATTCTTTACCAGGCAAACAAATGAGTATTGATGCCGATTTGAACATGGGGATTATTGACCAAAACGAAGCTAAGCATCGGAGATCACAACTAGAAAAAGAGTCTAATTTTTATGGTGCAATGGATGGAGCATCAAAATTTGTTAAAGGTGATGCTATTGCGGGTATTATGATCATTGTCATCAATATTATTGGTGGCTTGTCGGTGGGCATGATCCAAAAAGATATGAGCTGGGCTGATGCTTTACATCGCTATACGTTACTCACCGTTGGTGATGGTATTGTTACTCAAATACCATCACTTATTATCGCCGTTTCTGCTGGTATTATTATTACTAGAGCTGCAACAGATGCTAAACTGGGTCAAGAGGTTGCGAGACAATTGTCATTGTATCCTAAGGCATTGGTATTAATAGCATTTGTCATCGTGATTTTGATGTTAATGCCAGGTTTACCCTTACTTCCGCTATTAGTATTGTTTGTCTTTTTTAGTGGAGCAGCATGGTTTGTCTATCGCAAACTACACAACAATAAAGGACAAATACTTGATAAAAATGAAACGATAGATGAAACAAGCAACCATAAAGAAAAAGATGATGATTTATATCACGCAACGCATATAGAAGCTTTCCAGTTAAGTCTAGGCGCAAGTTTAGCGAGTCATTTTTTATCTACAGTCAGTATTTTAGAGCCTCGTATCGAAAATTTGCGGAAGCAATTTACTAAAGACTTTGGCTTTCCTCTACCACAATTACATATACAATTGGATAAAAAACTGCCTGTCGATGTTTACAATGTCTCTATTCATGGTGCAGTCGTTGCCAATGGCGAATTAGATATTTCGTGTTTGTTAGCGATTAATCCAGGTGGTACGCGTGCTGAATTAGAAGGCAAAGAGACTAAAGAGCCGACTTATGGTTTGAGTGCAAAATGGATTAGTGTTGAACAGCGCATTCATGCTCGGGCATCAGGTTATACCTTGGTCGAGCCAGATACCGTATTGATTACTCATTTGTCTGAGTTGGCTAAACGTCATGCGCCAGACTTTTTATCTCGTGCAGAGACAGAGCGTTTGATTGATAAAAAACGTCAAGCAATGGGTAGTCTGGTTGATGAATTAGTACCACAAATTCTGAGCTATTCTGATATTCAGCGTGTATTGCAATTACTGTTACGTGAACAAGTACCCATTCGAAATTTAGAGATTATCCTTGAGGTACTAGTAGATAGTGGACGAACCATAAAGAACACGGAAGAGTTAGTAGAGCGTGTACGAGAGCGTCTAGGAGCTGCACTCTATGAAAAGTTAGTGAATAAAAATGGCGAACTCCATGTGATGACTCTTGCTCCCCATTTGGAAGGTTACATGCTGTCTTCTGTGCGGCAGCGTGAAAATGGCTCAATTTTACCCTCGTCAGAGTTAGAGCGTTTTATCATGACACTGGCAAAAAATGCCGAACAAGAGCTTAGCAATAATCGGCATCCTATATTACTTTGTGCTCCACAATTGCGTCGAGTATTACGCTCATTAATCTGGCGTGCAGTGCCGCACATGGCGGTATTATCGGTAAATGAAGTGGGTAGTCATGCTCGCATTTTATCGTCAGGAGTCGTCGAGATTTCTGGCTTTCCTAGTTTGGAGACCGTATGAGCGATTTGATTATGCAATTGGCTGGTGTCATGCAGCGTGAAATTGATGGTTTGACTGATGTGGCTCAGAATACAGCTAATGCCAACACGGTTGCTTATAAAGCATCACGCTCATTTGCTTCAATGGTTCTCACAAATAGCAATATGACCATGTCTGAAAAATTAAATGCACTTGTAACAGACACGCAAGTCATTCTTAAAGACGGAGCATTACAACAAACAGGGCAATCGACGGATTTAGCATTGGCAGGCAACGGATGGTTTTTGGTGCAGATTGGTCAAGAACAGCGTATTACCCGAGATGGCCGCTTTCAGATAAATGCAGATGGTGTGTTGGTAAACCTTGCTGGATGGAAAGTTATGGGTGAGCAAGGTGATATTCGTGTCTCTGGCGATTTTCAGATAGATCAAGCTGGCGTGATTCGTGTGCAAAATGATGTTATCAATCAGTTGCGAGTCGTTACAGTCGCAGATGAAAAAGCTATTGTTGCACAGGGGGATGGTTTGTACTCTTTCCATTCTTCATTATTGAGAGCAAATAGTTTTACTGTTTATCAGGGAGCGCAAGAACGCTCTAATGTTGATATGAGTGCAAATATGGTTAGGCTTATGGAGACATCTCGCCATATTGAAAGTATTCAACGTGCATTAGTTGCCTATGATGGGCTACTTAATACTGGCATAAACCAATTAGGTAAAGAATAAAAGAGGAAGTTAAATATGATTGATGCTTTAAGTATTGCCAGCTCTGGTTTGAGTGCTAACCAAGCATGGATTGACTCTATTTCCAATAATGTTGCTAATATGCAAACCGTTGGTTTTAAAAAAAATCAGGTGAATTTTCGTGATTTAGTACAGCATGTTATTACAGACAACAGTAATACTAATGCACCATCACGTACTAATGGTGCTGGTATTCAGGTAATGCCTTCCAGCCTAGATCTGAGGACAGGCACTATTCGTGCTAGCAATAATCCACTGGATATCGCGATTCAAGGTAATGGTTTTTTTGAAGTTGCATTGTCCTCTGGTGGCACGGCTTATACGCGAGATGGGCGATTTCATGTTAATGCTGAGGGTTTATTGGTATCACGAGACGGTCGTGTCTTAACGTCAGATGTGCGTATTCCCCCCGATGCGGATAAAATCACTATTCAAGCCAATGGTCAAGTTCAGGTTAAAATCGCCAATACAGGTGAAATAATGAATGTTGGTCAAATACGATTAGCGTATTTTGCGAGTGCTGAAAATCTAACCCGACTCGGTGATGGGTTGTATCGTCAAACTTCCCAAAGTGGCGAGGCTATCTACACTGAAGCAGGTACAAGCGGCACAGGTGTTTTGCTATCAAATCATGTAGAAATGGCAAATGTTGATATGATTGAAGAAATGACTAATTTGGTATTAGCGCAGCGTGCATATCAAATGAATGCGCGTTTATTACAAGCGAGTGATCAAATTCTAGAAACAATCAATAATTTACGTCGTTAAACGAGTCATGCTTCAAAAGATTCGTTGTATATGTTTGTCATTGACACTCTCAGGAAATGTGGGTGCGACAGGGCATGACATCAGAGCAGCCTGTGTAACAATGGACTCAGTCGAGCTACAGACGCGTTTGCTGCAAATAGTGCAAGAAGCAGTAAAACAGCCTTATGATCGGCTAGAGATAGTACCGTTAAGTCAAATACCGAATCTTGCCTATAGTAAAATCAAAATATTGACGACTGTACCACGAAGTCGAGTTGCTATTGAGTTGTCAGGATTAGATTGTGAAACAAATGAAAAGCGTGTCACAACGATTTGGTTCAAATTACACGCATGGCGAGAGCTATGGGTTTATGGTCGAAATGCCAATGCTGAGCAAAGCGTGTTAGCAGCCTCCCCAAAAAAACAAATGTTAGATGTCGCAGCATTACAACTGAGTGAAGATGAGATTGTTGAAAAACTAGCAGATCAATGGTTACGCCAAATGGTCAACATGGGTACACCAATCCTGAAACGACACTTAGAGGTAGAACCATTAGTAAAGAAGAATGAAATTGTTACTGTGATTGTTCAAGGCAACGGTTTGATGATACAAACAAAAGGTGTGGTGTTACAGAAGGGTAATTTAGGTGTCACTGTACCTGTATTAGTCAATGGTGCCGTCTCAAGTACATCAGCAGTTGTTACAGCTAAAGGAGAGGTACATGTGGAAATCTAGTGTAATTATTAGTTTGTTATTGTCATATTCGGCTGTTCAAGCTGACACTTTAATTAATCCAGATAATTATCGTAGTCTTATGAGTGATCGTCGTGCCTATCAAATTGGCGATACTTTAACGGTGATGGTTTTAGAGTCTACAACTGCCGAATCTGCTGCAGGAACTGGTGCTAAAAGTAATACAGATATAACCGCAACTGCGAATAATTCAGATAATAATTATAAAGCAGGCGTAGGAATAAGTGGTAATACCAATGGAACAGGGCAAACGAGTCGTCGTGGACAGGTACGTACTAATGTGGCAGTACGTATTTCAGAAGTATTGCCAAATGGCTTATTAAAAGTGCAAGGTGAACAAAAGGTCACTATTAATAATGAAAAGCAACATATAAAAATTGCGGGAGTGGTTCGTGCTGACGATATCAGTTATGACAACACTATCTTATCTAATCGTTTGGCTGATGCACATATTGATATCATTGGGGATGGTGTTGTGAGTGACGCACAAAGGCAAAATATCATTTTTCGTATGCTAAAATGGCTGAGGATTTTATGAGAGTATTGCTTTGTGTGATAAGTCTATTGCTAACCAACATTGCCCACTCGGCAACGACAGAAGTGCGTCTCAAAGAGTTAGCGCGTGTACAGGATGTACGAGATTATGCATTAGTTGGTTATGGTTTAGTGGTTGGCTTAGCAGGTAGTGGTGATTCCGATAAGAATAGATTAACTCGCCAGTCTTTAGTAAATACCTTAAAAAATTTTAAGGTTAATGTCACTGATAGTGATATCAATAGTAAAAATACAGCTGCCGTTATGATTACAAGTAGTTTTCGTTCATTTAGCGAAGCTGGCGATAAGTTAGATGTTGAGGTATCAGCTTTAGGTGATGCACGTAGTTTATTGGGAGGTACGCTTTTAATGGCACCTCTCTATGGAGCTGATGAAAAGCTTTATGCCTTAAGCCAAGGGCCAATTTCTGTTGGTGGTTATATTTTTGATGCAAATGGTAATAGTGCGCAGAAGAATCATCCCACAGTAGGGCGTATTCCACATGGTGCAACTGTTGAACGCAGTGTATTTTCGAATAAAGAAACATTACCGAATACGATAGCATTAGTTCTTAATGACCCTGATTTTACTACAGCACAACGTATTGCTGACTCAATAAATTCTCGATTAGGCATAAAAGGGACACAAGCTATACATGCGGGCAAAGTAGAAGTTCCTGTACCTTCAAACATTATCTCATTGCCCGCATTTATCGCTCGTATTGAAAATATTACGGTTTCACCTGATCAAGTTGCTCGTATTGTTGTGAATGAGCGTACAGGAACAATAGTTGCGGGTGGCCATGTTCGTGTGAGTGAGGTAAATATCTCGCAGGGCGATTTGAATGTTACTATTAGTACTAAGTTTCAAGTTTCCCAACCTGTATTGATTAATCGGCCAACGGCCAGTATTGGTAGTGTCGTTGTACCTGATACGCAGTTGACAGCAACTGAAAAAGCGCGAACACCAATTCAAGTGCGGGATGGTACGACTGTGGGCGATTTGGTTCAGGCTCTTTATCGCATTCATTTGAGTACTCGGGATGTCATTACCGTGTTGCAAGCCATCAAACAAGCAGGTGCTTTACACGCTGAACTCGTCATACAGTGAGATATAAAATGAGTATTGATACCATTACTGCGATTAATACAGTGCGTTTGGTCATGACATTACAAGAGGCTAGAGCCAGAGTTGCTGCACAAAATATTGCACTAGCAAATATCCCCAATAGTAAAGTGTCGTATTTGGATATAAACACACCAATGAGCCAATTACGTGCAGCATTGGCTGATCCTGTTACGTTAGTAGAAACGATTGATAGGCAGAGTTTACAATCAATTGAGTCTCTTGTTAGTAAGCGCCATCAAAACATCGATGTATTATCATTAGATAACGAGGTAGCTGAGCTTTCAACAGCGAGTGGTCGCTATCAAGCATTAGCCGATGGCTTGTCACGACAATTTGCTCTGATGCAAATGGCTGTTCGAGGAGGTAAATAATATGAGCTTAGACAAAATATCAGAAACTGTACGTTTTGGTTTGTCCTATGAGCGGATGCGTGTTGAAGTGGCTAGTTATAATCTAGCTATTTCCAATCTAGCTCTCAAATCAGGAACACCATCGACAGTGCAGAGAGTAGCCGTCCCATCTGGTTTTTTTCAGCATATGCAGGGCAAACCTATCGTAATCACGGAGTCAGTAGAAGAGCGACTTCAGGTTGATCATAGCCATCCTCTTGCTGATGAAAAGGGCTTAGTTCATTACCCTAAAGTCGATGCAGCCAAAGAAATGGCTACGCTAGTTTCAGCAACTCGCGCTTATGAGGCAAATATTCGTGCCTATAATAGTTTGCGTGCAATGACACTTAAAGCATTTGAAATTGGGAAGCAAACATAATGGTAACTACACCTATTGGAGCCGTATCCTCACTTGAGATTACGCCTATACACAATATGCAACAGACAACAGATTTTGCTTCATTGTTAGGAACTGGTCTTGCTGCCGTTAATGAACGAGCAAATGTTGCAGCAGGCACCTTAGCTGCTTACGCTGTGGGCGAAGGTGTCTCTACGCATGAGCTCATGATTGCATTAGAGCAAGCAAAACTGTCGATGCAGTTTGCGATAGAAGTAAGAAATCGTTTGCTTGAAGCATATCAAGAGTTATCACGATTACAAATATGAATACAGGGAATAACGTGGAAAATCAAAGTATTATGGGGCACTTTAAAGAAAATCCCGCAGGTCTTGTGATTGGTTTGATCGCCATACTTTTATTTATTTTTTTTTCTGTTTGGTGGTTGTTAAGTCCGACATATGTTCCATTATCCAAAGCAGTTTCTGAAACATCACAATCTGAAATAATTACCGCATTAACTCATGCGCAAATACCTTATCAAATTAATCCAAAAGATGGTTTGATTGAGGTTACTGAAAATAATCTTAATGCTGCTCGGATGCAATTAGCACAAGCTGGTATACCCGCGCACGCAGGTCTGGGTTATGAATTATTTGATCATGCTGATTATGGTATGTCTGAGTTTACACAAAAAATAAACTACCAGCGTGCTTTAGAAGGAGAGCTTGCGCGAACGATTATGAGTATGAAAGAAGTAAGACAAGCTCGAGTACACTTGACACTGAAAAAAAATACGTTATATCAAACAGCAAAAGAAGCGGCAAAAGCTTCGGTTGTTATAAAGATGCATCCAAACTCCTCATTAAACAGCACCCAAGTATTAGGCATTCAACAATTAGTGGCATCTGCGGTAGAAGGTCTCATACAAGAAGATGTTGTTGTGTTGAATGAAAATGGCCAAATGTTGAGTGTTAGTGATGGTGTTTCTGCTGTACCAGATCGTTTACAGTTAGCATCAAAAATTGAGCATGATTTGCAAAATAAAGCTGAACAATTACTAGAGCGTTCTTTTGGTATTGATAACATTTATGTTTCCGTTAGGGTACAAATGAATTTTGATAAAATGACGACAATTCGCGAACGGCCATTACCAATGGCGGGCGCAAAAGAAGGATTAGTCATTCGAGAGAAAGAATCACATAGTAATTCTGGTTCAAATGATAATGTGGATGATGTGGATGAAACGGCTCAAAATAATCACTCACAAGATAACTCCGAAAAAGAATATGCTGTAGGAAAAGAACATTCGCAAGTCGAGTATGCGACTGGAAAGATCGAAAATATCAGTGTTGGTGTTGTTCTTTCTCCATCCGTATCTAATGTTGGAGTTGAAAGAATTCAAAGTCTGCTCGAAACGACATTAGGATTGAATGCCGCACGCGGGGATCGTATTTCGATTGCCTATTTACCATTGGCAATAATGAAACAGAATAGTGCTGATGCTACTAAATCTGCTCCTGTGCTTAATGTAGATAATAATATTGGTGATAAAAAAGTATCTATATCAGTCATATTTTGGTTGGGATTATCAGGGCTAATAATCCTGACAATGCTGGGGCTTTTTTTCTGGTTACGTACCTCTTCGAAGCCAAAAGTAACTGCAATACCGCCTTTATCGCAATTAGAACGTGAACAGTTATTAAAAGATCTACGTCATTGGTTGCAAGAGCCTTTAAAGGAGCAACAGTGATGACCCTGTCACCCCTGCGTAAGCTAAGTATGAGGCTTGCTAGTTTATGTCTTGACGATCGCCAATGGATTTTATCACAACTAGCAGATAACGAACGTCATACCATTACGGGTTTGTTGGCAGAAATTGACGACTTGGGTTTGTTAAAAGATCCAAGTATTGGCCATGCGGTTCTTGCAGAACCGATCAAATCTGTTGATCAAGTTAGTGATATAAAAAAACACATACTGTTACAACTAGCTGCTAATGGCCATCCAGCATGGGCAGCAATTTTTTTATTAAATTTTGATGCCGTATCTAGAGAAAAGTTAATTGAGAATTTGCCTAATGATGATAATTCGGTGTTGCAATGGCTGGCTAAATTATCATCATCGAATGTCCCTCCTGCATTAGTCAAAGCAGTTCAGCAATTAGCATCCCAGCAGGTTTCTTGATATGTTAATTGATAACAGTAAACCAAAACATAATTCTACAGTATTGCGCCAGCCGATTATTGAGACTGGACGGCGATTGGGTGCACAGCATACTAGTCCAGCCGTGACGGTGGATGTAGTTAGTCAATCGACCATTGAGAAAAATGATGCTGCTAGTATGATGGCTTCATTACGGCAGAATTTTTCTAGTCAATTAGCCACATTAGAAGAAGAAGCGAGGCAAAGAGGTTTAAAAAAAGCTGCCGAAGAGTCTGTAGTTGTTCTGCACCAACTCAAAGAACAAATGACGGCTAAATGGGCAGAGGAAGAGCAAAAAAAACGTCAGTTATTAGCAGAAGAGCAAAAAAAACTAGCAGCGTTATATCAAAATATTCAAAATCAAAAAGAAAAAATTTTGACAGCAATGGAGCCGACTGTTATCGAATTATCATTTGAAATTGTTGCGAAAATATTGGGTAAAAAAGCTGTTGAGCGTTCAGTTATCGCCGAATTAGCTGAACAGGCTATTGATCGTTATCGGCTAAAATCGTTGCTAAAAATATATATTGCACGGGCAGATTTTGAATACTTAGCAAAACAAGAAAATCATAATGAGTTGATGTCATATTATCAAATCGACGAGCATGCATCGGTAGGCTCTTGTATTATTGATTTTGGAACTGGTTCTTTAGATGCTAGTTTAGAAACACAGCTTAAAGCCATTCGTGATTTATTATTACAGGGGCGCAGCTGTGTGGAAAAATTTTGAGCAACAAATACTGAGTACTTTACATCATAGCAATCTCTGTAAACGATTTGGTCGTCTAACGGCTATTCATGGTATGGTGCTGGAGGCAACGGGCTTAGATGTGCATTTAGGAGAGTTAGTCGATATTATTCCTGCGCGTGGTGGTAAGGCAATTATTGCCGAAGTCGTTGGGCTGCGAAATGAGCATGCACTGATGATGCCTTATGCTTCTGTGGAAGGATTATGTTTAGCCAGTGAAGTTGTAGCACGCGGTTCAGGTTATAATATTCCCGTTGGTAATAGCTTACTTGGTCGAGTGGTCGATGCTATAGGGCAACCACTTGATGATCTTCCTTTGAACAATGTAGTTTATCAGCAACAATTTTCTAGTCCGATTAACCCTTTACATCGTGATCCTATCAATGATGTTTTAGTCACAGGTGTTGGGGTCGTGGATTTATTTATTCCATTAGGGCGTGGTCAGCGTATTGGTATTTTTGCAGGAAGTGGCGTTGGTAAAAGTACATTATTGGGTATGATTAGTAAACATACAAATGCAGATGTCACTGTTATTGCTCTGATTGGTGAGCGCGGTCGCGAAGTAGGAGATTTTATTCGTGATAGCTTAGGGGCAAATGGTTTAAAAAGTGCAGTAGTAGTGGTTGCTTCTGCAGAGCAGCCCGCTGTATTACGAAGACAGGCAGCTTATACTGCGACAGGTATTGCGGAATGGTTCCGTTCACAAGGGAAACATGTTTTACTAATTATGGATTCAATCACTCGATTTGCTTTGGCTCAGCGTGAGATTGGTTTAGCAACAGGCGAGCCAATGGGGAGTAGGGGGTATCCACCCTCAGTCTTTGGTTTATTACCGCCCTTAATGGAGCGTGCTGGCGCATTACGTGGACAAGGTACTATTACAGGTGTTTATACTGTCTTAGTTGAGGGAGATGATACAAATGAACCAGTCTCAGATCACATGCGAGCCATTCTTGATGGTCATATCATGCTTAGTCGTGACTTAGCATCAAAAGGACATTACCCTGCTATTGATGTTTTACATAGTATTAGTCGTTTGGCGAGTGTACTGCGTCACAAGCAACAAAGAAAAATTATTGAACTCATTCGTAATGCGTTTGGTGCTTATAACAATGCACAAGACCTTATCTTGTTAGGGGCATATGAAAAAGGCTCAAATCCGTTGCTGGATTTGATGATTGAGCTTCAAGCAGATATTGATCAGATGTTATGCCAAAAGCCAGAAGACCATGTTGATATAACAATATCATGGAAACGAGCAGCAGAAATTGCTCAAAAATTGGACAGGGTGTCTTAATATGCAAGATGAATTAAAAAGTCTTCGTCAGCTAAAAGCATTGCAACGTTATCGTATACTACAGCAAGAAAAAGCAGAAATTAATCATACGCGAGCATGTCATATTTCGCATGAAGCACGAAAGAGTTTACAGCATGAGCATGATAGTTATTTGAAAATAATTCAGCATTATACGAATGAATTTAAAATAGGTACCTATTTGAATCCTACTCTCCAGCAACCACGTTTAGCTTCAATTATGCAAGCAAGCCAACAGCTTGATTTGCAGCGACAGCTGTTTGAGCAGAAGCAACAAGAATGTCATCATGCATTAAGCTATTTAGTTAAAAGTAAATCAAAAGTTGATGTCGTTGTGAATGCTATTCAGCATTTAGAACTACGAGTAGCGGCACAACATCAGTATCAAGAACTAGCAGACATCTTTGACGCACAACGCAGAAAAGAGGTATATCGTGACATTTAAGGTAGATGTATCCTCAATATATAATGTGGCTCAAAAACAGAATTCGAGATTTGACTTAGGCGAAATACAAGACTTTAGTCAACATTTGGGATTAAATGAACATAATAATTCAATCCCAAAAGTTATTGAATCAGAAGTAGAGCAATCATTATTATCCGATGTTATAGCGAGTCAACCGTCTACATCGAATATTGAGCAAGTTTTCGCAGCAAAACAAGACCAAAATCAGTCAGGGATACATGGGCAGATACAGCCAGCGGCAGAGCTATACCCTTTTACTTGGCATGCGACCGCACATTTGTCATATATTCAACATGCTTATGCTGATGGCACCTTGTTAGAATCCAAAGGTTCTGAGCAAGTATTACCTATGATATCTATGCAACATATTACACATAATACGTCAAATTTATCCTTAGAATCTTTTAACATTTCGCAAGACTTGTTGACTCAGTCCTATTGTGATTATCCATTTAAAGAGTCCAGATTAACAAAAAGTAGTGATAGTGCAGCAGCCTACGTGCTATTTAGTCATTATCTACCAGAAAAGTGGCCTATGCGTCGCATGCAAATTACGCAACAAGGGCAAGATATACAGGTGCTTATACGCGACTATCAATTAACAGACACAGAGATTGATCATCTAACAACTGAGATACTCACACATATGAGTCTGCAAGGTGCTAGCCCTGAGCGTATTTTGGTCAATGGCCGTTCCGTTTGGAAGGCTTAAATAAATAACTAATGAGGCGATTAATCATGGCAGTTGATGCTATTGGTAGTGTATTAAGTGGCGATGTTTCTGAACTGTCACAAAGCAATTTAAGTCAAAATGATTTTATTAAATTATTTTTAACAGAGTTAACTTTTCAAGATCCTTTAGAACCTATTAACAATCGTGAGTTTTTGGCACAAATGGCGCAATTTGCTAATCTTGAGCAAAGCAGAATCACCAACGAAAATTCAACAAACTTAGTGACTATGAATGCAACCACACAGGCACTTGGTTTACTTGGGCGACAAGTTGAAGTTACTACAGAGACAGGAGCCTCAGTTGTTGGTTCTGTATTAGCGATTAACTTATCTTCTGCGGGGCCTCTGTTAACCATTAAAAAAGTGGATAATTCAGTTATTACAGATGTTAGACTTTCTAGTATTACTTTGATTCGTAGCTAAAGGAAATATTATGTTACAAGCATTTTATAATGGTCTGAGTGGCCTGTTTTCATTTTCTAAAGGTCTTAATAATGTCTCACATAATGTCTCCAATATGAATACACCAGGTTTTCGTGGTAGTGATACGTTTTTTCGTAGTGTCAGTGGAAATGTTCAGGGTGCAGGATCAGAAATTGCGGGAACTCGAATTCGTACTCAGGCTGGAGAAACGCGACAAACTGGCAACGATACCGACTTGGCTATTGATGGAGAGGGGCTTTTTGTATTACGTGATAACCAAGGTAACCTGTTTTATACTCGTGCTGGTCAGTTTCAAGTTAATGCTGATGGTATATTGATAGATACCATCACTAAATATCGTGTGGCAGGTATTGATGGTGCAGGAAATTTAATCGATCTGAGCATTGCGGGACAAAGAACTCTTCCAGCAAAAGCAACGACTACCATAGAAATGACTGGTAATTTGGTCGTTGGTAGTACCACTCATACTGTTAGCAGTGTACAGGTTTTTGATGCGACAGGTGCAGCTCAAACATTAAGTATTGCATTTGCTAAACAAACATCACCAAATAGTACATGGAAAGTTGACATTTCAAATGCCGCAGGTACGGTCATTGGTACAGGAAATATAGCCTTTGCTCCTGATGGTAGCCCACTTATTGACGCAAATAAAGTGACTTTTACTCTAACAAGTAATGGTCAGAATCAAAGTATTGTTCTTGATTTTGGTACACCAGGTAATTTCAATTTCGCCACTCAATTTTCAGGTTCGAGTTCAACTTTGGGAGCACGCGTCAAAGATGGTAGTGCGATTGCAGGTTTAACAGGTTTTAGTTTTGATGAGAAAGGTATCATTAAATATGCATATTCTAATGGTGAGAAGCGTGACGGAGCGCAGATAGGATTGGCTATTTTCGCCGACGAAACAGCATTAGTAGCTTCTGAAAAGTCTCTGTATCGAGCTCCTGAGATAATAAAACCTGAATTTGGTCGTGCTACTTCTGGAAAGTTTGGTCGTATTCAAGGTAGAAGCATTGAGCTGTCTAATATTGATTTATCGCAAGAATTTGGTGACATTCTCATTATACAGCGCGGTTATCAAGCAAGCTCACGGATTATGACGGTTTCTAATGAAATGTTAGAACAGCTTTATAACAATACGCGTGGTGGTTAATTTGAGAGATTTTTCTTTTGTTGGTATTAGTCGTCTTAATGGGGCTAAAAGTTTGCTGCCAGCAACCATTGAGCATTGGATGCGACAATGGTGTTTTGATGCTGGTGGTCATGCGTTTTCTGTCACTGTTGAAGACGCGTCAAATGTTCTCATCGCACAACAATACGAGGCCAGTTGTTGGCTAGAGCTAAATGGCTCAATTTGGCTTAACTATGATGAAATTACTGCTCAAAAAATAATCTTTTCAAGCTATGCAACGCAACTCCCAATTGATAATACTGCACGTACTTTGCTGAGATTAGCCTTAGAGTCTTTACTAGAATCTGTCATGACAAATTTAGGACATACCACAACAGTCATGTTTGAAGAGCATCAACTTGATCATCCTTATCGTTTTGGTAACGCCTTAGTGATAGTGATTATAAAAATACAAATGCTAGAGTTACGTATGTTTATAGATGCTAAATTATTAAATCAATACTTGCCAAAGCGTAATAACACCTTAGTTAGGTCTTTGGTGAAACGTCAGGAAGCAATTGCACAGACTAAGGTACGAATAAATATTGCCTTGCCCTTAGCAGAGGTACAAGTCAATGAACTATCTCATTTGAATATAGGTGATATTATTAGAGGTCAAGTGTTGTTAAACCAACCTTTTCATGTCTCTATTGAAGATGGTCTAGTCATTGCTAATGCACATCTAGGTCGTCAACAACAAAAGATAGCAATACAACTTACAGAAACCCCAAAAAAGCCGCCTTTGGAGCGTTTAAAATGATGGATGATATTGTTGAACGTATTGATTTAGACGAGTTATCTTCAACGGAAATCAGTAAACCACAATCTGTACTTGTCCCACGGGATATGAGTTTGGTAAGTCATATTACGGTCACGCTGACTGCGGAAATTGGCAGCGCACAACTAACTATTGAAGAGCTGTTTGCATTAAAAGTAGGAGATGTCGTCACGTTGTTACAGTCAATTAGTGAGCCTGTTACTTTATGTATAAATAACAAAGCGGTCGCTCAAGGCAATTTGGTTGCCGTCAATGACAATTTTGGTATACAGGTCTCTCAAATATTATGAATCCACCATCATCTCCTATGGTGTCTACTGTGGCAAATAGTTCCCTAACAGGTCTACCATTGCGTCATGATGATCCAGTTTCCTTTAGTTTGATTTTGAAAGTGCTTTTAATAACCACACTGTTATTAGTAGTAACTTATGTAATATTACGTTGGTATGCTCGTCGCAACAATCCTGATAATGAATTATTACGATCTGAGGCAGTGAGTCTTAGATGTCTTGCTGCTTTACGTTTATCAACACGTACCAAAGTGTATTTGCTTAAAGCTGGCGATTCGGAAGTAATGATTACCGAAACCCCATCAGGAGTACATGTGACTAGATTGTTCAAAAAACAGGAAAATATTTCTGACAAGCAATCTGATAATCAGGAAAGAATCAAAAAATGACACGCCAATTAATAATAGGAATGTTATGTTACGCGCCTATATTTGCAATAGCTGAAAGTCTACCTACTAATTGGAGTACCTTAAAAGTTAGTCAGATGGGCTCACCAGTCAGTCTTTTTGTGGTATTAACCTTTTTATCAATTATTCCTTTTTTGGTAATTGCTACGACAACATTTACTCGAAATATCGTTGTACTGTCCTTAGTTCGTCAAGCACTGGGTTTACAACAAACCCCCCCCAATATCGTGTTGATTGTGTTAGCCATGTTTTTGACTTTATTTGTAATGGCTCCCGTTTTAGAAAAGTCTTATGAGCAGGGTGTTAAGCCTTTTATGGCTAATAAAATTACTGTGCAAGAGGCAGGTACACAATCTTGGCTACCCTTACGTGACTTTATGGTCGTACAAACTCATGAATCTGATTTACGTTTAATACATGAGTTGGCTAAAGCCCCATTACCTAACACGGTCGAAGAATTATCGCCTGTGCGTCTAATTCCAGCATTTATGTTAAGTGAATTAACAACAGCATTCAAAATTGGCTTTGTTATTTTTTTACCATTTTTAATCATCGACCTCATTGTTGCATCAATATTGATGTCGCTAGGTATGATTATGGTTCCACCTGTGACAATATCATTGCCTATCAAAATAATGCTGTTTTTATTGATTGATGGCTGGGGGCTTATTGCACAAGCTCTTGTTAGAAGCGCAAGTTAACTGTGCCGATATTGGGTATGACTAGTAAAAACATCGAAGTTGTCACTACTTTGTCTAACATTGAGTTTGGACTTTGGCAGCAATGGAAATCGCACCAAAACCCCGAGCTTCGCGCTCAACTATTTATGTTTTATAGTGATTGGACACGCACGATCGCTAATTTAGTACAGATCCGCTACCCTCATCCTCTAGCCGACCGAGGTGATTATATACATTTTGCTTCTATAGGTTTGCTTCAGGCACTTGACCGTTTTCAGCCCGAACTTAACAATCGTTTTCAATCATTTGCCGAACCGTATGTGCGTGGTTCAATTCTGAAAGGGCTATCATGTTATATCCAAGATAAAAAAAATCCAATCTCCGAGAGATTAACGATAGCAAGTGAAAATCAAGCGATAGATAAAGATAGTGCACTTGATATGGTTGTTAATGCTGCTATTGATTTAGCTTTTGGCCATTTTTTAGAATTAGGCATTGTTGATGAGGCAGAACCTAATAATAGTCCTCTGCTGGCCTATGCACGAGAACGGCAGTCGCAACAACTAACCGAATATGTTAAGCAACTACCTGAACGCGAGCGGCAGATTATAGTTTGTCATTATTATCAACATTTGAGCTTTACTGAAATTAGTCAACTACTCAATTTATCAAAAGCTCGTATTTCACAATTACACTCTCAAGCACTTCGACGTATTCGAACTCATTACGAACAGGCGGAGGATATGGATTTTAGATGGTAAATTAGCCCTCGTTCGTTATTTCATCAATCAACAATGTCATTGCTTGAGCTGTCTGTATATTGCTTAAGATGGTCGTTGTCACTTGTTGCACAATCCACTCAAAGTCACGGTGATCCATAACTTCATCGCCGAACTCCCAACATAATATTTCTTGTATTGCAATTGCAGGAGCCGCTTCAAAAAAATCATTGCGTTGTCGGTTATCAAGGAGACGTGTTTTAAGACGAGAACGTAGTGTCACAGTTGAGCGTGATGTTCTAATTTTATGTTGATTTGGTACGTTTTGTACTTGATCTGGTGCTGCGCTTATCGGCGTATTCTTCTGAGTAGCAAGCGCAGAGAAAATCTGAATTAAACGAGAAGAATCAATTTTTGACATTTATAATTTCTCTAGTGAGTCTCGATAGGCACCTAGAAAAACAGCCATTGCCTCGGTCTTTACAGTAGTAGACTCTTCTACCGAAATGCTAGTTTGAGGTGTAGTATTTATTGCATCATCAGTTTTTGCTGTAAGATTTTTCATCACTCGTGTCATATCGTTTTTGAGAGCAGGATTTTCGTCACAGACACCGATGCCTTGGTTAAGATAATGAATAGCCTCTGCTTGATTATTATTAATAATTGCTATAAAAGCATGAGCAAATGCTGTTAACGCATGGTTATTTGTGACACCCAGTAAGTTGGAAAAAACTACTTTAGCATCCTCTAAGCGATTTAATTGTAGATATAATAAACCTAGTTGAAAATGGGCAATATCTAAGTTTGGAGCCAATTGTAGTGCTTGAACCATGCCACTGGCAGCACGCTCAAGCAGTCCCAATTCGGCATGTTCAGCTGCTAACAAGTAGTGGGCTATAGCATGATTAGGTTCTAACTCAAGTGCATTTGTCAAATATTGTAATGCCGCATGGTGATCGTCAGTATTGATGGCGCGCAATGCTAAATGTAAATACTCCGTAGCATCCAGTCTCATTTCTACAAGCTCCCAATAAAAAATCATTAAATAAAAATAAATTATAGCTAATTATGCCTTGCATATCACAATGGTGTCATCTTTTGACATAAAAGAGTAAAAAATAAAATTATTTTTTGATAGCACTTAACTTTTTTCAAAATATAGAAATAAGAAAAGTAAGAAAGCTAATAGATAGCTTTTTACTCAATTTTGCTTAATGTGTAGATTTTTAAGGTACTCGTCATGGTTGCAGTAGTAACAGGAAGCGGCTTAGGCTTATTTAACAGTAATGTAAATAACTCGACAGTAAATACAGGGATACAAAACCAATCGAAACTTGGACAAAGCAATGCACAAGCCTATGTCAATACGGCAACAGGTAACTTAATTCTACAGTATGGTGATAAAGACCTATCTGGTGTAGGTCAAGACCTCAGCTATTTAAGAACCTATAATTCTAAAGGACAAATCAGCTCAGGTGATGGAAGTTGGTCTTGGGGCAATCAGCGTAAAGTGTTACTTGTGACGGGTACAAACGGGGCTATTGGCAGTCAAGTCAGTCGAGTAGATGTTGACGGTCATAGTACCGTATATACATGGGATAGCGCATCAAACAGTTATGCGTCAAGTGAAGGGGCAGGTGCGCATGATCGTATTGTTTGGGACAATGCCAACAATCAATGGCTATGGACTGAAGGCAGTAGCCAACTTGTAGAGCGTTATGCAGGACAGACAGGCCTATTAGCAAGTGTCACTGACAAAACGGGACAAACGATTAGTTATACTTATGATGCTAATGGTCGCTTAACGTCTATCAAAGATGTGAATGTGGATTCTGGTCAAGAGTTCTTGTTTACATATAACGCAGATGGCCTTTTAACGACCTTGAGTACTAAAACGAAAGACAGCAGTAATCCTGTTAAACAAGTGTATTACAGCTACGACAACTTGAAACGTCTGAGTCAAGTGAAAACGGATTTGAGCTTAGATAATGCGATTAGCGATAACAATGTTTATATCACGACCTATGAGTATGATGGCGATAGCCATCGTATATCGAAAGTGAGTCAAAATGATGGCCGTTTTGTCTCTTTTAGTTATAAAATTGAGGTTGTTAACGACGTTAACGAATATCGGATTGAGTCTGTAACGGATGAATTAGGTGTCACGACGTATAGCTATGATATAGTTAAAAAACAGACCGATGTAAGTCGTGGTGGGCAGACTTGGAGTTATTTTTATGATGCGTCAGGACAGTTACTCGAAGTACGTAGTCCTGATGTTAATAATATACGCGAGAGTGTGTTATATCGTTATGATGACAAAGGTAATCTGACGCGTATTACCCAACATAATGGCAGTTATATTAGCTATAGTTATGATACCAACGGTAATGTGCTTTTAGAGCAAGATAACTCAGGGAATACCATTGCACGGACTTATAACAGTACCAATCAGTTACTTACAGAAACCCGTTATACCGATATAGCTACCACTACTTATACCCCAATTTTTGAACAAGATTTTAGTCAGGGTATTGCTGGTTTTGCTCCAAATTCATCAAGTCCACATGTCCCTAGTCTAGATTCACCAGTATCACGAATTGATGGGAAGCTTGTCTTTAGTCGCGTGAGTAATTCAACAACAGATACCATGCCTTATTTGCTAGAAACGAATACACGTAGCCAAAATATAGATTCTTTGTATCGAATATCTGTAAATACGGGTGTTATTTCTGCGAGTCGTTACTGGCGTGCAGAGTTATTTGGGTCTGGAGTGACAGGTGCTAAACAAAATGGTTTAGTATTTGAGGGAACAGCCATAAAAGCATTTTACCCGAATAATATTAATTCAACAGTCTCAGTGATAATTGGTACGTTAAAAGACAATACCGATTATATCGTTGAATTAGAGGTAGAAGCAGATCGTTTAGCTTATTACATTTATGAAGCAGGCCAAACTCGTACACAAGGCATTAGTTTTAGCAAAGCCGTACGTGGCGATAGAATTCAACTCAGAATGTTTTCTAAAGCAGGCACATCGACCTATGAAGCCTCAGCGAAAGTGAGTGTTGATGATGTGACTGTGTTGCAGAAGACCACTGCACAAGCAGGCAGTACAACAGCAGCGCAAACCTCTCGGTATGTTTATGATAGTTTACAGCGTTTAATTTATAGCGTATCAGAAACAGGTGGAGTGACGAAGTATGAGTATAACGCACAAGGCTTGTTGAGTAAGCAATCGCAATATACACAAGAGAAATATACTAAAAGTATTCCTACGACTTATGTCGGAGACGGTTTAAATACGTATTTGACCACCGAGTTAAATACATGGGTCACCGCAAATGCGGCTAATAAAACGCAAGTTCAACTGATCGAATATAGTTATGACTATCGAGGGAACTTACAAAGTCAAACCCGTTATGCTGTGACGGATGCAACCACAGGTATGGGTAACAAACTGACCGATAATGCGGCTGAAGTGATTGAATATAGCTATAACGCTTATGGTCAGTTGTTACAGCAAATCGAAGTCAGAGGTGCCAATCGAGACATTAAACAAGGCTTTAGCAGTTACAGCTATGATGGCTTAGGACGCGTGTTATCAGAGATGAATGGTCAAGGCGTAAAAAGTTATGACTATAAAAATGGCACCATTGCTAATCAGAATATTCCAAGCATTGTCAGTCATGTACAAATCAGTGAAAAAAGCGATAATAATAACAACACAGGGACGATTAAAGGCAAAGTGACCTTACAAGGTTATGACCAAGTTGGCCGTTTGATTTATGTCATGGAGAAGTCAAATGATAATCTCAGCCAACGAACAACTAACTATGTCTATGACAGCACAGGTCACTTACGCATGGTGGAAGACCCCACGGGTGTCAGAAGTTATATTTTCTACGATGAACAAGACCGTGTCAAAGCACGTGTAGATGGCACAGGGGCAGTGACAGAATATAGTTACAACAGTCAAGACCAAATCACTCAAGAGCGTTATATCGCTACTGTGCAAGCAACCAGTACATGGTATGACGCAGCCACCAATCAAGTCACCTACAATTACAGTAGTCCTGCAAGTAACAGTGCGGACCGTTTTATCCGATATACATACGACATTACAGGGCTTTTAAGTCGAAAAGTAGATGTATCAGGTGTCATCACCGATTACCAATATGATGGCCGCAATCAACTGATTAGCAGTATTGTTCGAGGTAATGTAGCAGATCAAACTGCCTCACCTGATCGAGTGACCCGTTATTTTTATGATGCAGCAGGGCGTCAGCAAGGGCAATTGGATGCCGAAGGGTATTTAACAGAAACGCTGTATGATGCCGCGGGTCGGGTATTTTGTGTTAGACGTTATGTAAATTTGACGGTTGCCAGTTTACGTGCATCGGGTAGTTTAGAGGTTTTAAGAGGGAGTTTAGGTAAAGCATTAGACCCAAGTAAAACCAATGACTTAACGGCATTATATACATTTAATTTTTATGATGGTCTAGGTCGCATCACAGGAGTGCGTGACGAAAAAGGATTTATAACGGAATATATTTATGATGAAGTCAACAATCGTCAACAGACCTTACGCTATTTAAAATATAGTACTTTATCTATATCAGGTACAACCACCTTTAACGCTTTGAAAGATGATGTACGCAGTACATTGACAGATATTGAAAAAGCAAATACATGGTTTGCAAGTAGTTTAGCAGGGAAAGTGGATGTTCAGAGTCAACAATTTGATGCGTATGGACGATTACAGAGTCAAACTAATCCCGAAGGGACAACCACAGAATACCAATATGATTTATTTGGTCGGGTAATCAGACAAGTCACTGCCAAAGATAGCGCGGAAGAGAGAGCCACACGTACCCGTTATGATGACTTTCATCAAGTGATAGGTCAGGTATCTGGTGACAAAGAAAAGAGTTTTAATCCTACAGCCACATCCGCTAATCAAGCGGCATTTATAAGACAGTTTGGGGTGACTTATAAATACGACTTATCAGGTCGTAAAATTCAACAAGAAGATAACACGGGTTTAATCACGTATTTTTATTACGATAAAGCAGGACGTTTAACACACCAAATTAACGGTTTAGGTGAAGTTGTTGAGTTTGAGTATAACCGTTTTGGTGAGATGGTTAAAAAGACGCAGTATGAGAAGCGTTTAACCGATGGTAGCAATGATCAAGGATTGGTGTTACCCGAGGGCGTGGGTGTAAAAACCTTAAGTATCAGTAGTGTTATTGCTGGTGCTAGCTCTGTGTATTGGAAAATCCCCACACCCGTCGCAGGAGAAACACTGACGGCCAATGTTTGGTTTAAAGCTGCCGTAGATACAAAGGCACGCTTGGCATTAGCTGGTGTGAGTCAGGAGCTGTTAGGCAATGGCCAGTGGCAGCAGTTGAGTATTAGTTACAAAGTGCCAGATACTTACACAACAGGCGACATACTGGTTTATTTGCTATCTAATAGTAACAACACCAGTCTACAGCAAGAGGGTCAATTTGTTTTATTTGACAACTTGATGGTGAGCAGCACTCAAGTTGGCCGAGAAGCGATTCTCACGAAAGATTTCGACAGCGGTGTGCATGGCGGAGTCATGAGCTCAAATTCTGTGGTTCAAGTCATCAACGGCACAGGCCAAATTTCACTGAAGGGCGGGTTAGTCACCAATGAACTAACGGCATTAATTCAAGGTATCCGTCAATCGAGCAAAGATAATCAGCAAGTCTGGGCTTATAACACGAAAGGTCAAGTCACCTCAAAAACGGATGGCGAAGGTTTTCGACAAGACTACACCTATAATGTTTATGGTGAACAAGACACACTCACACAACTGCTTAAAAAAGCCGAAGGTGCAACAGCTGCGGTGACTGCGACCACACGTTATGACTATAACAAGCGTGGTCAGCAAATTGGTATCACGGAGGATGTGGGCGGTTTATCGTTATTCAGCAAGACAGATTATGATGCCTTTGGCCGTGTGATTCGACAAACAGATGCTTTACAGAAATTGACAACGACCTCGTATTCTTATGGTGGCCGAGAAATTGTTGTTACCGATCCTTTAAGTCATGTGCGTAAAACGGAATATGATGCCCTAGATCGCGTCGTTAAAGTGACAGATGCTCTAGGTGCGGTAACGAGTTATAGTTACGACAGTACGACCCGAAAAATGATGGTCACATCCGCCGAAGGGGTAACTGTCACAACAGAAAAGAGTCGTTATGGAGAAACGCTCCGTGTTACAGACGGCAAAGGACAAATCACACAGTATAGTTATAACCGTTCAGGCCAGTTATTAAGTGTCACTGATGCTTTAGGGAATGTGACTAAACAACAACGTTATGATAAAGCGAATCAACTGATAGAAAGTGTCGATGCTAATAATGGTCGAGTGCAATATAGCTATGATTTAGCAGGGCGAGTATTAAAGAAAACGGTAATAGGCACCATTAATCAAGTCACGAGTTATGAGTTTGATGGCATGGGTCGTCAAGTGAAGGTGACGGAAGGCGAGGGAACGACTCAAACACGCATCACCACCTATGAATATGATAAAACAGGTCGAGTATTCACTGAAACGGTTGATCCTGCGGGTCAGGGCTTAGTCACCACGTATCGTTATGATGGCAGCGGTCAAGCGATTAAAGTGTCTACAGGTACGGTGGGTAATACTGAGCAACGTGTGGTCAGTTATGAATATGACAAGGCTGGTCGTCGCATTAAAGAAACGGTTGATCCTGCGGGTTCAGCTATTAGCACCCAGTATCGTTATGACAATGAAGACCGTGTCAGTCGTAAAATAGATGCCTTAGGCAATAGTACGTGGTATGCCTATGACAGTGCAGGATTATTACGTTTTACCGTTGATGCTTTAGGCAGTGTCACGCGGCAAGATTATGATAATAATAATCGTGTTATTGCAAAGATTAAGTATAACGGTGTGATTGCGAGTAGTGTTATTAGTAGTTGGGGCGATACAGTTGCCCTGAATACATTGAATGACAATACTTTGTTCCGCATAGATAATTCGAGAGATCAAGCGACATTTTATGATTATGACAAAGATGGTCGTCAACGTTATGAGGTAGATAGCTTAGGCCGTGTGACAGAAAGTCGCTATGATGCCACGGGTAATGTGGTTCAACAAATTCGCCATGAAACACCCGTAAAAGCAGATACGCTAATTTGGCAAAATGACTTGAGTGCGAATCCGAATCCAGCAATACAAACAACAGCACAGTCTAATTTAATTGCCACTGCTTTAAATACATATCCTAGTATTTTTGGTTATCAGGATGGACAATTATTATTAAGAAATCCACTTCGTCCAAGTACCGCAGATATATCCGCTTCTGTATATACAGAATTAAAGCCTTTCACAGAAGGGCTTAGTTATGAACTTGATATTAGATTTCCCAATATAGGGCAGACAATGCCCAAAGAATTTATGATTATCTTGGATAACGGATTGAGTTCATCAGGTGATAGACCCTTATCTTTATATCGCTATAATGGTATTTATTTTAAAAACGGTACGTTTTATGCGAGAAGTTATAGAAATTCTGTTGAAGAAATCGCTTTAACCGCAGCTGTTGCAGGCGCAAGTTATCATATTCGACTCGAAACACAGCTTGGTGGAGTCACCGTGGTACTCTCTCAGTATGCGGCGGATGGTCAAACAGTAGTCAATGAGTGGAGTTCTACTTTAACTGGTGCGGATTGGCAGAATGCCAAGATGACACTAATCAGTTATAGCCGAGCAGGCTATGATGATGGTGTTGCGTATGTTGATAACATTCAGGCTTCTAAACGCAATAATACGCAGGCTTATCAAGGCACGACAAACTACACCGTTTATGATTCAAACAATCGCCCACGTTATCAAATTGACGCACTCCAACGAGTGATCGAAACCCGTTACGATGCCATGGGTCGAGCGACTGAAACCATCAAGCATAATCAACCGCTGACGGTTGATTTAACCACGCTTGCCCTCACAGAATCCACCTTAAATGCGCTTGTGTATCCTGATCCTACTCAGCCATTACAATTAGTGGCTAAAAGCCCTATGGAGCCTGATACTGCCGATCAGCGCATACGTTATGTCTATGACACGGTGGGACGCGTTCGTTTTACAGTAGGTGCAGATAATCGGGTCACTGAAACGCGTTATAACGTATTGAGTCAGGTGATTGAAACGATTCGCCATACTGCTGTATTAGCTAATACTGTAGCTATGACTGAAGAAGGGATTGCCGAAGTTCTGTATAGCTTGGAAAGAATGGATTTTGAAGGAGTCAGTGCGAATACAGCTAACACGAGCTTATCATTAGGTGTAATCACAACTAACTCCGATATTTTTGCGTTAGACAATACACGATTGATTCTTAAGAATCTGAAAGCAGCATCTAGTGATGTTGCTTTATTGGGGTCTTCGTCAACGACTAGTGTAGGTACGGTCTATAAGAGTGAGTTAACTTTATCGAGTGCTTTACCTCTTAATATGCTATTTGGTCTTGAAAATGTAAGCGCAGGTGGGCAACAACGTCGTCACTTAGTCCAAATTAAAGATGGACAATTTAATGTTGTTCGAGGTTTGGATACAGGAGAAAGCATTGAGACGATCAATAATAATGTGGTCAAAGCGACTATTAATACCAGTTATGTGGTTGAAGTTGAAATCACCACAACAGGAACCGTGTTATATCTTTATGAAAAAGGAAAAACTCGTGAGCAAGGTTTTTCTAATTACTTAGAGGGTAGTAATTGGTCAACGGCTCGTTTTTATTTTAAGACCTATAGAAGTTCTGCATATCCTGATACGCCTGTTGAGGCCTATGTTGATAATTTAGTGAAATACCAATTATCGGGTACGCCTGCAGCAGATAGTATTCGAGAGCGAGTAGTCTATAACAATCTAGGTCAAGCACGCTATCGTATTGATGCGTTAGGTTATGTGACCGAAAATAGTTATGATGCCTTAGGTCAAGTGATTGAAGAAAGACGTTATAGCAACAGCTTAAAAGTAGCGATACCTACAACGCTGACGGAAACATGGGTCTCTAGCGAAATAGCTAAGGTCAATACCACCCCTAGCACAATTCAAAAAGAACAATCGGTTTATAACGCACAGGGCTTACTCCGTTTTAGCATCGACAGTTTAGGCTATGTGACTGAATACCGTTATAACGGTGTGGGTCAAGTTACGGATACCCTTAAGCATACGTTAGTAATTAGTGGTGGTACAGAAGCCAGTATCAAGCTGGCTTTATATGGCACAAATAATACACTCCCTAGTACGTCTCAACAAACACATTATGTGTATAACAACAAAGGTTTATTACGTTATACGATAGATGCCTTAGGCTATGTGACGGAAAACCGTTATAACGGTTTGGGACAAGTGATTGAAACGATTACCCATCCAAGCAAGATTACGGTATTAGGGAATGAAGTTGACACAAGTACAGCCGTGTATGGCAGTGCGACAGGAACGACTCCATCAGCTTTAGCGAAACGGACACGAATGGTGTATGACCGTTTAGGTCAAGTGCGTTATGTGATTGATAGTTTAAATGTGGTGGTTGAAAAGCGTTATGACAGCTTAGGCCGCTTAACTAAAGAGACAAAGTATCCTTTTGGTATCACTATACCGAGTACATTAAGTGAAGTGACTGTTGCAGTGGCGATAGAAACTGCTAAGAATTTAGCGGCGAATGCGGGTGCGATCAGCTCAGAGAAAGACTATAGCTATGATGTTTATAACCGTGTGCAGGAAGAAGTATCGGCGACTTCGCAACGGGTTAAGAATAACATTTTAGAAACAGGACGTAGTGTCACTCGTTATGGTTATGATGCCTTTGATAGGATTGTGGCAAAGACTGAAGGGATATTTAGAACATCGACAGGGGATGATATTACAGAAGTGCGTACCACAAGGTATGTATATGATTTAAAGAATCAATTACGTTATACGGTGGATGCTTTAGGCTATGTTACCGAAAATAAATATGATGCCTTTGGGCAAGTCGTTGATACAGTTAAGTTTGATAAAAAAATTAATCTAGATCTGATTAAAGCAGATGGCGATGTCAGTATTTTAACATCACTACTAAGCTCAAATGTTACGCTCTCCAATTTAGATACTGTTGTTAAATTAGACAATGGTCAGTTACGAGTGACACAAAAATATCAAACCACTACTCAGGAATTCCCCATATTTTTAGAAAAAGCGGCTACCCCATTTGTTACAGGAGCGCGTTATCAGGTCACATTTAAAATAGATGATTTGGCAAGCAATCATTATTTAGGTTTATGGGTAAAAAATACTAGTGGACAAACACTTGGTATTAAAGTTTCTGAAAATAAACTGTATACAACATATGGGGGTACTGCGTTAGTCAACGGATTTAGCTTTAGTGCTCAAAAGAGTTATGTATTTGAAGTAGAAAAGCTTGCCGTTGGTTGTGTGCTTTATGTATATGAGAAAGGGACTGATAGGGGCTTAGGCTATAATTATCAGCTTGATTCATCGGGTTGGGAGACTGTCAGCTTTTCGGCATTTGGACGGACTCAAACAGCGCAACAGCCATCGATTTTATCAAGCATCAGCATTGAGGATATAAAAGTCCCCAGCCAAGATAGCACTACAACAAATACTAACCAACGCACACGTTATGTTTACGATACCAAAGGTCAATTACGTTATACGGTAGATGCCTTAGGGTATGTAACAGAGAATAAATATGATGCACTAGGGCAGGTTGTCGAAACCCTTAAATTTGCTAGCACAACAGAAGCCACCACAGAGAGTGGTATCCGCTCTGCTTATTATGGGACAGGCACGACTCCACCCAGCACCGCTCAACGCACACGTTATATTTACGATACTAAAGGCCAGTTACGCTACACAGTGGATGCTTTAGGCTACGCCACTGAAAATAAATATGATGCCCTAGGGCAGGTCGTTGAAACAATTAAGTTTGATAAAAAAATCAACGTAGCCTATGCCAACAGCGAAAATGATGTGAATTTTATGTTGTCACTGGCAAACTCTGATTTATCAGTGAATACATTAGAAGAGGGAGTCACCTTAAATAATAACCAGTTTGCGGTCACACAAATCTATGGAACAGCTACACAAACATGGCCATCATTTTTAAATGGGGCATTTAAAACACATGCTGTAGGTAATTATTATCAACTCGACTTTAAGTTAAATGATTTATACCTTAATTACTATTTAGGTTTAAATGTGGTTAAGGCCGATGGTGATACCTACGGTATAAAAATGACGGATGGTAAATTTTATCGGTCATCTGGCGTTAATGGCACTAATCTTACAGAAAAGCCAATTGCCTTGGTACCCCAAAAGACCTATGTTTTTAAAATGGAGTTAACAGATGCTGGTTGGACAGTCAATGTCACTGAAAAAGGAACAAATATCAGTATTTATAGTGATACTTTAGGAGCAGTAGGTTGGGAGAATGTAAGTTTTTCAGCGTTTACGCGTACACAAAAAAATGCAAAACCATCGACTGCTTTACCGAGAGTCATGGTTGATAATATTAGCGTGGTGGGAAACTCTGCAACAATCGATAACTCTCAACGTACGCGTTATATTTACGATTCTAAAGGCCAATTACGCTACACAGTGGATGCCTTAGGCTATGTCTCTGAAAATAAATATGATGCGTTAGGGCAGGTGGTAGAGACCGTTAAGTTTGATAAAAAAATCAACGTAGCCTATGCCAACAGCGAAAATGATGTGAATTTTATGTTGTCACTGGCAAACTCTGATTTATCAGTGAATACATTAGAAGAGGGAGTCACCTTAAATAATAACCAGTTTGCGGTCACACAAATCTATGGAACAGCTACACAAACATGGCCATCATTTTTAAATGGGGCATTTAAAACACATGCTGTAGGTAATTATTATCAACTCGACTTTAAGTTAAATGATTTATACCTTAATTACTATTTAGGTTTAAATGTGGTTAAGGCCGATGGTGATACCTACGGTATAAAAATGACGGATGGTAAATTTTATCGGTCATCTGGCGTTAATGGCACTAATCTTACAGAAAAGCCAATTGCCTTGGTACCCCAAAAGACCTATGTTTTTAAAATGGAGTTAACAGATGCTGGTTGGACAGTCAATGTCACTGAAAAAGGAACAAATATCAGTATTTATAGTGATACTTTAGGAGCAGTAGGTTGGGAGAATGTAAGTTTTTCAGCGTTTACGCGTACACAAAAAAATGCAAAACCATCGACTGCTTTACCGAGAGTCATGGTTGATAATATTAGCGTGATGGGAAACTCTGCGGATAACTCTCAACGCACCCGTTATGTTTACGATACCAAAGGCCAGTTACGTTATACGGTAGATGCATTAGGGTATACCACAGAGAATATATACAATGCGTTGGGGCAAGTCGTAGAGACATTGAAGTTTGCCACAACAACAATTGCTACTACGGAAAGTGGCATTAAATCGGCGTATTATGATTCAGGCACAACACCACCCAGCACAGCCCAACGCACCCGATACTTCTACGATACCAAAGGCCAATTACGTTATAGTGTCGATGCATTAGGCTATGTCACTGAGCAAAATTATAATGCCGCAGGTTTAGTTGAGCAGAAAACAGCCTATGCGAAGCCATCTACCACATTAACAGTGAGTAGCTTAAGCGAGGTAAAAAGTCTTGTTGACAATACGATCAAGGACATTAGTAAAGATCAAATTACAACATATGTGTATGACAAACTCGGCCAAGAACTCCGTCAAACAGATAGTAATAACAACAGCATTGTTAAAACTTATGATGCCTTTGGCAATGTTTCGACAGTTACCGACCAATTAGGCAACAAAGGCTATTTCTACTACGATGCCTTAAATAGAAATACCTTGCATATTGACCCTGAAAATTATTTACAACAAAACATTTATGATGACTTAGGTCGCTTAACAAACACCATCAAGTATGCCAACAAGGTACAAGGCACCCTCAATCCGTCTATTCCACCAGTCGTGAGTACTACTGCTGTTACAGGTAAACCCTATGTGATCAGCAATGCAAACTCTGATCAAATCACAACCTATGACTATGATGCTTTAAATCGTCAAATCCAAATTACGAATGCAGAAAACTATTTAGAAAAATTTGAATATGACGCATTTGGGAATAAAGTGGGATATTACGATAAGGGAAATAGTTATTTTAGTTATAAATATGATTTACTTGGTCGTTTAGTTGAAGAAACTCTTCCTATCACGTCATCACAATCTGAGACATTATCAAAGCCTGTTGTGAATCGTTATGAATATGATGCATATGGTAATCTCAAACAGAAAATAGAAGCCTATCAGCTAAAAGAGCAGCGTATTACTAATTTTGAATATGACAGTTTAAACCGTCTTACTAAAAAATATGGCGAATCTATTCAAATTTATATCGTTGGTTCAAGTTATATTCTAAAGGATAGTACTCCAACGATAGAATATAGTTATGATGCCTTTGGTAATATTTTGTTGACAACAAATAATGGAAATAAAACATTTTCATGGTATAACAAAAATAACCAAAAAATATATGAACAAAATGCAGTAGGATATATTAGTTATTGGGATTATGACTATGCAGGTCATATTATTAAGCAAATGCTCTTTAGTGATATAAAATCACTACCAACCAAAATAGAAAGTGCAATACCTGTTATTGCTGAAAATTCTAAAACACGAGTAACAGAGTATTTATATAATAGAGCGGGTCAACTTTATAGTACTGTCATTAAAAATGTGCAAATTTATGACCAAGTCTTAGATAAATATGATCTATTCAATAGTGTTAATATCACAAGTTACCAGTATTATGATGCTAGTGGTAACATGATACGTCAAGTAGATGGGCGTGGTAATACCACTTATGTGTTTTATGACAAAATTGGTCGAAAAACACTTTCTGTTGATGCAGCAGGTTATGCAACTAAATGGACATATGAGGTTAAGAGAACACTAGAGAAGCGTTACGCGATTAAGCCAAATATAAGCATTGATGTTAATACTACCTTTGCTCAAATTAATAGTGCTCTTGTGAGCGATAGTGAAAACGATCGTAGTACCTATACCGAATTTGATCGTCTGGGTCGTGTACTAGCAACTGAAATTTTAAATGTCAAATATGGTATTGCTTATGACTCCAATATAGTGCCAGAAAAAAGCGATGGCAAAGCACGCACAGATTTTGTATACAATGCGCTTGATAAAGTGACGCAACAAAAGAATGCTAATGGATCAATTACCAAAATAGAATATGACGCTTTAGGGAGAGAAATATTACGTCAAGGTGCTGATTTTAGATATTTTTTAGATAATCAACCGTATGTCAGTCAACGCAGTCAAATAAAGTATGATGGACTTGGGCAAGTGATTGAACAACGCTTGTTAGATAGAGATGATACCAATTCGACAGGAGATAGAATTAGCCGTTTTGAATATAATAAGGCTGGCCAACAAATTGCCGAATACGATGCTTTAGGTAATAAGACACTCTATTTTTATGATGCTAATGGCAATAAAACCGTCATGGCACAAGCACGTACAGATGCAAATAATAGTTTAGGAGTTGATCTTACTTTTATTCAATATAATGCTCTGAATAAAGAAACAAAACGGTTAGTCATACAAGGTACATTTGTTACACCTCCAACTACCGAGGCACAAAAAGCTAATTTAAAACAAAACTTAATGTGGGCAGATATTGCTAAATCTGGTAGTACGATAGAAACAACAGAACTGGATTATAATGCCTTTGGAGAAATAAAAGCTAAGCGTTTAAATGGAAGTGGGGCAAATGGAACTTGGCAAGAGCAAATGGACTATAATAATTTAGGCAAGGTATGGAAAACCAATGCTCAAGGTGGTGTGACTAAATATTTTGTATATGACCGTAATGGTAACGCAACATTACAACTAGATACGATTGGTGAATTTAATCAAATTACTGATGTTAACCAGCTATCTCAAATTAATAATGTCACCTACACCGAAACACATTATGATGAGCGCAATTTAGTCACAGATGTCATTCAACCAGAATTTAATACCTCAACAAATACAACAGCACTTAATTTATTTAATCAAGTGGTGACAGGTAACCATGGCTATTTTGACCAAGGGAGTGTCACGGCTATTAATGATAAAGGCGAAAAAAGAACTTCACCTTTAGCAGCACAAGGTGGCTTAGTAGAGGCAACTTATTTTTCTAATACCAATTTAACAGTAAAATTAGAAGGGCAATATCAAGGTGTTGTGCAAAATAGTCAAACTAAGTGGGGTACTCAAAAAGTCAGTGGTTATCAAAAATTTTATGTAAATAAAATAACCCTAGACTTGCCTAGATTACAAGGTTATGGCGATGGTGATTATTTGGCACAGTTAATCACGGGTGATAATACCTATTCGTCTGCTTTAACTAATTCTGGAACAAAAATTATTACTATTGATAATATTAATTGCGTATTGACAGGAGACTACAGAATACGCCTTGTAAAATATGTCAATGGAGTAGAATATGTAATATCAGAAGAAGTAAAAAGTGCACCGACAAATACTGTTTGGTCACAAATATATTATGCGAATCAGCCTAACTTTGGTGCAACAACTGGCTCAGTAGTGACTATTGGAGCTGGTACCGTACAACAAAGCATTTCTAGTATCACTCTCAAAGAGTTACATATTAAAGACTTACCTACTGAAACGACAGATGTTGAATTACAATATCGCGTTAAGGGTACATCGGGTTGGGCAACGGTTAATGCAAGCCAAAAATATATTGGTAGCCAAAAACAGGTGGGTTGGTATTCAGTTAGTTTGGATACATTAAATGCAAGCGATTATGAATATCAATATGTAGCGTATAATAGTAATGATGAAGCTATTTTACGCAGTAAAGGTGATTTAGTATGGCAAATAAACAACACTTTAGTTAGCCAAACGCTTTTTGATGATACGACTATCCAGATTCCGAGTTATAATTTAGGAAATATTAATCAAGATATTAAATTATTAACAACAGGCACATCTGGAAAAAATATATCAACTAGCTATACTAGTTCTTACTATACCACCCAATTTAGGGCTAGTCCAATAAAATACAATTATAGTATATCACTTAGTATTTCTATTCCAATAGGAATTTTAACACCAATTGCTCCAGAACTAATAAATGTTTCTGTAAATGGCGATATAGTTATTAATGATAATTATACTTTAAATTATAATGAAGATAATTTAACAATTAACATTAATAGATCATTTATTACACAAAACAAAAATGGCAATTTAGAATTAAATATTTCAGCGAAAAAAGATGGTAATACTTTTACGCTAGCAAACATTTTATTGCCAAAGACAGAATCATCTGCAACTAGAATTCCTCAAGGGCGTTTTTCCCCTTTAAAATACCTCATATCTAAAAATTATACGAATTCTAGTGAATTAGACTATTTACATATAAAAGGTCTTCCATCAACAACACAAGAGCTGAGATTACTCAGACGACCAAAAAACTCCACTGGAAATTATGGATTTAATCAAATTTTCCAACCATTCAAAGACTCTAATGGTAATGTGGTAGAAAATGGTTGGTATGCAATACCCTTAAGTTATTTTAACGAAGGCGAAACAGAATTTATTTTAATGGCTTTTGATCAAAATGGAGATGTCATTTCTAGACAACAAGGATTTGTTAATTACTACACTACAGTTACCACGAACCATGTTGATGTAGATGTTAATTCTCTGCCCACTAACAGTGATGGTTTTGCAACAGTTAGGCATGATCCTTCTAATAATGCAATGGGATTTGTTAACTTCTGGGATGTTAGTATCAATACATACAATGGCACAAGAGGCACATTAGAACTATACAAAAATGGTATTAAAGCAAAAGATACCGTATATCTCACAGCTTCAACGGGCGGTCTAGAATGGCGTGTTGATACTAGCATAGGTGGGGATTTTCCAACCACTTATGACTATGTATTAACTGTTCAAGATAGCCAAGGCAATGTCACTAACAAAATAATAGGTCAAGTTGATGTAGGTAAATGGGGTAGTAGCGACGTATCCATTAAATCATATATCCCTGCTTATTCACTTCCAACAAAAATTAAAATTGATGCTGGCAATACAAATGTTAGCAAGGTCATATTAAAGTATGGTAAATCTTTGGACTCATTACAGTCTATAGAGTTAAATGCTACTAATGGCGTAGCAGTATGGGATGCCTTAAATGTAATTTTAGCAAATGGCATGATACCACAAAATTACTTCTATCAATTTGAAGCCAAAGATGCAAATGGTGTGGTATTAAACGCAGGGAGCGGTACTGTCGACTTAGGCATTAATGGTGGACGCGTTTCTTTTGAACATAGTCAACGTCCTAATTGGGTAGATATTAAGCCCTCTGCAACAACTGGCACACGTATGGAGTTGTACTACCGTGTGCGTCAATCTGACAACCTAGGCCAACGCAGTGACCTAGAAGATTGGTCAACAGCCACAGTTTTTAGTCAACAAACCTTAAACTCAACAAACGGAAATTTCCGTTGGGATACCAGTCAACTTGCTGGTAATGCCTACGAATACTTTTATAAACTTTATGATGTTAATGACAATTTATTAACACAATCCACAGGTGAGGTTGATTTAACAACGGGTACTGCTAAAGAAAAACATTGGCAAATTGGTGGAGGAATCAATCAAACTCAGCAAATTCATCGTCAACAAAGTTATAACGCTTTTGGTGAAGTCATTAGCGAAACTGATGGTAATCAAAATACCACAACCTTAAGTTACAACACTTTAGGTAAGTTGATTAAACGTACACAAGCAGAAACCGATGTAACATATGAAAATGGATATACTCAAAGAGTCACGCCTATTACACGTTATATTTATGATTTAACAGGTCGTCTCATTGCCCATATAGACCCAAATGCTTATTTAAATAATCAAATAAGTACAATTTATCGTTATTCTAATGCGATCAATTTAGAAACAGGCGAATCTATTATTGCTGAAACCCGCAATCTTGAGGGTGCAGGTACTTACAGTATAGACGCAAACCGTATAGACGAGTTTGGTCAAATACGTAGTGTCTCTATGGGCTTAAGCTCATTAACACAACAAAATTATGATAAAAACGGCAACTTAATAGAAATCATTAGACCGAGTTCGGTAAAAGAAACGTGGCAGTATGATGAACAAGGTAATCGCATTAGCCATACGGTGAGTGGTAAATTAAATCAACAATTGACCCAAGGCTCTTTGACCGATAAAACCTTTTATGACAGTTTAGGCCGTGTGATTAAAACAGTCACTGCGGCTAATATTGTGACTAGCATTAATTATACGTGGTCATCATCAATAGTAGGATTAGCTAACAACGTTATTGGTGGATATATCAAAACCACAACCACCGAAGGAGTATCAACAGAGCAACAAGTTTCTACCAATATTTTAAAAGACTATATTGAGTATTTTGGTCGAACAGTCAAACATCTTGATTTATCAGGTCGAGAATTTAACTACACTTATGATATAGGTGGGCATTTAGTTAATCAAACCAGCACCAATGGCCAAAACATTAGCTATGACTATTATAGTAATGGCTATTTAAAAGAAATTCGTGATGCTGCATTAAACAAATTAACACGTTATAGCTATGATGATAATGGTAATCGTACCAATGAAGTGTATATGGAGTTAAATGAATCATCGACAAATAGCCAACAGATTTATCAAAATCCAACCATACATTATGATGAATTAAATCGTATCGAGTCGATTGATGATGCGCGTTTCAATATTAGTTATAAATATGATGCTAATGGAAACGTTCGGCAGATTTATGCGATTTATCATGATGGTGTCAATGGTAATCGTAAAGTACAAGATTATTGGTATAAATATGACACGCGTAATCGTTTTACCGTGAGCATGGGGACTTTGATTGGCGATCGTTCTGTGATAACCACTAAGGACGATACCCGAGTGACTATTGGTACAGGAGATACAGGTGTAGCGCTTACCTATAATAACGCAAGTCAACGCAAGACAGCGACTTATGGTAAAAATGCGCTGGGTAATAATGATGGTTTATCTCATACAGAATCTTATCAATACACGTCTGATGGTTATTTAGAGACCGTACAGATTGATAATGTGTTAAAAAATAGAAGGGTTTACGATGCACTTAACAGAGTTGTAATTAACAAAGACTATTCAGACGGCGTGACTCTTGTTAAAGAGCAAAAAAATACCTATCTCAATGATACACGCATCAAAACACAAGCTGTTATTGAGAATGGATCTACACTCACCACAGATTTTAGTTATTACGAAGAGGGATCTCTTCATAAAACGATACAAACAGGCGGTCCTACCAACACCACCATGACTTATGAATATGAGTGGTGGGACGCTGCAAAACAGAAGAAAATCACGATTCAAGCACAAAATAGTAGCGCACCTGGTTGGCGGCCTGGTTGGACAAGTTTTGAATATGATAAAAATGGACATTTAGCTGGCTTAGCCGATTTGCAGCATCAAGATGTTAATCAACGTCGCAGAATGGATTATGTGACTAATTCAGAAGGATTGATTTTACAACGTCATGAGTTTGTAGGTGGTAATCAATCATTTTTACGTTATCGAGATTTCTTTTATGTCGATGGTAAACGTGTAGGTGACATTAGTAATGATGGTCCTTCGCGTGAAAATTATGCTCAATCGATTGCGGGGATTGGTCAAAATAATGACCGCTATAAGAATTGGAAACCGATTTCCTCTGCCGATTTTGACCAAAACTATGAGCCAATAAGTCCTGATTATCCAGGACGTACGCCAACAAGTTATACCGCAAGAGTGGGCGATAACTTACGCACCGTTGCCCTAAGCGTTTGGGGCGATGAGGCGATGTGGTATTTAATTGCCGATGCCAATGGTTTAGATGGTACTGAGGTGTTAAAAGACGGTCAGGTTTTAGTCATTCCTAACAAAGTGTCTAATATTCACCATAATATCAAAACCTTTAGACCGTACAATGCAGGGGAAGCGATTGGCGATACCCAACCAACTTTACCTAATGCGCCGCCTCCACCACAACCTAAGAAGAAGTGCGGTGGTCTTGCGCAAGTTATTATGGTGATTGTAGCGGTTGTAGCGACTGTGTTGACGGCAGGCGCGGCCTCTGTTGCATTATCAAGTACAGCCTCCTTTGCTAGTGGTGCAGGTTTAGGTGCTGCTGCATCCGCAGGAACGGCTGCTTTAGCAGGTGGAGCAGCCGCAGGAGCTATTGCTGGGGTATCAGGAGCGATAGGTGCATTTGCAGCTATGGGTGGAGCTATGATAGGCGCAGCCGTTGGCAGTGCCGCGTCTCAGCTTGCGGGCAAAGCAATGGGCGTAGTTGACCACTTTTCGTGGTCGGCTGTGGGTAAATCGGCATTAACCGCAGGGTTGACGGCTGGTTTAGGTGGTGGCCTCAATGCTTTAGGTAATGTTCAAGGATTTAGTTTTGCTAAAACGGCAGCCACGGCACTCAGTACCAATGCGACGGGCTTTGGTGTTAATGCGTTAAAAACCTACGCGATACAAGGTGTGGCTAATTATGGCGTGGGTTATGTGTCTAATCGTTTAATGGGTGAGGGACAGTCCTTTAGTTGGGCAGGTGTGGCTGCAAGTGTTGCAGGTAGTGCGGCTGGTGGTGTTTTAGGTGAAGTGAAGTTAGGTAATACACTGGATAAAAACTTGTGGTCTAATTTGAGTGTGGGCGGTGTACTCAGGGGGCAAGCGGGGGCAGCCGCGTCAGCCGCGATGAATGATAAGTGGTTTGGGGGTAATAAGCCTAATTATGGCATGGTGGCTGCTGATGCGTTGGGTAATACCATCGGTGGGGCGATTAAAAATAGGATGATGCCGCCTGTTGCTCCAAAGCCATTACTCGCTATGTATACCGACCCAAGAGTACAAGCGCAACGCGCAGGTGATATGATTGATGGTCTGTTAGATGATTTTAGCCCTCGTCAGCCGATAGAGTTGAATTTGTCGGTGGATGGGATGTCGGCAGCAGATTTGGGAATTCCAAGTTTGCCTAATAACTTGAGTGTATTGGATTATCAATATCCACGGTTTTATAAGGTAAAGGCAGGTGATACACAGTCAAGTATTGCTAAAAACTTTTTGGGCAATGCCAATTTATGGCCTTCATTTGGCAAATCAGGTGATGCTGTTTTAAGAATTGGGGAAACAATAGGTATTCCTAATTCAATTAATGAAAAGTCAGCTCTCAACGAGGCGAAGGTTTATTATGCGAAAAAAGATGCCGAAGAAAAATTAAAGATAGCTCAGGCAAGGTCTGAGGCTTCAGGGAATAGTTCTTATTTGATGTCAGCTTTGGGAGCATCTCAAACAGGAGTGCTGGATAACTTCAACATGACGTTGATAGATGCCTCTGGAAAAATTGGTCTAAATTCAGCGTATTTTACACAGAGCCGTCTACCTCCTGCTGGCATTGCTGCCCCATTGAGCAGGTATGAGTCGTCATTGATGACTCCAATGGGTCAGATTGAAGCAGGTATTAATCAAGGTGTAAGAAATCTGGCAAAATTGCCACTCACACTGGGTCAAGGGATATTTAACCTAGCCGCGGATGCTGTAGGAGCTCCTACATATGCTGCTCTAAATGCTATGTCTGGGAATGATATTGATTATCAACCGATGAGTGGCATGGTACAAGCCGTACAAAAGGATGGTATTTTATTGGCATCGGCACATGGTGTGAGAAATACGGTAGCGGGTGTTGTAGCTCCGCTTGATGCGTTAAACCGTAGAGACTGGACAGGTGTTGGTGAGTCGGCTACATATTTGGCTGTACCGTTTATGTTTAAACGGGTGGACGTTGCAGACATACCTGCGCCTACAGTTAGCATATTTGGATTCCGAGGAGCAGGATCTACTAAGGATTTGCTGGCAGCAGATCCTCCCCACCCCTATGTTGTTACTGGGCACGTCGGCTACTCGTTCGACAGCGGAGCCACGATTTATGGCTTTGGGCCAAAAGTGGCAGACGGTATGTCGGCTTATGATGCCGTCCAGTCGCTAAGAAATGGGACAAGTTATCCTGGGATCATCACGGATGACACTGCGGTTTTTCAATCAGTTGCGAATAATCCAGCAATGGGACGCGGTGGAGTGCCCCAAGCAGTAATTGAGCAGAAAATTCCTGTCTCACTAGCTGAATTTGATGCTATTAAAGCCGCACATGATGGTATAGGAGTTAATAATCCTATGGATAATGTGCTATACGGCTTCCCTGGGCAGAATGCCTGCACTTTCAACTGTGCCACGTTCCCGACTCAGTTAGGCATTCGAATTCCTGAGGCTTCAGGAAATATGCGTAGCTATATGCCCCTTCTTGAAAAACTTGGACAACCATGGAAGCCGAAATGAAAGGTGAGTACGTATTTTTGTCTGACAAGTCGGCAACTTATGATCTGGTAATGATTCAGGTCGTGAGTTCGCCGCGCCCTCAAGTCTTAAGGGCAAAATTAGAACGTATATACTCGGCAAGAAAAGGGATAGACTTTGGCTGCCTTGGCGCAGAAATTGAGTTTATTCATTCTCCTGCTAACTGGGGAAGTGTGGTTCTAGAGGTTGGCGAAAAAGCCTTTCTCTTCGTTTCATTGATTTCTGGAAAACTGTATGAGGCCCCTTGGCATGGACATATGGTTGTGGAGGCGGTCGATGGAACTATGTACGCCATCTTTCCATCTCGGGAGTTATGGCTAAGCGAGCAGGTTCCTGAGAAAATTAGAGTGAACTCACGACAAGACCCTAAGCGCTCATATGCAACTATGGTACGTTTTGATGTGATGGAGGCTTACCTACAGAGTTTGATCGAGAATGAAGTCCTAGGTGTTTAGTGACGGCGGCTCTTAAGAACTTTATGAGAATAACTTTGAGTCTATAAATGTATTGGTTTAGGAGTAGTTGAAATGAGTGAGCGAAAGCTTGATCTATCGCCTTTTTGCATAAGAGCCAGAGGTTTCCTATCTCAAGGCCGGATTGAGGACGCACTTGGACTGTATGAGGATGTGCTACATGTCGATCCGACTAATGTTATGGCCTATGGTGACCGAGGCACAACCTATGCCATGCTGAAGAAATTTTCTCTGGCACTCAGTGATTTAGAGTACGCTTTTGCACTTGGATACCAAGACGCATCAGCCTACAGCACGGTAGCTACAATTTATTTTGAGTTGAAGCAATTTGATAAGGCGCTAGAGTATTTTGCTAAGGCAATAGAGCTTGACCCTAACTACGCCTTGGCGTTTTACAATAGATCGAATGTTTTTTATGAACTGGGTAATAATAAAGCTGCGATTGCTGACCTTGAGAGGTGCCTTAATTTCAACCCTGATGAAGACTTAAAGCAGTTGATCATTCGCCGGCTAAAATTGTTAAGCTAGCGTAGCCTACAACAATTTACGGCGCATTGGCGGAGTCAAACATTAGTAAGCGTAGCGTGGGTTGAGGCACGAAACCCACGACAATCATGTTATGTCATCGTGGGTTTCCTACGTCAACCCACGCTACCGCTACTTATTATTCACCCCAATCACCTATGGCTTTTACATATTCACCGCCCCAATTTTCGGCCAACCGTCCTTCGGTAATAAACTAAACGGTCATGGTTTTATAAAACCGCCGTTACTTAATGATTGTAGGGCTTACGCATTTCGCTGAAATTAGCGCGTAGCCCGTATGGAGCATCGCGAAATACGGGATAAATATCTGCAAAAACAACGGTTTATTGTTTTGATTTTGCTATAAATCCCGTGTTACGTTGCACTTCACAACGGGCATACACAATGCTTGTCATTCGCCACAATCACCTATGGCTTTTACATATTCACCATCCCAATTTTCGGCCAACCGTCCTTCGGTAATAAACTAAACGGTCATGGTTTTATAAAACCGCCGTTACTTAATGATTGTAGGACTTACGCATTTCGCTGAAATTAGCGCGTTTTGCGAGCTAAAAATCGTTAAAAACGGTTTTATA
>Ga0209599_10000147_pt1 | contig 49328 bp, 38 predicted proteins | sample Shrwel_input2_FT_FD_187534 | JGI IMG/M metagenome (GOLD analysis project Ga0209599, IMG submission 187534) | Subsurface microbial communities from deep shales in Ohio, USA - Utica-3 well 1 S input2 FT (SPAdes) (version 2) ...
AGACCCTGAAAGTACCTCCAATATTCTGTCCTTATTAAAACAGATTAACCGAGACCTCGGTTTAACCATTGTCTTGATCACCCATGAAATGCAGGTCATCCAAGAGATTTGCGATCAAGTCATCGTAATTGATCAAGGTGAAATCGTTGAGTCTGGGCAAGTCTGGTCGGTATTTTCCAATCCACAACAACAGATCACGCAGGAATTACTTAACTTTGAACAGGTGAATTTACCCTTTGAGTTGAGCCAAACCATTCTGCCTCAGAGTACGCATCAGATTTTAAAATTGAAATATGTCAGTGAATCGAAATCGGTGCCTGATTTATATGAACTATTGGATGGTTTTAATAGTCCAGTTCAGGTGTATTACAGTCAAATTGATAGCATTCAGCAGCGTACCATCGGCTCATTGATCATCGGGATTCGCAATCTCGAATTTGATCTAAACCGCTCACAATCTGAAAAACATCCAGCAATAACACAACTTGAGGTGATCGGTTATGAACAATCAACTCATTGATCTATTACTGACAGGAACCACCGATACTTTAATCATGGTTGGTATTTCAGCGATTCTCGCCTTTTTGATTGGTCTGCCGATCGCCTTAATTTTGGTGAGTACTGCAGATTTTGGGATTTATCCTTCTAGGAAAATCAATCAGTCATTGGGCTGGATCATTAACATCACTCGATCAGTCCCCTTCCTGATTTTGATGGTGGCATTGATTCCATTTACCCGTTGGATCGTCGGAACTAGCTATGGTGTTTTAGCCGCGATTGTACCCTTAACCATTGCGGCTATTCCGTTCTTTGCCCGCATTGCAGAGGTCAGTCTACGTGAAGTGGATCAAGGTTTAATTGAAGCAGCACAAGCGATGGGCTGTAACCGCAAGCAGATTCTTTGGCATGTATTGCTTCCTGAAGCTTTGCCAGGGATAGTTGCAGGCTTTACTGTGACCATTGTCACCATGATCAGTTCATCTGCCATCGCAGGTGCGATTGGTGCAGGTGGTTTGGGCGATATTGCTTATCGTTACGGCTATCAACGTTTTGATATGCAAGTGATGCTGGCGGTAATTTTAGTGCTGATTGTCTTAGTGATGTTGATACAATTCACAGGCGATAATATTGCCAAACAACTGGATAAACGCAAAGTTTAAGTCCGAAATAAAAATCCGCACGCGCCATGACCTGACTTTGTCATGGCTTTCATGTAAAATCAGCAGCAATTTTTAAATAACACATTTGTGAGTGGTTTCATGGGTTTTAATTGCGGTATTGTTGGTCTGCCAAACGTAGGTAAATCTACATTGTTCAATGCATTAACAAAGGCAGCGATTGCAGCTGAAAACTTTCCGTTCTGTACCATTGAACCAAACACAGGGATTGTTCCTGTTCCAGATCCGCGCCTAGACAAACTTACCGCGATTGTTAAACCGCAACGTGTTATTCCGACTACAATGGAATTTGTTGATATCGCAGGTCTAGTTGCAGGCGCATCAAAAGGTGAAGGTTTGGGTAACCAATTCCTCGCCAACATCCGTGAAACAGATGCAATTGCACACGTGGTTCGTTGTTTCGAAGATGAAAACGTGATTCACGTAAATGGTAAAATTGATCCATTAGATGATATCGCGACCATCAACACCGAACTTGCACTTGCTGACCTTGATACCGTTGCTAAAGCATTGTTACGTTTAACTAAAGCGGCAAAAGGTGGTGACAAAGACGCGATTGCAACCAAAGCAGCTTTAGAAAAAATTCAACCTTTACTTGACGAAGGTAAACCAGCACGTGCCGCTGACCTTTCGGATGACGAACGTAAAGCAGTTCGCGGTTTTGGTTTAATGACACTTAAACCAACCATGTATATTGCGAACGTTGCAGAAGATGGTTTTGAAAATAACCCACATCTTGAAGCGGTTAAAAAACTTGCTGCTGAAGAAAATGCGATTGTTGTACCGCTTTGCAACCAAATCGAAGCTGAAATTTCATTGTTAGAAGATGAAGATCGCGCTGAATTCTTGGAAGCAATGGGTATGGAAGAACCCGGCTTAAACGTAGTGATTCGTGCAGGTTATAGCTTGCTTGGCTTACAAACATATTTCACTGCTGGCGTACAAGAAGTTCGCGCTTGGACGGTTAAAGTTGGTGCGACTGCGCCACAAGCAGCTGGTGTAATTCACACTGATTTTGAAAAAGGCTTTATCCGCGCTGAATGTATTGCTTACGATGACTTTATTCAATACAACGGTGAAAACGGCGCTAAAGAAGCAGGAAAATGGCGTTTAGAGGGTAAAACCTATGTCGTTCAAGACGGTGATGTTCTTCACTTCCGCTTTAACGTTTAAAGTATAATTTTGATTTACTAACCGCCAATTTGACCTGATTGGCGGTTTTTTTATTTTATCCAAAACTGAATTTTTAAAAAATCAGCTTATAACAATAATTTTTTCAGTTGGTGCGTGACATGCAATCTCGCTTTTTTCTGCTTAAAAATAGTTGGGATATGCAATAAAAAGAATGAATGTCGATATTGTTTATGGTCTCTTAAGTTTTCATTTAGATAATGATACAAATCTAAAGCAGCCTCACGATGAAATGCCCATAAAACCTGCTGTTTATACGTCACAGTGTAATAAGCATCATTCGGCCAATTTAATAGATGCTTTTGTTGACAGTTACATGATTCACAAACGATTCCTCCACGACTTTGTCTGGAATAACGTGAATGCCAAATTGTTGCGGCATAGTCTTTAGGTAGATCTTGAATTTGCTCAATCGGAATTGATAGATTTGGATAATAAAATGCCGCATGCCAATAAGCTCCGCAACTATCCTGAAAGCGCTCATATTCAAAACCAGCGTGTTGTTGGAAATACCTGACATCTTTCTTGAGTGTTATCTTGGCTATTCTGGCAAATTCGAACTGAGCTTTACTCCTACAAGAAGGACATTTAATTTCTAATTTTTCAGGTAAAGACCAATATTCATAAATTCCTGTCATATTCTTTGTAATCGTAAATCATCAAACTAAACTAAAAATGAGCTTAGCAATTAGATCAGGCTTTTAGAATCAGTAAATGAAAAAGCCAAGTCATTATGAGCTTGGCTTTATTAATTTGAAATAAATCTATTAAGACACTGTTTGTGTTTTCATATACATTTCCGCACGTTTCATTTGTGCTTCTTTTAAAATACGTTGATGCAATGACTTTCGGAATCCGAGTAAGAAGATGAACTCTGCTAATACGAATAGAGGGCCGATTGCTAAACCTACTAAATCATCAACAAATGCAGGTTTTTTCTTCTCAAAATAATGTCCTACGAACTGAAACACCCAACCTACGACAAAAATACCGATGCTCATACCTAGCCAACTCAACATCGGTAATGCTGCTATTTTGACTGCAAATGGATAGGCTGCAACGAATATAATCAGCATTAGAATTCCAAATAGCTTATCCAGCGAAACATAGTAAATCGTACTTAATAGAATAAGTATCGATGCCAAAGTCACTGAAATGCCTGAAATTTCCACACCAGCACGAGCGCTTAAACATAAAATAGAAAAAACAATTAAAGGAATCCCTATAAAATGGGTCAAAATATTATTTCGATCTAAGTGATAAGCCGCATATTGACTCAGTAGACGCTCCAAATTTGTCATTTCTCATTCCTCAGATTATTTCTATATGTTATTAATCTATAAGAAAACAAAAGATGAAGTTGTCATTTAGCTGACAAATGGATTTATATTTGAGAAAGGAAATGCTGTGTTAGACTCTATTTATATCCACCATTTGCAGCAAAATTCTTGGTTTAGCCATCTTGAGGAACCTTTTCAGCAATTTGTTGTTGAACACGGCAAAAAACTTGTCATAGAAAAAAATGCCGCTGTATTCCATGCTCAGGATCAATTTAATGGTGTATATGGTGTGCTTGAAGGTTCGATTAGCTTGGGTTACATCGATGTCAATGGAAATGAGGCCATTGCTGCAATTGCTGAACCAATCATGTGGTTTGGCGAAATTTCTCTAATCGATCAGCAACCACGCTCGCATGATGCGATAGCACTAAAAAAAAGTGTTGTGCTGCAAATCCCAGCAGAACCACTGAAAGATTTTTTGTTAAAAAATCCTTATTACTGGTATTTCTTTGCCTTACTGACCAGTCAAAAACTTCGCTATGTCTTTTTAGAGCAAATTGCGATTCAAACTCAAAGTATTAGTCAGCGTCTTGCTCAACGCTTGTTATTTATATTGGAAGGTTACGGCAACCGCTCGTCTATTCAAGATCTAAATATTCAAATTTCACAGGATCAATTGGCCAATATGCTGACAATTTCTAGACAAACTGTGAATCAAGAATTAAATGCTTTCGAAAAACAAGGAATCATTCAATTAGGGTTTAAAAAAATACAGGTTGTTGATTTTAAAAAATTAAAATTATTATCCACAAAAGGTACTTTAATGGATTAAAACCTGTGTAATCAAAATATTGTTCAAAAGATGATTGCACAGGCAAAAGTGATATAACCCAATGCCAATTATGTATTAGCACTGATTAAAAAAACTATTTGAATGGTGATTCTAAATGAATACCCATTTTTTCAACTCGCTTTTCCCAAAGTTGTCTTGCTAATTTCTGCATGTCTTCAACTTTGTCACCTTCATCAAGGATTTCAATTCCTAAAAGTGTTTCAACAACATCTTCAAGAGTCACGACACCTTTGGTATCGCCATATTCGCCAACCACCAATGCAATATGCTGTCGCTGCTCCAATAATATTTCCATTAATTTAGAAAGTGGTGTTTTAGCCATAACAGTAATGAGCTCTCTTCGGAAATCATTAATCGAATTTCCCCCTTTACCTTGGTTTTTCGCAACAAGTAAATCTTCACGTAAAACAAAGCCAACTATATGATCTAGATCATCGGCATAAATAGGTAAACGTGAGAAATTAGAGATCGTTGACGTCGATAATGCTTCATCAATTGTGATATCTTTTTGTAAGGCAGATAAGACAATTCTCGGGGTCATCACCGTACTGGCATCAAAAGACTTGAACAAAAACAGATTTCTAATAATTTTAGATTCTCGATCATTCAGCATACCTTCTTCTTTTCCTATCCCAGCCATCGCGACAAACTCATCGCGACTAAATTGCTGTGCTTTTTTATTGCCAGAAATAAGTTTAGTTAATTTCTCAGAGACAATAATTAAGGGGTACATCGACTTAATCAATAAGTTTACGTAAACACCTGTGAAAGAAGCCAACTGACGCCAGTACACTGCGCCAAGTGTTTTGGGAATAATCTCTGAAAGGAATAGGATTAATAGCGTCATGACTGCGGAAAACACACCGAACCATGCATGACCAAATACTGAAGTTGCTTTGGCACCAGCTCCAATCGCACCGACGGTATGTGCAATGGTATTTACAGTAAGAATTGCTGCTAATGACTGATCAATATTGTCTTCTTTTAAACGTCTTAATCGTTCAGCTTTTTTAGGGTTGGTTTCTTTTAAACCTGCAATATAACTTGGAGTAATACTTAATAAAGTTGCCTCGGCAATCGAACAGAGGAACGAAAAGAATAAGGCTAAAATAACATACAAAAATAAAAGTAAAGCGTCACTACTGAGGGCTGAAGCTAGAGAAAATTGACCAAAAGTTTCTGAAATTAAACTGGGAATATCCATATGAGAACTTGGCTTTTAACCATAGAACCTTACATAATTGAGGAAATTTATCCTACGTTTTCTGGATAATTGGTGTCAATCAATTATCCAGATTATCCTCTTTATTTCATTACAATTTATAATTTTAACCGCTCAGATTCATTTTGGTGAGGTATTGCCTAATGCAGGATTATCAATTGCATCCTTACATTGCGCTTTATCACGTTCATAATCAGCTTGTTTTTGAGTAGACACATTAGCATTGTCTTTTACATCTCTCGCCCATGTATCTAAGCTTGTGAGTGCTTTACGACATAGCGCATATTTGCCTTCTGTGACTGAGTCAGTCATTTTGACATTAATTCGCCAGTCAGTACTGAGTTGACGTAGCGGTTTTCTCACCTTCTCTTCAATTTCAGTTGTCTGTTTATTATAAACAATCGGATCAATGTCATTAATCAACTTCCATGCTGCATTCGCATAAGTTGTAGCATCATTATTGAGTTTTGGCGCAGCTTTGATTTCTACTTTTTCCTTTGGATCATTGCTTGAATTACCACAAGCTGGCAGTAGAAACGCGCTGCATAGCATGATAGCGGCAACACGAGTGTTGAGATTAGACATATTAAAGCGCCAATGAAACCTTTGGTGCTTATGCTAGTCAATTTGCGAATAATTCTCAATCATTGTTATATATTTTTGATGTTGAGCACACCATAATTTAGCCTAATTAGTTTTAATTAGAGATAAACCAAAATATTTTAATAGAAGCCAATTTAAGTTTTTATTTTATTAAGGGAAATAAATTATTTATGTCACAAATTAAGATTTATGCATTAGAAAAAACAATTGTGGAATTTAGAAATCTCCTTTCAAATGCCATTCACCAAGCCTTAGTTGAAAGTTTAAATTATCCTGTAGAAAAGAAATTTCAGCGTTTCATTGGTTTGGCTCATGATGATTTTATTTATCCTGAGGATAGAAGTGAAAATTACATAATCATTGAAATTTCAATGTTTGAAGGAAGAACAAATGAAGCAAAAAAACGCCTGATTCAAACTATATTTTCTAATATTCAACAGCAATGTGGAATTTCACTACAAGACATTGAAATCACTATTTTTGAGACACCTAAAAGCAATTGGGGTATCCGTGGACAAAATGCCGACGAATTACAATTAAATTATCAGGTGAATGTCTAAACAGAAAGTCTTGCTGCATAGTGCTGTTTTTTGTCTAACAAAAACCATGTTTTTTGTCTCATTTTGACTTAATTCCTTAAAAAGTTCTGCTATGCTTAAATGCAAATTACTCAGGATAGGATTATTCGCATGAGCGTCACTCTAGGAACTCCACTTCAATCTTCTGCATTTAAGGTTTTACTGTTAGGTTCTGGAGAACTTGGTAAAGAAGTCGTGATTTCTTTACAGCGCTTAGGAGTAGAAGTTCATGCTGCTGATCGTTATGATCATGCGCCTGCAATGCAAGTAGCGCATTATTCATATACATTAAATATGGCTGATCCTGTTGAATTAAAACAACTCATTGAAGAAATTAAACCGAATCTTATCGTTCCTGAAATTGAAGCAATTGCGACAGAAGTTTTAGTTGAAATCGAACAAGCTCAAACAGCTATAGTTATCCCATCTGCAAAAGCAGTGAACTTAACAATGAACCGCGAAGGAATTCGTCGTTTAGCTGCCGAAGAACTTGGTCTACCTACTTCTGCATATCGCTTTGCAAATACTTTAGAAAGTTTCCGCGCAGCTTGTGATGACATTGGTTATCCAAACTTTGTAAAACCTGTGATGTCATCTTCGGGTAAAGGTCAATCACGTGTAAAAAGCTTTAGTGAAGTTGATGCTGCTTGGGAATACGCGATGCAAGGCGGTCGTGTCAATCAAGGTACGGTGATTGTTGAATCTCAAATTGATTTTGATTTTGAAATTACCTTGTTAACAGTACGTGCAAAAAATCCTGAAACAGGTGAAATCGAAACACATTTCTGCGATCCGATTGGACATCGTCAAGATGCAGGTGACTATGTTGAAAGTTGGCAGCCACAACCAATGACAGCAACGGCGTTACAGGAAGCAAAACGTATTGCAAATAAAGCAACAACTGCATTAGGCGGCTGTGGTATCTTTGGTGTAGAGTTATTTATTAAAGGCGATAAAGTGTGGTTCAGCGAAGTATCACCTCGCCCACATGATACTGGCTTAGTCACTTTAGCGTCTCAATTCCAAAGTGAATTTGAATTACACGCTCGTGCAATTTTAGGCTTACCTGTCAATACACAACGCCATAGTGTGGCTGCCAGTGCGGTGATTTATGCGGGTGTTGATGCGAATAATTTAAGCTTTACTGGCTTAAATCTTGCTTTAGCAAACCCAAATACAGATTTACGTTTATTTGGTAAACCAGAAGGATTTAAACGCCGTCGTATGGGTGTTGCAACTGCTCGTGCCGAAACAACAGAACTCGCTCGTGAGTTGGCACAACAAGCTGCTGACCAAGTGAGCGTACAAACTAACTCTTAACCTAAATTGAGTAGACCCATTTTCATGATCAATACATCTCCATTGTTGAACTACGTTACCAGCCATCATGATATTCAAGCTATTAATCAATGGCGTACTGATGTAGAAAAACAATTGCAAGAGAGTTATGAAAATGGGCAAACTATTCGTGAAGTCATTAAAGCGCGATCTAACTCAATTGATGAAGCACTGATTTTTTTATGGAATCATGCTGAGTTAAATAAAACACAATTGGGTTTATTTGCTGTAGGAGGATATGGTCGCCGTGAAATGCTACCGTATTCCGATACAGATATTATGATTTTGTCTGAAGATGAAATAAGCGAAGAACAAGAAAAACAGATTTCAATCTTTATATCTTCATTATGGGATGTTGGTAATTTCAAACCGGGAATTAGTGTCCGTACCATTCAGAACTGCGTCGAACAAGCAAGTAATGATCTTACCGTTGCAACGACACTCATCGAAGCGCGTTTAATTACGGGTAATGAGCAGCTTGCAAAATGGCCTCGTCGAATTGTTGCACAAACTTGGACAGATAAAACCTTCTACGATGCGAAAATGGCTGAACAAGCTAAACGCTATTTTCAACACAACAATACTGAAAGTAACTTAGAACCTGATATCAAAAATGCGCCGGGTGGTATCCGTGATATCAATCAAATTGGCTGGATTGCGAAACGTCATTTCCGCGTAAATCGTATTTATGATTTGGTTCATTTAGGCTTTATTACTGAGTTTGAACTGGGTGTTCTTGAAGAAGCTGAAAGCTTTTTATGGGAAATCAGAACCCATTTACATCGACTGGCGAAGCGCGATGAAAATCGCCTACTCTTCGAATATCAAAGAGATATCGCTGCAAAATTTGGTTATGTCCGTGAAGAAGGTCAACCTGTTAATTTTGCCGTTGAACAGTTCATGAAGCGCTACTATAGAACGGCACAACAAGTTTCAACGCTGAATGAAATGCTACTTGCCTATTTCAATGAGTCTGTAATTACACCTCGTTTAACAGATTATGAACGTGAAATTATCGATATTAATGAACGCTTCAAGATAGTAGATGGCAAATTAGCCGTACAACACCATAAAGTGTTCGCAGAAGAACCAAGTGCAATTTTAGAATTATTTTATTTACTGGCGAATCGCGCCGAAATTACAGGGATTCGCGCACGTACTTTACGCTTACTTGTTCTTGCTGCTAAACGTATTGATCAACGTTTTAGAGATAATCCAGAACATCAAGCTTTGTTCATGTCGATTATACGTTCACCGCATCGCTTGTATGACACAATGGTTTCGATGAAACGTTATGGTGTATTGGGTAATTATATTCCTGCTTTTGGACAAATCACAGGATTGATGCAGTACGATTTATTCCATATTTATACTGTAGACGCACATACCCTATTACTGCTACGTAATTTAAGTCGTTTTAAAGAACCTGAGTTTGCAAAAGAATTTCCTGTTGTAAGTTCAGTTTTTCAACGAATTACTCGACATGACATCGTATTTCTTGCAGCAATTTTTCATGATATTGCCAAGGGCCGTGGCGGTGATCATAGTGAGCTTGGTGCACTTGATGCGATTGAGTTCTGCCGAACGCATGGATTTACCGAACGGGAATGCAAATTAGTCGCATGGTTGATTAACAATCATCTACTCATGTCTCTCACAGCACAGAAAAAAGATATTTCTGATCCTGATGAAGTGAAAGAGTTTGCTGAAAAAGTCGGTGATATGGAGCATTTAGATTATCTCTATACGCTGACTGTGGCAGATATTAATGCGACCAATCCAAAACTTTGGAATACTTGGCGCGCTTCGCTTATGCGTCAGCTTTATACATATTCGCGTGATGTGATTCGTTCAGGATTGGGTCGTCCTGTGGATTACCAAATGCTAATCGAAGATACCAAGTTTGCAGCGAGTGAGTTATTGGTCAATGATTTCTCGTTAGTTGATGTTGAAAAAGTCTGGCAAGAACTAGGCGATGAGTATTTTGTTAAAGAATCTGCGAATGAAATTGCATGGCATACTCAAGCAATCTTAAAACACGGCGATAATCCTGAGCCATTGGTTTTACTTCGTGCACATCGAAATGCAGCAGAAGATGCTGTTCAGATCTTTATTTATACACGCGATCAGCCGAACTTGTTTGCAACCACAGTTGCTGTGTTAGACCGCATGAATCTTGATGTGCAAGATGCAAGAATTATTACAGCATCTACTGCTTTTAGCTTAGATACTTATTTAGTGCTTGATCGTTTTGGAACTTTACTTACCGACCCTGATCGAGAGCGCAAAGTAAAAGCAGCATTAGTCGATGCACTCAGCCATTCAGATCAATATCCAGGTATTATGCAGCGTCGTATTCCACGACATTTACGCCACTTTGATGTGCAAAATACCGTTGATATCGTACTGAATCCGACCTTACAACAGCATATGGTTGAGATTTCAACCCTCGACCAACCTGGGCTACTGGCTCGAATCGGTGGTTTATTTATGCTACAAGGTCTAGACATTCATTCAGCAAGAATTGCAACGCTCGGTGAGCGCGCAGAAGATATTTTCTTTGTTACCAAGAAAAATGGCATTTTATTGACAGATGAAGAAGTGAAAATTTTCGCTGAAACGCTAAAATCAGCCTTAGATGAAGCCTCAAACCAAATTTGTAATCCATCCTAACCTTTTAAGTTCCCTAAGATACGATTATGTTTATATCTCAGGGAACTTGTTAATCTTATTTCGGTACTTGTTTAAATGAACTCTAGCTTGTCTTTATTGCATCCCTATCCTTTTGAAAAGTTAAATCAACTTTTTAAAGATGTGCAACCAGCCAATTTACCGTTAATTCCCTTATCAATAGGTGAACCTAAACACCCTGCACCAGAGTTTGTAAAACAAGCACTTTTTGATAACTTCGCTCACCTTTCTACCTATCCCAATAGTAAAGGCTTACCTGAGCTGCGCCAAAGTATTGCACAATGGCTCACCAGTCGCTTCAAGCTGAATCAAATTAGTGCGGAAGATCATATTCTGCCTGTTTCTGGTACACGTGAAGGCATCTTCTCTTTTGTACAAGCTTTGATTAAGCGTGAAGAAGCACCATATGTGGTTATGCCAAATCCGTTTTATCAGATTTATGAAGGTGCAGCCCTACTTGCTGGTGCAAAACCCTATTTCATTAACTGTACTGAAGAAAATGGTTACTTAGGTGATTTTGACGCTGTACCTGCCGAAGTTTGGGAAAAAACAGCATTATTATTCGTTTGCACACCCGGCAATCCAACTGGAACCGTGCTATCAAAACAACAATTTAAAAAACTGATTGCTCTCTCCGATCAATATGGTTTTGTGATTGCATCTGATGAATGTTATTCAGAACTTTGGTTTGACCAAGCACCGATTGGTCTTTTAGAAGTCTGTGCTGAAATAGGACGTGATGATTATAAAAATTGCATCGTATTTCATTCACTTTCTAAGCGCTCAAACTTACCGGGTTTACGTTCTGGTTTTGTTGCAGGTGATGCGGCTTTACTAAAACCATATCTGCAATACCGTACTTACCACGGCGCTGCAATGCCTGTTCAAAATCAATTGGCTTCAATTGCAGCATGGAATGATGAAGCACATGTTGAAGAAAACCGTCAGCAATACCGTGCTAAATTTGACTTGTTTCAATCAGAACTCGGTCATTTATTGCCTTTACAAAAACCAGATGCAGGTTTCTATTATTGGCTAAAAGTAGATAATGATGAGACCTTTGCCAAAATGTTGATGGAAAAAGCCAATATCAAAGTATTACCTGGTCGTTATTTGTCCCGTGATACCGCGCAAGGTAATCCGGGCGAAGCTCATGTCAGAATGGCATTGGTTGCTGACTTAGCGCAATGTGAACAAGTCGTTAAACGACTTAAATCAATTCTTTAATGTTATCTCATCTTGGAGTCTATATTTTTATAGATTCCAAGATTAGCATCTACATTTGGCCTATCAATAGAATAAATCCTATTCCCATCATCAAAGTAGCAGAAATTCGACTCACAACTTTCACTGCGCTTGGTCGAGTCGCTAACAATTTTTTAGCAGCAATTCCAACCAACACATATACCACTGCACAACTCAGTAAATGAATCATCCCCAATAAAATGATCTGAGTAGTCGGTGAAAATGCCATGTCTGGATGAATGAAAGGTGGTAATAGAGCAAAAAATAACAGCAACACTTTAGGATTTAATCCGCTAATCCCCACCCCTTTAATGAGCCAAGAGCGAGCAGAATCAACTGATTGCATAACATCAGTCTCATTTGAAATCGTTGCAGGGCGTAGAAAAAGATTAATGCCCATCCATAATAAATAACAGGCTCCCAGAATGGTCATCACAGTTAATAAAATCGGATAGTGTTGTACAAGTACACCAACACCTGCCGCAACACACAGAATAGCAATTAAATGCCCTATCACTAATCCACCAACAGCAGTAAATACAAACTGTCCTTTTATCCCTGCAAGAATAGCATAAGCCCAATCTGCACCAGGGGTTAGTACAAATAAGATCGACACACACCAAAATGCAAAAATCACACTCAGTTCCATTATCAAAGCCTTCTCAACATTTAATCGGTTTCTTCAACTCAAGTTTTTCAACCAAATGGTGAAGATTATTTGCAAAGAATATGCTTAAATGCTGAAAATGTTATTCCAAATACTTCTATAAATTTAAAAGCATGAGGGAGATTCTTCTAAATGGATCGGATTGATAAGAAAATAATTGCTGAACTACAAGCAAATGGGCGATTATCTATCACTGAACTGGCTGAAAAAGTAGGTCTAAGTTTATCTCCATGTCATCGACGGGTAAAAGCTTTGGAAGAATCTGGTGTGATCAAAGGCTATCATGCAGATTTAGAAGCTTCTAAAATTGGCTTAAATTTTTCAGCAATTATTTTCGTTACTTTAAAAGATGGTGATAAGAGCGCCCTATCTAGTTTCGAAGAGAAAGTTACTGAGATTCCAAATGTGATTCAAGCACAGCGCTTATTTGGAAACCCTGATTACCTTCTTCATGTAGTCGCTAAGGACCTTGCAAGTTTTCAGAAGCTTTATGATGATAGCCTCTCTGCTTTACCCAACGTTCAGCGTCTTACATCAACCATTGTGATGAAAAATGTGGTAATCAATCGTTTACTTCCCCTATAAAATTACATACTTAATTGTTGTATCAACCTAACGTTAATCATCTTGATTATGTATGTATTTTTGAATGAATTCATCTGTCTGTTTACTATTGACCATCTGTTGAAATCTTCGTCTATACTTAGGCATCAAAATTTAGTGACTATGGAAAGATGGATTCTCAAACTTCCCAAAATTCAAAGAACAAGGTTTGGTTAATTTCAGCAATCGTAATTGTGGTTTTTATTGCTGCACTTTTAATTTGGAAATCTGGATCAGATAAAAAAACCAATCAGAGTGTAAAACAGCAAAAAACAGATCAGACCGTACAGAAAGCCGCTTTAACGGTAACAGTCATTCGACCTGAACAGCAAAATTGGCAGCAGACCTTTACTGCCAATGGCAATATCGCAGCATGGCAAGAAGTGGTTATTGGGAGCGAATTATCAGGTCAGCGCTTGACCAAAGTAAATGTCAATGTCGGTGATCAAGTTAAGCGCGGTCAAGTTTTAGCAGAAATTAATAGCGAAACAATTCGTGCAGATCTCGCAGCAGCAAGAGCAAGCTATGCAGAAGCACAAGCTGTACTTACTGATGCGATCACTAATAATAAACGTATTCAACAATTAAAAAATACAGGTGCAATTTCTGCACAAGAAGCAACTCAATATCAGACTTCTCAAGCAACCGCACAAGCACGCCTTGATGCAGCTCAAGCACAAATAGAAAGCAATCAATTACGTTTATCTCAAACACAAGTCGTATCACCTGACCACGGTGTTATTTCAGCTCGTACCGCTACCGTAGGTTCTTTGGCGCAAACAGGTCAAGAATTATTTCGCCTTATAAGAGATCAGCGTTTAGAGTGGCGAGCTGAAGTTACCACGACTGATTTGTATAAACTTCAACAAGGCATGACAGCGCATATCATTTCACCCGATCCAGCTCAACCCGCTGTGACTGGTAAAGTACGAATGATTGCACCTGTGATTGATCCACAAACACGATATGGGCTTGTGTATGTTGATATTCCGACAACACAAGCATTACGTATGGGAATGTTTGTCAAAGGTGAATTTGATTTAGGTCAAAAACTTGCGCTCACTATTCCACAAACAGCTTTGTTATTACGCGATGGTTTTTCATATGTTTTTATTTTGGATAATAAAAATCGTGTGAGTCAGCAAAAAGTACAGGTTGGGCGTCGTCTGGGTGATCGTGTTGAAATTTTAGATTTAAATCCTAATGTAAAAGTCGTTTCATCAGGTACGGGATTTCTTACAGATGGCGACCTTGTGACTGTTGCTAAAGCGATTCCAGAAACACCTCTTAGCAAGCAACTCGTAAACACACAGGAGAAATAAAATGAATTTCTCCGCTTGGTCTATTCGTAATCCTATCCCCGGAATTTTATTATTTATTATGCTCGGCTTGGCAGGATTACTTTGTTTTCACTGGATGAAAATACAACAGTTTCCTGATATTGAATTACCCATGGTCACTGTAACTGCGGCTTTACCCGGCGCTGCACCGCCCCAATTGGAGACTGAAGTTGCCCGTAAAATTGAGAATTCAATTGCGACATTACAAGGCTTAAGAAATCAATATACCAATATTCAAGATGGTGTAGTCACCGTTACAGCCGAGTTTCAGCTTGAAAAACCTTTGCAAGAAGCCGTTGATGACGTGCGTAATGCGGTATCACAAGTTCGTTCAGACTTACCCGCTGATTTACGCGATCCAATTGTAAGTAAAATAAACCTTTCAGGCTCTCCTATTCTGACCTATACCATTCAATCACCAAAAATGGATGAAGAAGCACTGTCATGGTTTGTAGACTACGATATTGCTCGTGCCATGTTACAAGTGAAAGGCGTTGGCGCTGTGGCACGTGTTGGTGGTGTAACACGACAAGTCGAAGTCGAGCTTGATCCTGAAAAATTATTAGCACTTAATGCGACAGCAACGGACATTACCCGTCAACTTCGTTTAGTCCAACAAGATGCTTCAGGTGGTCAAACTAAAATTGGCGGTAGTGAACAATCAATTCGTACAATTGCAACTGTAAAAACGGCTGATGAAATTGGTGCGATGGAAATCGCCCTAAGTGATGGCCGCCATATTCGCCTAGACCAAGTCGCGAATATTCGTGATGGCATTGCTGAAAGACGTTCTGCCGCACTACTCAATGGTCAGCCTGTGATTGGCTTTGAAATTACCAGAAGTAAAGGTGAAAGTGAGGTTGATGTTGAAAAAGGCGTAGTTGAAGCCTTAGACAAACTTAAAGCAGCCCATCCTGATATAAAAATCACAGAAGCGTTTAACTTTGTAAAACCTGTCGTTGATAATTACAAAGGATCAATGTCTCTTCTTTACGAAGGGGCTATTTTAGCAATCTTAGTGGTTTGGTTATTTTTACGTGATTGGCGAGCAACGATTATCGCAGCCACTGCTCTGCCATTATCTATTTTACCAGCTTTAATTGGTATGTATTACTTTGGCTTCACCCTGAATACAGTCACACTTTTAGCAATGTCACTGGTTGTCGGTATTCTAGTTGATGATGCTATTGTTGAGATTGAAAATATTATTCGGCATTTAAGAATGGGTAAAACACCCTATGAAGCCGCGATGGAAGCAGCAGATGAAATTGGTTTAGCCGTTATCGCAACGACCTTTACACTGATTGCTGTATTTTTACCAACTGCTTTTATGAGTGGGATTGCAGGTAAATTCTTTGTTCAATTTGGTTGGACAGCTGCACTGGCAATCTTTGCATCGCTCTTAGTTGCACGTTTGCTCACCCCAATGATGTCAGCCTACATCCTTAAACCGTGGGTGGGCAAAGTTGAGGCACAAAATGAAATCTCTCAAGATCAAGCTACTCATGATCAAGGGACTTCTTCCTTAGCCAAAGATCGTTCGAGCGATGGCAAAGTAATGCGCGGTTACATGCGTTTAGTGACGTGGTGTTTAAATCATCGTTGGATTACATTATTTGGTGCAATTGCATTTTTTATCGGCTCAGTAATGCTGATCCCTTTGCTACCCACTGGTTTTGTCCCTCCACCAGATACAGGGCAAACTCAAGTTCGATTAGAACTTACGCCCGGTTCACAATTTTCTGATACTTTAAAAACTGCCGAATACGCACGTAGCTTAATTAAGGATCATCCTGAAATTAAGAGTATCTATACAACGATCGGTGGTGGTGCTGCGGGTACAGACCCATTTTCTGGCGGGGCATCTAGTGAACCACGCAAAGCAACTTTAACCATCCAAACCTCGGAGCGTTCTGATCGTAGTGCAAGCCTACAAATGATTGAAGAAGAAATTCGTCAAAAATTAGCACCACTTCCTGGGGCACGTATTCAAGTTGGATTAGCTGGAAATAATAGCCAGTATCAATTAGCACTCTCTGGTGATGATCCTGATGCGCTTATGGACACAGCACGAAAACTTGAACGTGAGCTACGTACTATTCCTAATATTGGAAGCATTACCTCAAGTGCGGCATTAATTCGTCCTGAATTAGTGATTCGTCCTGATTTTGCAAAAGCAGCTGATCTTGGCGTCACAACTTACGACATTGCAGAGACTTTACGTATCGCAACTGCGGGTGATTTCGATCAAAACCTCGCCAAACTAAACTTATCGCAACGACAAGTACCTGTAGTGATTAAACTTCCACTTGAGGCGCGTCAAGATCAAGATCTAATGAAAAGATTAATGATTAAAGGTAGTCGTGGCCCCGTGATGTTAGGCACGATTGCTGAAGTGAATATTGAAAGTGGTCCATCGCAAATCGATCGCTTTAATCGCTTACGTAATATCAATTTTAATATTGAATTAAATAATCAGCCTTTAGGTGACGTGGCAGCCAAAGTCGACCAATTACCAACCATGAAAAATTTACCGCCAACGGTGAAACGCACCAATATTGGTGATGCAGAAGTCATGCAGGAACTGTTCTCAAGTTTTGGCTTAGCTATGCTCACGGGTGTGCTTTGTATTTACGTTGTACTCGTTCTTTTATTCAAAGACTTTTTGCAACCGATTACTATTTTGGTTGCTTTACCCTTGTCGCTTGGTGGCGCATTCGTTTTATTACTTTTAGCTAAAAGTAGCTTCTCGATGCCGAGTTTAATTGGCCTAATCATGCTGATGGGGATTGCCAGTAAAAACTCAATTCTACTGGTTGACTATGCGATCATTGCCCGAAACGAAAAGCATTACTCTCGTTTCAATGCATTATTGGATGCCTGCCATAAACGCGCGCGTCCCATTATCATGACTACATTGGCAATGGGCGCAGGTATGCTGCCAATCGCTCTCGGTATTGGAACAGACCCAAGTTTTCGTGCGCCGATGGCAATTTCTGTGATTGGTGGACTGATTACCAGTACGTTCTTATCATTATTGGTTATTCCAGTGGTATATACCTTTATTGATGATATAAATCGTAAGATACGCTTTAGAAAAACTGAGCCTCAATCTAGTAATTAATTTTCATCGCTCAAATTAAAAAAAGACGATCATATGATCGTCTTTTTTATTTTAGTAACCACAATTTTTAAAAAATTATTTGGCTAAAGCTTTTTCAATATCAGCTTCTAAAGCTTCTGGCTTTGTGGTCGGTGCATAACGCCCCAAAACTTCACCATTACGACCAACTAAAAACTTTGTAAAGTTCCATTTGATATTGCGGCTACCTAAAATTCCTTTTGCTTCGCGGGTTAAGTAACGAAAAATCACATGTGCTTCAGGTCCTTTAACATCAACCTTAGCAAACATAGGAAAGTTAACGCCGTAGTTACGCTGACAAAAACTTCCTATCTCCTTATTTGTTCCTGGGTCTTGTCCGCCAAATTGATTGCATGGAAAACCCAATATTTCTAAGCCTTGCGATTGATATTTTTCATATAACTTTTCTAAGCCTGCAAATTGCGGTGTGAAACCACATTTACTTGCAGTATTTACAATCAGCATGACCTTGCCTTTATAATCAGCGAGCGCCTTTATTTCTCCCTCTAACAATTCAGCTTCGAACTGATAAATGTTACTCATGGATAAGTTTCCTCGTCATTCTTTTCTTCTGTTTTAAGTTGTAATGATGCCGAATTCACACAATAACGTAATCCTGTCGGCTGTGGGCCATCCTCAAACACATGCCCCAAATGTGCATCGCAATCATGGCAGACTATTTCGGTTCTGACCATACCATGAGATAAATCTTCATGTTCTTCTATTGCAACACTATCAATCGGTCTATAAAAACTTGGCCAACCACATCCACTGTCATACTTTGTTTCTGATGAAAATAGCTCAGCTCCGCAACAACGACAAATATACGTTCCGTGTTGCTTATTATTCCAGTATTGTCCAGTAAATGCGGGTTCAGTGCCTTTCTTACGTGTGATTCGGTATTCTTCTGGAGAAAGTTCTCTTTGCCACTCACGATCTGTTTTATTCACTTTTCCCATAGCCTGCACCTTTTTATTTTGTTGAAAACAATTTCTTGATGATCATGTTTTTATATTTACGCCATTCAAAAAAAAAACTCTAGTCTTTCACTGTATAATTTATCGTAATTTAAGCACTTAACTTATAATAGCAAATAGTAAGCAACATAAATTAACCAAGGTGAGCATTTTTAAATAAATTATCTTTCAAGTAAGCAATCATAGTGTTATTCTTGTACAGCAAGGTTGTGTAGGAAAAAAAATGTCACAGAAAAAAAGTGTGGTTTTTAAAAATCTATTACCAACCATCAGAGAATATCAACAATCGGGTTTCACCCATGAAAAAATTGTTGAATTGCTGAAAGATCAACATGATCTAAATTTGGTTAGTGTCGAAACATTCAAAAGTTATTTATACCGATATGCAAAAGTGAATCCTGCTATGTCTAAAAATACTGTTACACCCCAGTCAACTCAATCAAGTCGAGAAATTAAAAAATCATCTAAACTTGAGCATGTTTGTTATGACATTCGTGGACCAGTATTACGCGCCGCCAATGAAATGGAGGAGCAAGGACACAAGATCATTAAGCTCAACATTGGCAATCCTGCACCTTTTGGTTTTGAAGCACCACAAGAAATCATCAACGATGTTGCATTAAATCTTCCGAATGCAATTGGCTACACTGATTCAAAAGGAATCTTCCCTGCACGTAAAGCCATTTGCCAGTACTATCAGCAAAAAGGTGTTTTTGATATGCACGTCAATGATGTGTATGTCGGAAATGGTGTTTCTGAGCTAATCGTCATGGCAATGCAAGGCTTACTCGATGATGGTGATGAAATGCTGGTTCCAATGCCTGATTATCCGTTATGGACAGCAGCAGTCAATCTATCTGGTGGTAAAGCTGTTCACTATAAATGTGATGAAGAAAACTATTGGTATCCTGATATTGCAGATATGGAAAGCAAAATCACTTCCAATACACGCGGTATTGTCGTGATCAATCCGAACAATCCAACAGGTTCAGTTTATCCTCGTCATGTATTAGAACAAATTGTCGCTTTGGCTAAAAAATACGATTTAATTTTATTTGCAGATGAAATCTACGACAAAATCGTTTATGACGGTATTGAACATGTGGCTGTTGCTGCCCTTTCTGGTGATCAGCTCTGTATATCTTTTAACGGTTTATCAAAAGCATATCGTATTGCAGGTTATCGTGCTGGATGGATGGCAATAACGGGTGATAAATCACGTGCAGCCGATTACATTGAAGGTTTGGATATGCTCGCTTCAATGCGTTTGTGTGCGAATCATCAAGCTCAATATGCCATTCAGACTGCATTAGGTGGCTACCAATCGATTAATGATTTGATTCGTCCTGGCGGTCGTTTATACGAACAGCGTAATATTGCATGGGAAATGCTCAATGAGATTCCTGGTGTAAGTTGTGTGAAGCCTGAAGGTGCAATGTATTGCTTCCCTAAACTAGATCCTGAGATCTATCCAGTTGAAGACGATGAAAAACTAATGTTGGATTTACTTAAAGCTGAAAAAGTTTTGCTGGTTCAAGGAACAGGCTTTAATTGGCCTACACCTGATCATTTCCGTGTGGTGTTCTTACCTGCTGAAAATGAATTACGTGAAGCAATCAATCGTTTAAGTCGTTTCTTGGCGAAGATGCGTTAAATAAAATACGAAATAAAAAAGGAAGCAATTTGCTTCCTTTTTTACTCATAACCAGTTTCCTAATTAATTAGCTTCAGACTGTAATTCATCCCATTGAGCTTCATACTCTTTGGCTTTCTTTAAATTCTTAGTTAAACCAAAACCACCTTTCTCATATAAACGAGCTAAATCTAATAAAGCTTCGTTCTCACCTTGCTCAACTGCGAGTGAATAATACTCTGCTGCCTTTTTATAATTTTTTTCAACACCCTTAGCTTCTTCATATACATAGGCGATATTTGAAGAACCCAAACCATTTTCAGCTTCTGAGGCTAAAGTGAATAAACGCAAAGCTTCTTTGTAATCTTGTTTTATACCCGCTTTTCCTTCCAAATAGAAAATACCAAGATTATTAATTGCAGATGATTCATCTTGCTTTACTGCTAACTGATAGTAATGTAATGCTTTTTTTAAGTCTTGAGGAACTTCATCGCCACCATCATTATATAAATGCCCCAACTCCGCTTGGGCAAGATCCAATCCTGCATCAGCAGATTTGGTCATCCACTCCAAACCTTTCTTAGTATTAACAGATACACCTTCATCACCATATAAATACAAGTAACCCAAGTAATATTGAGCATGTAATTGCCCTTTTTGTGCCGCCTGCGTATACCATTTCAAAGCTGTTGGATTATCTTCTTCAGTACCCTCGCCGTAGTCATACATATAACCTACGGAAAATAAAGCATCAGCATTACCTTTAGCAGCTGATTTCTTAAACCATTCTAATGCTTTACCAAAATCTTGCTCAACCTCATTTCCATAATAGTAAGCATCACCCAAATTGTTTTGGGCAACTGCATCACCCGCTTTGGCTTGTTGTACAAGCTCTTGAGTAAAAGGTACATCTTCTGCATGTGAGAGATTAAATGCGCTAAAAACCATGAAAATTGAAAATGCGATATTTTTTAATTTCATTATTAAGTCCAATTTGATAATTTTTTAATCAAAGATATTCTAGAGTCAAAATGTTCTATGTAAACCTAAATTTAAATTGACTGAAAGCCAAAAAATAAAAATTCAATTCTATAAAAAAATGATAACTCTAAATAAAATATTAATGTTCAGTACGGAGAATTGTTGCTAATCTGACTTAATTTATCAAATAAATCACAAGAAATATGATGTAATTTTCATCAAGTAATAACGCGTAAAATATTGTGACAATGACACTTTGCCATAGAGTCTCTGTTGAATTTAAGCTAAAACTTATTGTTAATGCGATTTAAAAAATTAAAAAACAAGGATTTTTTGTCTTATTGGAAAAAATAAAATAATGAAAATAATTAATTTTAATCATCACTTTCAGACGTACTGAATTAAAAATCAATCAAAAAATAACTTCACTTTTTTAGAACGCGACTCATTTAAGAAAGCATATATTGCCAATGATTTAAAGATCAAAAACAAAAATAATGTCCGCGCTGTCATGTCTTGTATAGACATCATAGTTTTGATGGAAATTATAAAATACAGGATTGTTATTGATGATCAATAAAACGGTTAAAACAGTTGGTTTAGTATTCACATTGCTTACTGCCTCTGTTTCATTATATGCAAAAAATAATGTAGTCGTTGTTGCCACAGGTGGAACAATTGCAGGCGCAGGCGCGAGCTCTGCCAACAGTGCCACTTATACGGCAGCAAAAGTGCCTGTCGATGGTTTAATTAATGCAGTACCTCAACTTAAAGATTTGGCAAATGTCAGTGGTATACAAGCTTTACAGATTGCATCGGAAAACATTACCGATAAAGAACTTTTATCGCTCGCCAGACAGGTGAATGATTTAGTCAAGAAACCCTCTGTAAATGGTGTCGTGATTACCCATGGATCAGATACGCTTGAAGAAACGGCTTTCTTTTTGAATCTTGTTATACATACAGATAAACCGATCGTTTTAGTTGGCTCTATGCGCCCATCAACTGCTCTATCCGCAGATGGCCCTCTCAATTTGTATAGTGCAGTCGCTGTTGCTTCTTCTGACGAAGCAAAGAATAAAGGCGTCTTTATTGTAATGAACGATTCAATTTTTGCTGCACGCGATACAACCAAGGGCATTAATATCCACACCAATGCTTTTGTAAGCCAATGGGGTGCTTTAGGTACTATTGTTGAAGGCAAACCATATTGGTTTAGAAATAGTATTAAACGTCAGACCAATGGCTCAGAATTTAATATTGAAAATATTAAAGGAAATCAATTACCACTGGTACAAATTGTATATGGCTCTAGCTCAATGACTCCTGAAGCTTATCTTGCTTATGCAAAAGCGGGTACTAAAGCCATTATCCATGCAGGTACAGGTAATGGTTCTGTGCCTAATTATATTGTGCCAACACTAAAACAACTGCATGATGAACAAGGAATACACATCATTCGCTCATCGCGCGTGGCACAAGGTTTCGTCTTACGCAATGCAGAACAGCCAGATGACAAATATGGTTGGATCGCTGCGCATGACCTTAATCCTCAGAAAGCACGCATCTTAGCTGCACTTGCTTTGACCAAAACCAATGATGCCAAAGAAATTCAAAGAATGTTCTGGCAATATTGATTTTAGCACGCCATTTATAACCGATGTATATAGTCTGATCACTTATACATCGGTTTTTTGTTTCTACTCTATTACTCAGACTGGATATCCGCCCTATTGCAAAAATATTAGACAACTGTCCTAGACAGAGCGTGCTAGAATATTTCGCAGTCGCGTTTAGGATAGATTTATGCAGTTTGTTCATCTTGGTATACACACAGAGTTTTCGATTACAGAGTCGATAGTTCGCATACCTGATTTGGTCAAAGCTGCCGTAAGTGAAGAGATGCCTGCTCTTGCGCTTACAGATTTATCTAACTTACATGCAGCAGTTAAATTTTATGAAGCTTGCTTAAAAAAAGGCATTAAACCTATTTTAGGCAGTGTCATTCGCCTGAATGATGCAGAGCATAGAGCCACGCTACTCGCCATGACGAGTGTGGGTTGGAGAAATTTAACAGAGATCGTTTCTCGCGGCTTTATTGAAGGTCAGCAACTCAGTATTCCTTGTGTTCAAAAAGATTGGATACTTCAACAAGCTGATGATTTAATTATTTTGCTCGGACAACATAGCGATGTGGGCAAAATGTTGTGCTCCTCAAATCCGCAAAAAGCCGAACCATTATTAGAAGCTTGGATTGAGAAATTTGGCAATCGTGTTTATCTGGCTTTAACCCGTACAGATCGTGCTGGCGAAGAAGATTTTATTCAACAAGCCGTAAAATTAGCTGCCAAATATCAAATCGGTGTTGTTGCACATAATGACGTGCACTTTATTGAACAAGATGATTATGATGCACATGAAGCACGCGTCTGTATTGCAGATGGTTACGTTTTGGGAGATGACAAGCGTCCTAAAAACTACAGTACTGAACAATATTTTAAAACAGCTGAACAAATGTCTGAGCTTTTCTCAGATATTCCAAGTGCTATAGAAAACTCGTATTTTATTGCGCAACGTTGTAATGTTGCTTTGCAATTAGGAACGTATTTCCTTCCTGACTTCCCTATCCCTGATGGTTACACCATTGATACCTACTTTGAGCATTTATCACGTACAGGTTTAGAGGAGCGACTCAATCATCTTTATCCAATTTCTGAACGTGATGAAGATTGGGCTGACATCCGAAAACCTTATGATGATCGAATCAAATACGAAGTCGATATTATTCTTAAAATGGGTTTCCCTGGTTACTTCCTCATCGTCATGGACTTTATTCAATGGGCAAAAAATAATGGTGTACCTGTAGGTCCGGGACGTGGTTCAGGCGCAGGTTCATTGGTTGCTTATAGTTTAAAAATTACCGATCTTGATCCGTTACGTTACGATCTACTTTTTGAGCGTTTCTTAAACCCTGAACGTGTCTCAATGCCCGACTTCGACGTCGATTTCTGTATCGCTGGTCGAGATCGAGTAATTGAATATGTCGCACAAAATTATGGACGTGAAGCTGTTTCACAGATTGCGACATTTGGTACGATGGCTGCCAAAGGAGCAATTCGCGATGTGGCACGTGTCTTAGGTAAATCATACGGTCTTGCCGATCGTATTTCCAAAATGGTTCCAACCAAACCACTCGGTGTCGACTTGGCAACAGCCATCGATATGGAACCTCAACTTAAAGATATTGTGACCAATCCATCGAATCCAGATAATGACGATGCCGCTGAAATCTGGGAAATGGCGCTCAAACTAGAAGGTATAACTCGTAATACAGGTAAACATGCGGGTGGTGTAGTCATTGCACCGGGGAAAATTACTGATTATTCAGCTGTCCTTTGTGAGGCTGATGGTACAGGTCGTGTCGCACAATATGATAAAGATGATGTTGAGGCCGCTGGCTTAGTTAAGTTTGACTTCTTAGGTCTGCGAAATTTAACGGTTATTGAAGATGCTGTTCAGAATATTAATAAACGGATCAAATCCGATACTCCACTGAATATTGCAGATGTGCCTTTAAATGATAAAGATGCCTATTTAGTCTTTGCCGAAGCAAATACTACCGCCGTATTCCAATTTGAATCCGTCGGTATGAAAAAAATGTTGAAGGAAGCAAGACCAAGCAAATTTGAAGAAATTATTGCTTTCGTATCCTTATATCGTCCCGGTCCAATGGATCTGATTCCAGACTTTATTCATCGTATGCATGGTGGTGATTTTGAGTATCTACATCCACTGCTCGAAAGTGTGTTAGAGCCTACTTACGGGATTATGGTTTACCAAGAACAGGTTATGCAGGCTGCACAGTTCTGTGCAGGCTATACACTTGGTGGTGCAGATTTACTTCGTCGTGCGATGGGTAAAAAGAAACCTGAAGAAATGGTGAAGCAACGCCAAATCTTTATTACAGGTGCCGCTGAAAAAGATATTGATGAAGCGACAGCAAACCATATCTTTGACTATATGGAAAAGTTTGCTGGATATGGCTTTAACAAATCACACGCCGCTGCTTATGCACTCGTTGCTTACCATACAGCATGGTTAAAAGCACATTATCCTGCTGAATTTATGGCTGCCGTTCTATCATCGGAAATGCAGAATACGGACAGCATTGTATTCTTAATTGATGACTGTCGAAATAATAAATTAGAAGTACTGCCGCCTTCTGTAAATATGTCTTTGTATCATTTTCACGCCAGTGATGAGAAAACCATTGTTTACGGTTTAGGTGCAATCAAAGGCGTAGGTGAACAAGCGATGCAATCTGTCATCGACTCACGTATCAAAGAAGGACCTTATAAAGACTTATTTGATTTCTGCCATCGAATCGACCTTAAAAAAATTAATAAGCGTACTTTAGAAGCATTAATACGTGCAGGTGCTTTGGACTGTTTAGGTATCGAACGCTCAAGTTTAATGGCGCAGTTACCAGAAGCTGTGCAAGCCGCAGAACAAGCACGCAGTAATCGCGAAACGGGGATTATGGATTTGTTTGGTGAGGTTGAAGAAGTTCAACGCAAACCCGCTAAACCTGTTAAACCTTGGTCAGATGAAGTTCGTTTAAAAGGTGAAAAGGATACGCTTGGTTTGTATTTAACAGGTCATCCAATTGATGTTTACCGAACTGAATTAAAAGCTTTTGTACCTGTTAAATTGAATGAACTTACCCCTACGCGTAGAGGTGTAACAACAGTTTATGCAGGCTTGGTCGTTGATATTGCTAACTTTCCAAACCGCGTTATGATTACCTTAGATGATGGTACGGCTCGAGTAGAAATTAGTTGTAATCATGAACGTTTCCAACGTTACAAAGATATTATTCGTTTAGAACAAGTCATCGTTATCGAAGGTGAAATCTACGAACGTGAAGGCTTTGATCGACCTATGGCCCGATTAAGCAAAGCATTTACTTTAAACGAAATCAGACAAAAACGTGCGCAGAGCATTCAAATTCGATTAGCACATGATTTAATGAACAAATCTTTAGCTAAAGATTTGCAAGCCATACTTCTTCCATATTGTAATGTCGATATGTGTCAGCATATTGGTCTTCAAATATTAATCGATCAAAGTTTTGCTACTGCTGAGCTTCATTTGGGTCCTCAATGGAAAGTTGCTCCATTTGATGAATTACTTAGCAAGCTCAGAGATTACTTTGGTAAAGATGCAATTTTTATTGAATACCAAGTCAAATCAAAAGCAGCTCGGGTAGCTGAATCGCCTAAACCAGCGATGATTGCGCCACCGCCTGAAAATATGTCAATGGATGAAGCTTTGGATATCTATCAAGCTGAAATCTCTCAATATTCTTAATTTTGGATGATTTATGAACTCGTTTGACTCAAATGACGTGTCCAACCGTTTGGATCATGTTCGTATCGTTATGGTCAATACCACTCTCCCAGCGAATATTGGCAGTGCCTTACGTGCCATGAAGACCATGGGATTATCTAAACTTGTTTTAGTTGCGCCAAAAACCTATCCGCATCCTGATATTGATGCGCTTGCAGCGGGTGCGCAAGATTTAATTGAAAAAATTGAAATTGTTGAAACTTTAGAACAGGCGATCCAAGATTGCCATCTTGTTTTCGGAACAAGCGCTCGTAGTCGTACTATTCCTTGGCCATTACTTGATGTTCGACCTGCTGCAAAAGAAGCTTTAAATGCAGCAAGTAAAGATCAAAATATTGCAATCGTTTTTGGTCGTGAAGACCGAGGTTTAACCAACGAAGAATTAGCATTAGCAAATTATCATTTAACGATTCCTGTTAATCCAGATTATGGCGTTTTAAATGTTGCTCAAGCCATTCAAGTCGTATGTTATGAACTCAGAATGGCAGCATTTGAGCAACATAATCAGCCTAATGAAATAAAAAATGACTATATGCAGCTAAAACAACAGCAAAGTATGCAGTGGGATGAACCTCTAGTTACTCAACAGCAGATGGAAGAGTTCTACCCCCATTTCGAAAAAATGCTAACCGAAATTGAATTTTTAGATCCAAATAATCCACGTTTACTTCCTTTACGCTTGCGTCGTTTATTTGGAAGGATACAATTAGATCGTATGGAGTATCATTTATTACGTGGCGTCTTCAGCCGCGTACAGGCTTTAGCCAGTGGTTCATGGAAAAAAAATATCAAAGAGGATCAGTCTCATGATTAAACAGCTAAAAGAAGATATTGAAGCTGTATTTGCACGTGATCCTGCTGCACGAAATACACTTGAAGTTTTAACCACATATCCAGGTATTCATGCGCTGATCATGCATCGCGTAGCGCATGAACTTTGGAAAAAAGAACTGAAAGGTTCTGCTCGCCTACTCTCTTCATTTAGCCGATTAGCAACAGGTATCGAAATTCATCCTGGGGCTAAAATAGGTAAACGTTTCTTTATCGATCATGGTATGGGCGTTGTGATTGGTGAAACAGCAGAAATTGGAGATGATGTGACCCTTTATCACGGGGTTACATTAGGTGGCACAACTTGGAATAAAGGTAAACGCCACCCAACTTTAGAAGATGGGGTTGTGGTAGGTGCTGGCGCAAAAATTCTTGGACCATTTACTGTACATAAAGGTGCAAAAGTAGGTTCAAACGCAGTAGTAACTAAAGAAGTTCCAGAAGGTGTAACTGCTGTAGGTAATCCAGCAAGATATATTTTCAAAGATAAAACTCAAATTGCGCAAGATGAAGCGAATCGTCGTGATTATGCAGAAAGCATCGGTTTTGAACCTTACGCAACGACTCAAGATCAAGCAGATCCTATTTTAGATGGTATTCGTGTTCTGCTCGATCGGATGCAGAAGAATGAAAAGCATATGAATATGCTTTGCCAACGCTTGTCTGAACTTGATCCATCATTCAAGCCTCAGACGTCTAAGAATCAACCATTAAGTAAAGAAGAACTTAAGATTATTGAAGAAGTTAGACGAGAATGTGAAGCGCAGAGTAAAACTTCATCAACCTAATATATAAATTATAAAAAATGTAACAAGCTTATCATTGCAAGTTGGTTTTGCTTTTCCTAGACTGGTAAAACCAACTATCTACTTCTCATTTAACTAAAATTAATGGATGTAAAGCATGAATTTTAAGCCTTTGGCACTACTTGTCCTTTCAACTTCTGTTCTGACGGCATGTGGTATTGCACCAGTTAAAAAGGAAAAGGTGAATGAACCTTTTGTGTTTAAAGAACCAGACCCAACTCCGCCATTCTATGCTTTAAATCCAGTCAAATACGATGCACCACCGAGTTTTGAAGTTGCAATCAAAGATGCAGCAGCTCAACCTGTGACGAAAATGGTTGTTTCATTACAAAATGATCCAGCTAAATCTACCACACTCGAAGTCAATAAATTAATAGTACCTACAATTGAGAGCAAGCAACGTAATATGAAATACGCTGTCCTTGCAGGTGAGAATGAAGTTGATGTGACTGAAGTTGATGACTTCTTACAACTCGTTGAAGGCAAAGCTCGTCACTACCCTCCACGTTTCCCTGAGCGTCAAGAACGTAAAGGTTATGAGGTGAAATTAAAAGAAATCACTCAACAACTGGATGCTTTAGCCGAAAAACCAAATGCTTCATTAGACGTTCTAACGCGTGCATTTAAAGCAAGCGTCATGGCTCGAAATATGGATTTGGGTACAGCATATACCACTAAATCCCTCACATATGCTCAACGCATTCTTGCGATTAGTCCAAATGATCCTGAAACCAACTTCTGGTTCGGTTTTGGTTTATCAGAAGGCGGCGGGCAACGCGAAGCTATTCCTTATTTAGATAAGGCAATCAAAGGTGGTATACAAGAAGCTTATCTTTCTGCTGCAAACAACTATTTATGGTTAGAGCAAAAGAAAAATGCCATTCAAACACTTAAAAATTATAAAATTAATTACCCAGACGAAGCTGAAGTGACCGATAAACTCATCAGTGAAGTGGAATCAGGTAAACGCTGGAATGTTTGGCAAGTGCTTAACTAAATCTGTTTTTTTGTAAAAAATAGATCGTTTTAACGATCTATTTTTTTTTGGGCGATTGAAAAAGCAACTTATTTTCGTATTATAGCCCTATTCTTTGTGCATAACTTGCTGAATTCCCATGCTTGCATTTAAATCAAAATATTATCTTTTTTATGGCATTTTACTTACAACGCTAACTATGAGCGGTTGTCAGGTTGTCAGTTTAAAACAGCAAGCACTTGACGTTACCATTGCAAATGAACGCAACAGTATTTTGACGCAAAAAAAATTAAGTGAGGCAAGCCTTAACGTACTTTCAATGTCAGGCAAAGAAGCAAAGATTTGCATGCAAACTCCTGATCAATGTATTGCAGACTTACATAAAATTCCTCAGATTTTAGATGAACAATTGCTTTCAACAGCCAGTGAATTATATCTGTCTAAATCCATTACACTTTCGGAATCAGCTGCTTGTAAAATAAGTAAGTTAAGCAAACATAAATCGGATGAAGAACAACAGAAAATTCAAAATAGTTATGACCAATGTTTAGATCAAGAACTTGAAGCTTTAGACAAAAGCATTCGATATAGTTATGCCTATTTATTTAAAACACAACGACAACCGCAAGAACGTATTTTTGATAATCGCCAAGTTCAAATTCGTGATTTTTATAACCAGGCCCTTACAAAACTAGTGAATGTGCATAGTTTGAGAAATCCCTCCACCAATATCGCTCCGACAATAAAAATTGGTAAAAGTATATACACCATTGATATTCAGTCATATCAACGTATACAAAACATGCAATTAGAAAAGTTTATTTCTAGCTATAACATGAACTTCTCAGGTCTAAGGGCGATTAATAGACGTGATGGTTTCGGTTCTGACTTTGTTGCAGTCTATCCTTCTGGTGATACATCCAAACTTGAAAATAAATATATTCTTGATCCACTCTCATTTGATTATCCTAAAGGCATCAATCCTAATATTCATAAAGCACGTTATTTAGCTGCGACGATTATTGCTCAACCTAAGAAAAATAATGCAACCATTGATGATGTATTACATAGTCCAAATTTTGAAATTAAAGTTTATGATCCCTATAACACAGAAAAAGTAAATATTGCGGGTAAGCCTTACTCCTTAGCTGCAAACTTCTCAGCACCGTACGGTTTATGGCTAGCCGAAAACAACTTAGGGGCAGCCGCCTACTTAACTTTAATAGACCGCGATCAGCATCTCACCATGCCGCATCTCTATATGCTTGAACCTTATAATCCAAATAAAAAAGTGATTGTACTGGTACACGGACTAGCAAGCAGCCCCGAAGCTTGGATTGCAGTGACGAATGATATTATGGGTGATCCTGTCCTGCGTGAGCACTACCAAGTTTGGCAAGTGTTTTACTCAACCAACATGCCAATTTTAGAAAGTCGTTTTCAAATTTATGCCCTACTCAAACAAGCTTTTGGCTCTTTAAACAGTAAAGATGCGGCTTCCAAAGATGCTGTACTCATAGGTCATAGTATGGGTGGTATTATCAGTCGCTTATTAGTAAGCGATGCTGATATTTCTAAACAAGCATTGGAAATGATGAATAGCCGCCAACAATCTCGTTTGAGAAAACATCCAGTGATTGGTGAGCGTCTTAAAATGAGACCAATTGAAAACTTCGATCGTGCTATTTTTCTTGCAGCGCCTCATCGTGGGACAGATTTTGCTGATCGATGGTTTACGCTAGCGGCACGTAAAATCATTAAATTGCCAGCAACATTTTTAACGACTCTAACGGATACATTAACCAGTAATGATGCAGATCTTAAAGATTTTGTTAAAACACTTACCAATGAAGTGATTCAAAATGGTCCTAGTGATCTGAGTAAAAAATCAAAATTTATGGAGCTTACTTCAAACATTCCACCTGAAAAAGACTTAGTTTTCCACTCTATTATGGGCAACATCACTAAAAGTGACGATCCAAATACCATTACGGATGGGATTGTTCCTTATAAGAGTGCACATTTAGATGGAGCTGTTTCTGAAAAGATCTTTACTGGCGGACACTCTATTCAAGAAACACCCGAAGCTGTTTTAGAACTACGTCGTATACTACGTCAACATTTAGTTGATCATGGACTATACAAACCCAACAACTAACAGAATAAAAAAGCCCAAAGATTTCTTTGGGCTTTCCTCTAAGAATTGAAATTACATACCAGATCGGATCATATAATCAAAAGCGGAGAGTGAAGCTTTCGCACCTTCACCAGTGGCAATGATAATTTGCTTGTATGGCACTGTGGTACAGTCACCCGCAGAAAACACACCTTTGACATTGGTTTCATTACGATCATTGATCACAATCTCACCACGATTACTTAATTCAACCGCACTGTTCTTTAAGAAATCCGTGTTTGGTAGTAATCCAATTTGCACAAAGATTCCAGCAAGTTCGACAGTGTGTTCAACATCCGTCGCACGATCTTTATATTTTAATGCCGTCACTTTAGCACCATCACCCACCACTTCCGTACTCAATGCATTTAAGATCACGGTGGTATTTGGCAAACTGTTTAATTTATCTTGCAACACTTGGTCAGCACGAAGTTTGGTATCAAACTCAACCAAAGTCACATGCTCCACAATCCCTGCAAGATCAATTGCAGCCTCTACACCAGAGTTACCACCACCAATCACCGCAACACGTTTGCCTTTGAATAATGGACCATCACAGTGTGGGCAGTACGCTACACCACGAGTACGGTATTCAGCTTCACCCGGTACATTCATTTCTCTCCAACGTGCACCTGTTGAAAGAATGATGGTTTTAGATTCAAGCTTGGCGCCATTTTCCAATTCAACTTCAACCAGACCATTCGCCGTTTGATCTGCACCTATGATCTTGCTGACACGTTGCAAGTTCATGATGTCCACGCCATATTCACGAACATGCGCTTCCATATCTTGAGCAAACTGAGGACCTACAGTTTTTTGGATCGTGGTGAAGTTTTCAATATCCATGGTATCCATGACTTGACCACCAAAGCGTTCAGCCACGATACCGGTTTTAATCCCTTTACGTGCTGCATAGATTGCTGCTGTACCGCCTGCAGGACCACCACCAATTACCAACACATCAAATGCATCTTTGGCATTGATCACTGCTGCATCTTTCTCAGCAGAATTGGTGTCCAATTTCGCTACAATTTCTTCCAAAGTCATACGACCTTGACCAATATGTTCATTATCTTGGAACACCATTGGTACAGCTAAGATTTTACGTTCTTCAACTTCATCTTGGAAGAAACCACCATCAATCATGGTTGCGGTAGTATTTGGATTATTAATCGCAATCAAGTTCAAAGCTTGAACCACATCTGGACAGTTATGGCAGCTCAAAGAGACAAACACATCAAAATTTGCAGTTAAGTTTAAACCTTTAATCTGAGCAAGTACTTCATCAGAGACTTTAGGTGCATAACCTGAGACTTGTAATAATGCCAAGATCAAAGAGGTAAACTCATGTCCCATTGGTAAACCAGCAAAGAACACACGTGGTTGTTCACCTGCTTTGGCAATACCGAAACTAGGACGGCGAGCGTTTGAACCGTCAAAACGCGCCGTAACTTGATCAGAAAGTTCTGCAATTTCAGTCACGAGTTCTTTGATTTTTGCAGCTTTGTCTGATTCATCTAAAGCAGCAACCAACTCGATTGGACTTTCTAAACGTTCTAAGTAAGCTTTTAATTGCGTTTTAATATTTTGATCTAACATATATTTCTCCAAATTCTAAGCAGTTCAATCAGCTAAATTCTTTCAATGAGGCTATAGTACGCAAAAATACTAAATAGGTGAAACAGTATGTTTTTATTATTTCAATCGGATTTTTGAATTAATACTTAGAAAGCATCAAGTTTATTCTCAATTCGATAACGACGATTTTTTAAATGTTTCGCAAGTAGATAAAAAATTCCACTCATAGCTAACATTAGAACAGTAAAAATCCATAAAATCACATTCACAATCATTGAAATATGCTCAGCTTGTTGAGCACGCAAATCTAAAGGTTGTGTTAACGAAGTAATACTTTTGCCATAGAGTTGTTGTTGCATCACCCACAACTGTTCTGGCTTAAAATCATATTCTTGAAATTGAGATGGATTACTTTTTTCTGCTTTAATGAGTTGATTGACATAGATATTCGCTGTTTTTCGATCTACAGGCTGATGTAATAAAGCGACTTGAGCCAATATATAAGCTTTTTCAGTTGAGCTAACATCAGCTTGATACAAATCTTGCGCGATCTGACTTTCAGCAATATTATTTTCATAACTCATCCATTGCTGATATGCCTGCTTAGTTTCATCTTTCCAGTCATATTGGATATAAGCCAAACTGGACCAAATCAAAATAAAACCAATCACCCATGCCAAAATCTTTTGAATCCAGCCCTGTAAGCGTCTCTTAAAAAAACTGAATTTTTTTAGCAAACTAACAACTACAAATGCACCAATAAATGCACCAAATATTTTGAGAAATAGCCAACCAAACCAAGAGATTAAATTAAAAAAATAATCAATAGGCTGTTTAAAAGGAACTAATTCTTGAACATGATAAGGTAGATCCAAAGCTTGAACATGAATTGAAAGATCATAGAAACGATAGATAAATTCTTTTTGCAAAAATAAAGATGCAATAGTAACAACTGCTAAAGCACTGGTTAGAAAAAACCAGATCATCAAATGACGTTGACGCTTTTTTAAAACATCCAAACGTTGATCAATGGGTTGTACATTAAATTCGTCTATTGGTGACAATGATCTTTCCTTTAGTAAATTAAATCTAAGACTTAGGGGTATTTTGTCCGCTATTTTCCAGAACTAAATGATTCAAACTCTCTTGTAATGCACGTAACCGCGATGTTGCCTCTGCTCGTTTTTGCATACCTTCTTTCTGAATTTGAATAACATCATTTACTGTTTTAATGAGGGTATTTTGAACATGTTCAAGTGTTTCAACATCAATTACTGAACGCTGATTGGCTTTAGCAGTATCAACTGAGTTTTGATGTAATAATTCTGCATTTCGACGTAACAATTCATTTGTGGTGTCATCAATTGCTTTTGCGAGCTGCACACTATTCTTCTGCTCTTGCAAAGAGATTGCTAAACTAATCTGATTCTTCCATGCAGGTAAGGTAATATTCTTAATTGCATAGAACTTATCAACTAACATCAAATTATTTGATTGAATAATACGAATCATTGGTAAAGTTTGCATCGCAGACTGCTGTAAAACTTGTAAATCACTGACTCTTTTTTCAAGGTTGTTTGCCAAGTGATTAAAATCATAAATTTGCTGCGTGGTTTTTTGATCTTGCTCTAGTGTCGTCAAGCTTGATATTTGTTGTTGAATATCCTGTTGTTTTAATTGCCCAGCAGCGATATAAACACCCAACTGTTTATATTCCTCTTGGACAGCATCAAACATTTTATCCAATGTTCCAACACGTGCTTTTAAACCAGACTGTGAGCTTTCAATCTCTTTCACCAACACATCGATTTGTTCTTTCGTGGTATTAAAATGCTGATCAAAACTTTGTTTAGCGCCTTTAAACTTACTCAGTAAGCCTCCGAAAAAGCCAGAGTTTTTAGACTTATTCAAGATACTTGAAGTGTTCAATTGCTGAGCCACTTGCACAACCTCATTCAATTTTTGACCTGTCGCATCCAAGTCTTTATTTTGAACAAGATTTAATAATTCATCTGTATAAGTAGAGGTTTTATTCGCAATATTTTTACCATACTCAGCAACTACTGTTGTGCTGATATCTGCAAGTTCTTTATGAGCATCCATTACTTCTGAAAAATCTTGCGGTTGCAATCCTAATTCTTTCAAGTTCAGTTGCTCAAAGCGTTGCTCTTCTTTTAGTACAATCTCATTTGAGACTTTATTAAGCTCTAAATCTGACATCATAATCCCCTCTTATTTCTGTAATGATTTTTTCAAATTCTGGATCAGTTTTTCTCTACTCTTATCTAACTGCTCAATCGTCGCAGCTGAATGAGATTCGTGACTTTGCTTCAAATGATATTGCCATGCAGGAATCAAAACTTGTTGAGCCTCTTTAAAACGATCTAATAGGCTAAATGATAAATGCTGTGACAATTGCATTTGTTTCATCGCAATGTCATTACTGCTTTGTAAAGTTTGTAACGTATTAATTTTTTTTGATAAGCGCTCCACAAAATGATCAAGCACTTGTTGTTTGCTAAACTGAGGATATTCATTTAGAAACTCATCAGCAGCAAAAATATAGGCTGCCATTTGTTCTCTTAAGCCAAGTGCTTGTTGTAATCTCGATTGTGATTTTTGAATTTCAATCTGTAATTTTTGACTTAAATGATTGGCTTCATTAATTAAGCGATCTAAGTCTTTAATATACTTCACTTGCCCGGCATCATATTCAATATCAATGCCCAACCATTTTTGCAATGCGTTAAAGCGACGACCACCTAAATATTTTTTGGACACTGATAATTGCTGAATAATTTGTGTAATTACTTCACATAGTTGTTGATTCAGCTTAGGATCAACACCATTCAACAATACACTTTGAGCCTGTACCAAATGATCGGCATAATGATTTAAAAGATGAGGATCATTAAGCAAAGGCAATAAATCATTACGCTTAATCGCCAAAATATGGTCTTGATTTGACTCAATTTGCGATAAAGGTGTTAAGTCGAGTGCTGTAGCCATATCATTAAAACGAGTAACAACAAAGAAATCCGAACATATTTAGTTTTAGCATGTTATTGATTTTTCGCATACTTAAATGTTGTTATGTTTTTAATATTATTTTAGTTATTCTGAGTAAAACCTTCTCAACCACAATAAATTAAGAAGGCTTATTACCAAATCTTCTCATCGATTATTCATCATTCAATGCGCATTCAAAACTATTTGGATTTTGTTTGCACCGAACTTTTTTAAGAAAACTCATCATTTTCGGATCGTAAACGCTAGCTTTAGTTAATGAAATCCGTGCTTCACGCATCATTTTCATATAATTGACCTGTTCTTCAGCTGAAATATTCATCCAATATTTTGCTGGAACCTCTTTTTCATATTTGGAAATAATATTGAAAGTTCGACCCAGTTGACCAGCGACCCATTCTCTTGATTTCTGCCCAAAACCCTCAGGAAATTTTTCTTTTCGAATAATAAAATTAGCTGATATTTGCGTCAGTGGAAATTTAACAATACCACCTTTTTCACCCAACCCTTTATGCAACTCAAATGGCTTATAAGCCACAATCGGAGCAGGCACAATATCAATTTGATGATTATTAAATTTTGGTCCGGCTGTAGTGACATCAACAGATACAGCTTGCGCCCCAACCTGAGCTACTAAGCGAGGTTGAGCTTCATCATAAGCAAATACACCTATTTTTTTACCCGCAGCTTTCGCTAAAGTATTGATGTTTCGATCTGAAACAAATAGATACGCTGGACCAATTGTACCTAAACCTGCAATTTCATAAGGACCATTGATCATGGTTTGAGCTGCATGAGGTTTAGACAAAATTTGATATGCAAGAATTGCGGTTTTCATATCTGTTAATGCACCAATTGCATCTAATGAGCCGATATATTTATTGAATTGCCTGCCTCGTAAACCACTAATAATTGCTCCGTCACAATGACCAACTTTGAGATTCTCTGCTGCAATCCGTTCATCTACGTAAGCACGTAATTCAATATCTGCACCCCACTTCTTCGCTTCTAAAGCATAATCTTTAGCTAATGCAAAGGCATCACCTGATTTACCAACTGGATCAAAAATACAAACAATTTGTTTCGCTTGAGTAAAAGACGCCAAACCTGAAAATAGCACACCGACCAATAATTTTTTATTTATCATCTCATTCCTCCCGAAAAAGATTTTTATAGATATCCATCTCACTCCATTTTCAAATATGTTCCTATGACATCATAAATATTTTCAGACTAATTAAAGTCAATTGTTTTTAAGCATATGTTTTAATTGTTATTTCATGGGTTGATAAAATCGTTTCTAAGCATGTTGATAAAATGATTGTTTTGGAAACTCAATTATTGGATCTGTTTTGTCGGGATGGCATAAGTTCCTATCACATGTGCTACGGGTTCATCATCACCGATTGAATATAACCAAACTTCGCCTGTAACCAGTGTTCGTCCGACCTTAATTAATTTACACACGGCACAAATATTTTGATTTCCATTCGGCTTGCGAAAAAAATTTATCGTCATATTGGTGGTTACTGCCATGGCAATTAAACCTAGATGCCCCATGATTGCGACATAAAGCGCGAAATCTGCAACTAACATTAAAGTCGGGCCTGATACGGTCTGTCCTGGTCGTAAATCGTTCTGATCAACACGATATAATAATTCAGCACCCCTATCAGTTATTTCTTCAATACTTGTTTTTTCAAGCGCTTGAGGAAACTCTTGCGCTAAAAAATTAATGATTTCGTTTTTATCAATCGCCATTTTTTATTCCACATCTTAAAATTTATTTTGATTAAAAATTCACTACGATCATTAATCAGCTTTATTTGATAACTCATTTAAGACTTGCCAATAAGTTGGTGGCTCAGACACATATCCTCTATCTTTGAGCATTTGATGCATTCGAGGTAATTTAAAATACGGAACCGTTGCCATCAAATGGTGTTCTTTATGATAGTTGACATGGATTGGGGCAACCAAAGCTCGTGCAATGTAACCTGCTTTAGTGGTACGAGTATTGGTCAATGCACTATTACTGGTTGGCATACCTGCATGTTCTGCCATTGAGCGTACACGTAGGAATAATGGAAATGGTGTTAAATAAGCTAAAACCCAAAGCGCATATAGCTTTGAATGTCCTGCTGCCCATAGCACAGAAAATAATGCAGCATTGGTTGCAATAGCACCGCCACTATTTTTTAAAAAAGTTTTTGCGTAGTCAGCCAAATGTCGACCTTCTTGGGAAATCCAACGACGATCATTCGACACAGTCCATTCCATTTTCTCTGTATCCATTAGAACACGACCAACAGCAAATTTAAAACCAGTAATTCCTGAAATATCTCTTAAAAATTTACGCATTAACGATTTTTTAGACGTTGGAAAACCAGCTACTAGCGACAAATCAGGATCATCCACAGTAGAAGTTTTACTATGATGACGAATATGATGTACGCGATACTTTTTCAAATCATTCCAAATTGGTCGTGCACATAGCCAATCTGTCGCGACATCATTCAACCACTTTGTTTTAAATAAACTTTGGTGTGATGCATCATGCATAATAATAGCAAGCGCTAGCTGACGACCGGCTAAAACGATTAAAGCAGCGATGCACATCAGTAGTTTACCCCATGCAGGTAAATACTCCCATGTACTTGCTACAGCTGCGAAAGTTCCACCGATAACCGCCCATGTTGATAAAACAGCCCAACTGCCATGTATATCAGACTTTGATGTTAACTCAGTGATTTCTTCTCGTGAAAATAAATCACTAATCGCGGTACGTGTATTCATATCCTTAACCTATATTTGTTTTAATTTTAAAAAAATACAAAATTTATATTTTTATTTTAAAACAAGTAATATTTCTGTCAATATATTAAAATTAATTTTATTGTAATATTTTAGATTAAATGAGACTCATAAAATTTTTGCCATAAGAGCAATCCCGTTTGGTCTAATCGTTGTACGTTTGATGCAAATTCCTGACGCAACTCAACATCGACAAAATCTTGAGGTAACAAAGGATCATTCATAAGCAAGGAAATCGTTTGTCGACCAAGTAATAGTGATTCCTTAGCGGCAATATCTAGAGTTAATTGATCTACGGTATCCAACCATTTTTGAATCATTCCATTATATTTTTTGTAGTTTTCATTCAAAGTTTGAGTCGGCCACAATTTTGGAATATTTAATAACGTTGATTCATCAAAATCATTAATTTGACAAATTTTTGATGTTTTCTCTAAACCAGATGTCTGTAATTCTAAAAAAAGTGCTTTGAAAGGAATTGCCAAATTATCAGGGCGTATATAAATTCCTTGCTCAAGCTCTTTAAAACCAAAGTGTTTCAGTGCTCTTTCTCTACGATTCAATGCGGTACGGTCGACTCGCCCTAGCACCCCAGTTAAAACAGCAAGATATTGATGATTCCACGGTTTAGTTTGTTTAATACCATTCTTTCGATTGAGCATCACATCTGCCCACTCATGCGATTGAGCCGTGAACTGGTATATTCCTCGTTCAATGGGTTCAATTACACCTTCATTTGACAAGCGAGTAACTGCTACACGAATGCTATTCTCACTGATGTCGAAAAGTTTCGCTGCAATAATTATTTGTTTAATTGATATCTCACGACCTTGTAGCCCAAGAAGTAAATCAATAATTAAATCTCGTGCATTCATTTTTACTATTGTCATTTTTACAGTTGAACCATTAGTGAGATATAAAAAATAAAGAACCGCAATTTTATCTTAGAAGTGCTCCCTTTTAGTCATTTTCCTAAAAGGGAGATGTATTATTTTATAGAAAAATAAATAATAAAATGATACCAAGTACAATTCGATACCATGCAAAAACACGTAATGTATGACGCTCAACAAATTTCACTAATGCACTAACAACCAATAATGCCGCAATAAACGCTGCCACAAAGCCTACAGCGATATTCAACATATTGTCTTGTGTAAGTACATCTGCATTACGAGCTAAATCAAAAACAGCGGCACCGAGCATTGTTGGCATTGCTAAGAAAAAAGAAAATTCTGTTGCAGCTTTTCGAGATAAACCAGAGAACATCCCACCCACAATGGTTGCACCTGAACGTGAAGTTCCTGGAATCATAGCCACACATTGCGCACAACCTACTAAGAATGCTTGCTTATAAGTGATTTTGGTTGCTTCTGTGGTTTTATGCTCAAACTTAATAGACTCAACCCAGAAGATGATCAAACCACCGATAATCAATGCGACAGCAACGACTAAGGGACTAAATAAAACACTCTTAATAAAATCTACTGCGAATATCCCAATCACAACTGCAGGGAAAAATGCAATTAAAACACTAAATGCAAAATGACGTGCTTCTGCGTCGCCACTAAAAAAGCCTTTAAGTAAATCGAAAATCTTCTGACGATATAACCAACATACAGCTAAAATTGCCCCAAGTTGAATAACAACTTCAAATACACGACCATCATCTGAATGGAAATCGATCATATGACCAAATAAAATCAGATGCCCTGTACTCGAAATAGGTAAAAACTCAGTGAGACCCTCAATAAAACCTAAAAATAAGGCCTTTAAAATTTCAATATGTTCCATAACTTACTCAAAAGCACGTAATATAAAATAGCTAAAAAAATTAGAGGCAAGCTTAACCCGAATTTAAATCAAATTATGTGACTGTCACGTAACGTTTTAATGAATCATTTATCCAAAGATCACTACATTTAGATAATCATTAAGCTATTTTTTTTCTGCATTTGTTCCACAACTTCACGCGTGTCAAAACCCAAACGCCAGTACAATAGCTCTAAAACATCTAACTCATCTTGTGTGATAATGCGATCGCTCCACAAACAACGTTCGGCTATAGATAAAATATTTAAACGATCTCTCAGCAGCAATCCAGAAACATCATTCAATATTTCAGCTAAATCAAGCGGTTCATCAGAAATATCTGCATAAATCCGCATCTCATGTGGTGCTAATATTTGCTGTAGAATACGCTCTCTGACTTCAAGTTGATTTGGACTATTAATTTGTTGCACATGTAATAAAGCATCAATTAAATGTACTATTTGCGACTTTACGTCTTCAAAAGAAGTTGGTAGATGCGCTGGCATCAAATTAAGTTCATGTTTGACTCGCTCAAGCAACAAAGCATCAAGCAACCCCACCTCACCATCTTCTTGAATAATACATGCGAGTTTCGTCAAAAATTGACGTGCAATGCTGGTTGGCATATGCCCGATATTCTTACAAGCATCATGAAAAATCTGCACATGAATTCGACCATCTAGATTTAATAAAGCATCGACAATTGCATGGCTCACAGCAGCATCTTGCGGAATAAATTCACGATATTGTCGTATCATTAAAATCGCAACCATCACCTCTCTTGAGCCAGTTGCCGTTTGCATGGCGCGCTGAATTAGTTCAGGGCGTTTTTTATTTTTTCGCATTTCGGAATTTAATGGCTTAATTGCATCATTCAATGCAAAGCTAATTGGAGATAATCGCAACAACGGTAATGGCTGTGGCGAACTCCAAGGTACGCTGAGATCTGTTAATTCCTCTTCCAAAGAACGAAATAGACTAAATAAAGGGCGATTACGTAATTTTCTTAAATTTTCTAGCTGTAAATCCTGCAATAGCGTCGGATTCAGTTCATAAATTCGATCTTTAATATTTGGATGAATATTCATCCAATTTTGTGGACTAAGTGAATTTGCAAAACACATATGCGAAATCGATTCTGAGTAAGCACTATGAATTTGTGAACCTGAATGGTGTACATAAATCCGTAACAAGGTTTGAATATTGGCATTATTATTCATCAAACGCATGGTTTTTAAGTCATTACGGAAAGTTCGACCACTCAAGGTTAAATATTTAATCAATCGAGTAATTAAAATCCCTAAACTACCGATCAACCAAATCACACCACCAATCGCAACAAAAATAGTTTCAAACTTATTACGATAAGATGTTGCATAAGGACTATACCCAGCTTGAGCTAATTTACTACCCCACTGACTAAAGGTAGTTAGACCACTGTATAATATTTTTAATTTGGTATTTTCAACCGCTTCACCTGACAAAATTTGATTAAATTCATAGCTTAATAAACCATATAGTTCTAGTTCATCTAAATTTTGTAATGCTCCCCAAGTTAAAATAATCACAATATCCTGTGATTTAAAACCAGCCGTCAAAGCATTGACACCAACTTCATCTGGTAAGACATAAACAGCTGGTGTATCAATCGCAAAACTTTGGGCAACTTTTTCGACAACTTTTAAAGCAGTACTTTCCTCTGGTGTACTTTCATCAAAGACTAAACGTCTTGCTTTAAGTTGTTTTGCAAGTGAATGTCCGCCTTCGCGCAAAACGTAAAGCTCTGCTCCCACCGACCAAATGAGTACTAAAAATAAAATTGCAATAAAATACGGACTAAGAACATGCCACCAAATCGGTTGCGTATAATCAAAAAAATGAACCACTAAACCCAGAATTAAGTTCAGAATAAAAACAGTGAGCAACATTGCAAGAATGCAAAAGCTTACTGACCAAGCAATATTTTTATTTTCAATTAAGTAATGGCTCATTTCTTTCAATGTAAATTTTCCTTATTACATTGTCTTCGTCAACGGCTTAATTGCCTTATCTATCATAAAATAAAAAAGCGGGAAATTCCCGCTTTTCTAAAGATTAAAGTAATTACTCTTCTTTAATCCCTGTCAAATCAACAGAAGAAGCATCGATATTAACATCGATATAGCCATCGGCTTTCTTCTTAGCTGTATCATTACGCTTCTGCTCAAGATTAATCAAATAGTCACTATCAATTCCACCAGCGACATAAACACCATCAAAAACAGAGCAATCAAACTCTCTTAAATCTGGAACTTTGCTAGTACGAACTGCATCTTTCAGATCTTCCAAATCTTGGAAAATAAGGCGATCCGCACCAATGATGTCACGAATTTCTTCAACAGTACGATCAGATGCAATAAGCTCAGATTTTGCTGGCATATCAATACCATACACATTTGGATATTTCACCATAGGTGCAGCAGATGCAAAAAATACTTTTTTCGCACCAGAATCACGTGCCATCTGAATAATTTCATTACAGGTTGTACCGCGTACAATTGAGTCGTCAACCAGTAAAACGTTTTTACCTTTAAACTCAAGTTCTACAGGGTTCAGCTTTTGACGCACTGATTTTTTGCGTTGCTGTTGACCAGGCATAATAAACGTACGTCCGATATAGCGGTTTTTCATAAACCCTTCACGGAATTTCACACCTAAAATATTTGCTAACTCTAATGCAGAAGTACGACTCGTATCTGGAATAGGAATCACAACGTCAATATCGTGTTGCTCACTCCATTCTTTTAAAATTTTATAGGCAAGCTTTTCACCCATTTTTAAACGAGCTTTATAAACAGAGATTCCATCTATAATTGCATCTGGACGCGCAAAATACACATATTCAAAAATACAAGGGCGATACTCAGGTTCTACCGCACATTGTTTAGTAAATAATTGCCCTTTGCTATCAACAAAAATTGCTTCGCCAGGCGCGATATCTCGCTCAATTTTGAAACCTAATGCTGTAATAGCAACAGATTCAGATGCGATAATGTATTCAAGACCCTGATCAGTTTCTCTTGAACCATAAATCAATGGACGGATACCATTTGGATCACGGAAGCCAACTAAACCATGTCCGGTAATCATCGCCACCACGCCATAAGCACCCTTACAACGCTCATGAACACGCGTTACCGTATGAAAAATATCTTCAGGTGTTGGATTTAATGTGCCGATTTTCTGTAGTTCATGCGCAAATACATTCAGTAGAACTTCAGAATCAGAATCGGTATTCATGTGTCTTAGATCTGTTTTAAACAGATCATCATGAATTTCTGCTGCGTTGGTTAAATTACCATTATGTGCAAGCGTAATTCCGTAAGGAGAGTTGACATAAAAGGGTTGCGCTTCTGCACTACTCGATGAACCAGCGGTTGGGTAGCGAACATGCCCAATACCGTAGTTACCAAGTAAGGCACGCATATGACGAGTATGGAATACATCACGTACCATACCGTTATCTTTGCGGAGAAATAAACGCCCTTGATCGCAAGTTACAATCCCTGCTGCATCTTGTCCGCGATGTTGTAACATCGTTAAGGCATCAAATAACATTTGGTTTACTGGTGATTTACCAGCAATCCCAACAACTCCACACATAGCAACCTCGCAACGAGCTAGCAATTAATAAAAAGGATTCTTGGTAGAATGATCAGAACGTTGATCTACTGAAGCTCGTTCTGAATCCTCCATTTCAGTTGAAGGACGATGTAATAACGCGCCTTCGGATGTCATTTGATTTAATGCCTCATTTGCAGCATCTTTAGATATTTCAGTTGCTACAGGCGCATACGGTAAAAGAATTTGAACAAATTTGGACTGTTTCCAGTGAGGAGAACTATCAACCCAAGGTCCTACACCCTGCATTGTAACTAGAACAATCAATAAACCTTTTAATGAGCCAAATGCTCCACCTGCTAAACGATTTAATGGGCCCAATTTTAAACTTTTCAAGAGCCCATTTAGCAGCGCAGTAACGACCCAAGTACACACAACAATAATCAGGACAATAAAAGCAAACGCTGCAATTTTTTGCACAACAGGATCTTGGCTCAAACTGCTCATAGCAGGTGCCAACATAACTGCATATTTTGCCCCAATGATCAATGCGAATATCCACCCGATCAAGTTCGCAAAGGCTTTTATAAATCCTTGACGCAAACCGTTAAGCCCTCCAATGAGCAATATGATCAGGATGATGATATCAAGGGTGTTCATTTCACACTGTCATCGCATCGATACAATCTTTTACAAGGGTCGGACCTGTATAAATGAGTCCACTATAGACCTGTACTAAACTTGCACCTGCTTGCTGTTTTGCGACAGCTTGTTCTCCAGATACAATGCCACCAACACCAATTAAAGGTATCTTTCCAGCGAGAATCTCTGCAAATTGGCTTAGGCACTTTGTACTTTTTTCAAAGACTGGTGCACCAGACAAACCGCCTGCTTCATTACCATTATGAAAATTTTCAACACCTTCTCGACCTAAGGTTGTATTCGTCACAATCAATCCATCAATCTTAAATTTGATTAATTGCATTGAGATAAAGCGAATATCTTCTGGTTCTAAATCGGGTGCAACTTTAAGTACCAAAGGAACATAATGATTGTATTGTTCAGCAAGTTCTAGTTGTCGATCTTTCAAAGTTTGTAACAGCTCTGTGAGCGCATCACCACTTTGTAAACTACGTAAATTCTTTGTATTCGGTGATGAGATATTTACTGTGATATAAGAAGCGTAGTTATAAACTTTTTCTAAACAAATTAAATAATCTGAGACAGCATCTTCAACAGGCGTATCAGCATTCTTACCGATATTAATTCCTAAAATACCTCTGAATTTCGATGCCTTTACATTCTCAATGAGCTTATCAACACCATCATTATTAAATCCCATACGGTTGATGATGGCTTTTGCTTCTGGGATACGGAATAGTCGAGGTAAAGGATTACCTTCTTGAGGGCGAGGAGTAATGGTTCCAATTTCAATAAAACCAAAACCTAAAGCAGCAAGAGCATCAATATGTGCTCCATTTTTATCTAGACCAGCAGCCAAGCCAACTGGATTTGGAAACTCGATTCCCATACAAGTCACAGGTTTATGTGCAACTTTTTGATGCATCAGTCCAAATTTATGAGCTTTATCAAGCATTGAAAGTGTAAGTTCATGTGCACGCTCTGGTGCTAAAGTAAACAACAAAGGGCGAGCCAATGAATATAACATACCAATCACAGTCTACTGATTTCCAAGTAGCAGTATTATAGGCTTAGGCTAAACAAAACACCATGCTTGAAATAGGCTTATTTTGTAGAGTCTTTGCTTTAATGCTTTTAGATTAAACAATTCCTAATTATAAGTATGTGATCCTCTCTTAAATTTCAAAAAGTAAATAGCCAAGCTGTAAAAAGAAGCTTGGCTATTTACTATATTTTTAATGGATTAGTTATTTCCAAGAATAAGAAACACCTGCACCTACGGCAGTAGTATTGCCATTGTTGAACCCTGTTGAGAAAGCACCTTTAACTGCAACGCCATTTTCAAAATAATGACTCGCACCCACAGCAATTGCAGATTGACTATCGTAATGCCCCATACCAACCCCTACAGTGGATGCACCTTGTTCTGCTGGCATCGGAATATTAGTCATTGCAGTAATACCTGCAATACCTTGTGCAGCAATTTCACGGTTTTTACGCACATCTTGGTTCGTTTGGTCTAACCGATTTGAAACGTCTCTAAAGTTATTTTCTAAATCCAAAACTTTAGTATCGGTATATGCTTTAGCATCCGATAACACTTTAGCATCAGCAGTTTTATATTCTTGACGCATCACAACCTCACGACTGTCAGTGTAGCCTTTAGCACTCGATAATGTTGCCTGATCACCAGCATCAGCATACGTTTTAGCATCTGTTAATACTTTAGCATTGCCATCTTTCATTTGTTTCACATTAACCGCATCAGTATCTTGAACACCTGCTGCAACATGAATCACTTGACGCTCTTTACCTGATGCCCCTACCGATACTGTATTGTCACGATCAGATGCAGAATCATTACCTAACACAACTGAGTTTTTGGCTGAAGTATTAACATTATTGCCTACAACAAAGCTGTTATCACCTTTAACCGTATTATCGTTACCAACGGCGTAACTTCCATCACCTTGAACTAAGTTTGGATCGCCAAATGCACCTGAACGATTACCCTCAACTTTATTTCCTTTGCCCACTACAGTATTTGACTCACCTTTGGCAGAAGCCCCTGAACCTATAACAGTATTATTATTCCCATCGGCTACTGCTCCATCACCTAATGCTGTCGCACCTGTTCCAGTCGCTTTAGCACCCGTTGAAGTAGCATTCGGATTTGCATCAAGATACGGATTATTACCACCCTGCGTTGCTAACCATTCTTTTTCGGTACCGTTATAACCATTAGCTACCGCAACTTCATATGCACTCTTACCGTTAGCCCCAGTATCACCTTTGTCTCCCTTGTCACCCTGTACGCCTTGCGCTCCAGTGGCACCTACATCGCCTTTATCACCCCTGTCACCCTGAATACCTTGAGCTCCGGTTGCACCTGTTGCGCCTACATCACCCTTATCGCCCTTATCTCCTTGAACGCCTTGGGCCCCAGTTGCACCTACATCACCTTTATCGCCTTTATCACCCTGAACGCCTTGAGCTCCAGTGGCACCTATTGCACCTACGTCCCCTTTATCGCCCTTGTCACCCTTGTCACCCTGTACGCCTTGGGCTCCAGTGGCACCGACATCGCCTTTATCGCCCTTGTCTCCTTGTACGCCTTGAGCTCCGGTTGCACCAATATCACCTTTATCGCCCTTGTCACCTTGTACGCCTTGAGCTCCAGTGGCACCTATTGCACCTACGTCCCCTTTATCGCCCTTGTCACCCTGTACACCTTGAGCTCCGGTTGCACCTGTTGCGCCTACATCACCCTTATCGCCCTTATCTCCTTGAACGCCTTGGGCCCCAGTTGCACCTACATCACCTTTATCGCCCTTATCACCCTGAACGCCTTGAGCTCCAGTTGCACCGACATCACCTTTATCGCCTTTGTCTCCTTGTACGCCTTGAGCTCCAGTTGCACCTACATCGCCTTTATCGCCCTTGTCACCCTGAACGCCTTGGGCTCCAGTGGCACCGACATCGCCTTTATCGCCCTTGTCTCCTTGTACGCCTTGAGCTCCGGTTGCACCAATATCACCTTTATCGCCCTTGTCACCTTGTACGCCTTGAGCTCCAGTAGCGCCTACGTCACCTTTATCGCCCTTGTCACCCTGTACACCTTGAGCTCCGGTTGCACCTGTTGCACCTACATCACCCTTATCGCCCTTATCTCCTTGAACGCCTTGAGCTCCAGTTGCACCTGTTGCGCCTACATCACCCTTATCGCCCTTATCGCCCTTATCTCCTTGAACGCCTTGAGCTCCAGTCGCACCTACATCGCCTTTATCACCCTTGTCACCCTGAACGCCTTGAGCTCCAGTCGCACCTACATCGCCTTTATCACCCTTGTCACCTTGTACGCCTTGGGCTCCAGTAGCGCCTGTCGCACCGATATCACCTTTATCACCCTTGTCACCCTGAACGCCTTGAGCTCCAGTCGCACCTACATCGCCTTTATCACCCTTGTCACCTTGTACGCCTTGGGCTCCAGTAGCGCCTGTCGCACCGATATCACCTTTATCGCCCTTGTCACCCTGTATGCCTTGGGCTCCAGTGGCACCGACATCGCCTTTATCGCCTTTATCGCCCTTATCTCCCTGAACGCCTTGAGCTCCTGTCGCACCTACATCACCTTTGTCGCCCTGTACGCCTTGGGCTCCTGTCGCGCCTGTTGCGCCAACATCACCTTTATCGCCTTTTTCACCCTGTACGCCTTGAGCTCCAGTCGCACCTATATCGCCTTTATCACCCTTGTCACCCTGAACGCCTTGAGCTCCAGTCGCACCTACATCGCCTTTATCACCCTTGTCACCCTGAACGCCTTGAGCTCCAGTCGCACCTGTCGCACCTACATCACCTTTATCGCCCTTGTCACCCTGAACGCCTTGAGCTCCAGTAGCACCTGTCGCACCTACATCACCTTTGTCGCCCTTGTCACCCTGAACGCCTTGAGCTCCTGTCGCACCTGTTGCGCCAACATCACCTTTATCGCCTTTGTCACCCTGAATACCTTGAGCTCCAGTAGCACCTGTCGCACCTACATCACCTTTGTCGCCCTTGTCACCCTGAACGCCTTGAGCTCCTGTCGCACCTGTTGCGCCAACATCACCTTTATCGCCTTTGTCACCCTGAATAC